>Ga0164315_10001581_pt1 | contig 17117 bp, 16 predicted proteins | sample GuaBasSedimGuay6_FD_113737 | JGI IMG/M metagenome (GOLD analysis project Ga0164315, IMG submission 113737) | Subseafloor sediment microbial communities from Guaymas Basin, Gulf of California, Mexico - Guay6, Core 4569-2, 0-3 cm | ecosystem: Environmental > Aquatic > Marine > Hydrothermal vents...
CTCTCGCCGATGAACAGAAAACACAGCCTCCGCCGCCGTCAGGGAAAGCTCTGGTATCGGTTTCTAATCCCCTTGGGGCTCTCCAGGAACTGGCCAGGCAGCGGCGTCTGGAATTTCCAGAACTCCAGGTAATCGGGATTACCGGGAGTAATGGGAAAACCACAACCAAGGAAATTCTTGCCGCCATACTGGCGGATTGGAAAAAAGATTCGGTGCTGGTTACCGAAGGGAATTACAACTCGGATATCGGCCTGGCGCTTACCCTGCTTAACCTCCGCCCCGGACATGAACTTGCCGTTCTGGAATTGGGCATGAACCGGATTGATGAAATGGCAGTTCTTGCGGATCTTGCAAAGCCTCAAATTGCCGTAATTACCAATATCGGCAGTGCTCATGTGGGGATGCTCGGGTCTCGAGAAGCGATAGCGGCAGAAAAACGTAAAATATTTGCCGGATCCGGGAAAGATTCAGTTGCTGTTATTGCCAAAGACAGTGAATGGAGCAGTTTTTTACTGGATGGCTACCCCGGTAAGGTTCGATTCTTCGGAGAATGGGGAAAAAACGGATGGAATTCGTATGAAAACCTGGGTGCTGATGGTTTCCTACTGGTTCGCAACGGAATTGAAGTTCCCTTCAGGATTCCCGGTGAGCATAACCTGTTAAATGCCATGGCTGCTGTGGAAGCTGCTTCGGCAATAGGATGCCCTGAGAAATCAATTAAAAAGGGCCTGGAAGCTGTAAACCCCCTGTCGGGACGTTCGGAAATTATCAATGGTGCCGTTACGGTGATACAGGATAGCTACAATGCAAATCCGGAGTCGCTGATGGCGGCTTTGAAGTTATTTTCATCCGTAAAAACAAGCGGCCGCCGAGTACTGGTTCTGGGTGAGCTGCTGGAACTTGGTAATGAAACCATCAACGCATTGCATCTGGCCGGGAGAGCAGCAGCTGAAGAGAATCCTGATTCAATTTTCCTATTCGGTAAATCTCTGGCTGTTCTTCAAAATGCGGCTGTTGATGCCGGATATAAAGGCCTGTTGAAACTTTACGTGGATATGAGAGAGCTGCAGAATGCTCTCTTTGAGTATCTGAGAGCGGGTGATCTTGTTTTGCTGAAAGGATCACGGGGAAGCGCTCTTGAGAGATTAAATAAAACTATCGGGGAGGTCAGTTCCGGGTAACTGCTGAGAACTGGGAGGGGTAATGATTAAAGCTATTCTCTATCCTTTGGTGGATTACGCCAAAGCGTTTAATATTTTTCAATATATCAGTTTTCGATCCGCCTATGCGGCGGTTACGGCACTTCTGATGTCTTTCCTGCTGGGCCCCTGGGTAATAAGGAAACTCACCGAGCTCAAACTCGGACAGGAAATTCGTATTGACGGTCCAAAATCGCATCTCTCCAAAGCCGGAACCCCGACAATGGGCGGTACGCTGATTATCATAGCATTTCTTACCTCCGTTTTACTGTGGCAGGAAGTGTCATCCAACTATACATGGATTGTACTTCTTACAGCTGTCGGTCTGGGCTCTCTGGGATTTATGGATGATTTCCTGAAAATCACAAAGAAAAACTCTGACGGGCTTCGAGCCAGTGTCAAGTTTTCGGGTCAGTTGCTGGTCTCGTTTGCCGTAATGCTGTTTATCTACCTCACGCGGAACGACCATACGACGTTGCTTTATATCCCCTTTTTGAAAAGTGCAGTACTCAATCTGGGGCTTTTTTATATTCCTTTCGGTATGCTGATGATTGTGGGTATGTCCAATGCTGTAAACCTGACAGATGGGTTGGATGGATTAGCTTCGGGGCTTGTTATTATCAGTCTGATAGCTTTCACCCTGCTTGCATATCTCACCGGTCATGTAGAATTTGCCAAATATCTGTTTATTCCATATCTACCGGGATCAGGAGAATTAACGATCAGTGTTACTGCTCTGATGGGAGCCAGTGTGGGATTTCTCTGGTTTAACTCACATCCGGCAGAAGTGATGATGGGAGATACAGGCAGTCTTTCTCTAGGTGGTCTGTTGGCGGTCTTCTCACTGCTGCTGAAAAAAGAAATCCTCCTGCTGATTATCGGCGGGGTTTTTGTTATGGAAACCCTGTCTGTCATTATTCAGGTTCTTTACTTCAAACGAACAGGGCGCCGTGTATTCAAAATGGCACCTCTTCATCATCATTTCGAGCTGTCGGGTTGGGCGGAAAGTAAGGTAGTTACCCGGTTCTGGATATTGGGTGGAATGTTTGCAATCCTGGGTTTAAGTACCCTGAAGATTCAGTAGGAGATGTTTGTGGGTATTGGAGTTTTCAGATCGGAGCGCCTCGGCGGGATTGAACCGATGAAGGGCATGACAGCCGTTCAGTTTCTTCTTGCCGGAATTGGTGCCGTTGCTCTGTTCTCCGCATCCTGGTACTTCGCCCGGACTGTATTCGGCGATCCGTTTCGAATATGGAGACGGCAGATCTTCTGGATGATTCTCGGTACTGTCAGCGCTCTGGTGATTGCCAGAGTCCCGGGAAAATTGATTCGCAATTCGGTTCCTTATCTTGTCTGGGCAGCATTAATTCTCAATCTTTTCACCTACATTCCAGGGCTGGGGTATTCCTCCGGTGGGGCCCGGCGCTGGATTGAAATATTCGGCATGACGTTTCAGCCATCAGAATTAACCCGGGTAGCTCTGGTTCTTTATCTGGCCCGGATGCTGGAAAAGAATGAAGGCCGGCTGGAGAACTTCCGGGATGGACTTCTTCCGCCGCTGCTGGTTGTTTCCGCATTAATTCTGACAGTTTATTTTCAGAATGACTTCTCAACAGCTGTGTATCTGCTGTTTATTTCCTTCGGGATGTTTTTTGCCGCCGGAGTCTCCCGGGCTGCTGTCAGTATTGCCGGAGTAACCGCTGTATTAACAGCTGCAGCGACGCTGCTGCTTAAACCCTACCGGTTGGAACGGGTGAAATCCTGGTTTCATCCTTCTGCAGACCCTTCAGGAGCCGGGTATCAACTGCTCAAGGCTCGTTCAGCGCTGGAAAATGGTGGTTTATGGGGTTTGGGACTCGGCCGTGGTGAGGTGAAAATGGGCGGTTTACCTGCGGCTCATTCCGACTTTGTTATTGCTGTTGTAGGGGAGGAAACAGGTTTTATCGGTGTTTCCATCATTCTGCTTCTGTTTACTGTTTTTGCCGTCAAGGGATGGCAGGCCGCGGGAAAAGCCTCTGATACGTTTTCACGCTGGGGGCTTTTCGGGTTGATTTCCGCCGTTTACTGGCAAGTTCTTATTAATTTTTCCGTAGTTTCGGGACTTCTTCCGGCTACGGGGATTCCGCTGCCCCTGTTCTCTGCAGGCGGTTCCGCTGCATTTATTACTCTGATAATTTTCGGCCTGATATACAATCTTTCGGAGGCCGGGAAATGACAGTAGTACGCCGGTCCAGCCGTCCCCGTGTTCTTCTTTTATCGATTGTAATTGTACTGCTTTTGTTTTTTCTTGCAGAGTTGGTTTGGGATATGCTTTTATCCCCCAGACTTGTTATCAGAAAAATCAAGCTGGAAAGTGATTTGAGTCTCAGCGATGGTCAACTTATGGAGATGCTGAACCTGGGTGGAGATACATGGGCCTCACTTGATGAATTAAACGTGCAGAAACGGCTTGAATCCTACCCGGTTGTACGTAAAGCACGAGTGGTAAAAGTATTTCCCGATACCCTCAAAATTTATATCTACCGTCGGCGTCCTCTGGCAGCCGCGTTGTTCAGCACAGAGGGGAAACCCGTTCCCGCCGTTTTTGATGAAGAGGGATATGCTGTTCAGATCGGGACGGGCTCAGAACCGGTAAATCTACCCATCATTTCCGGACCGCGTTTTTCCGAACCGTCTCTGGGCTCCCGTCTTCCCGAGTCGATTTGTGCAATACTCAGCGATCTTTCACAAATGCGCTCGGAAGATTCGCATCTGTTCGCCCTGATTTCCGAGATAGAAATTATTCCCCATGGAAATGGGAATTACGACTTGAAACTCTATATGAACCATATTCCCATTCCCATCATGGTCGATCATAAGCTGACAGTTGAATCTGTCCGGCAGGCTGTACTGGTACTGGATGTGCTGGCCTCGGGAAATAATGGAGATATTGAAGAAGCAGATATGCGCGGCGGTCATGTTGTATACCGCCAGGTGGAGGGAAGCTGAATGGCCGACAGTGAAGTAATCGCCGGTCTGGATATCGGGACAGACCGTATTCGCGTCCTTGTGGCTGAATATAATACCCGGGGTAAACTGGTTGTTTCCGGCTGGGGCGAGAGCCGCTCTGAAGGTATGCGTAAAGGTATCGTTGTGAATATTGAGGCAGCCCGGGAAGCGGTTCTTAAGGCCGTTGAGGCTGCAGAGCATGAAGCAGGGAGAACAGTGACAGAGCTGTGGACTGCCTTAGGCGGTGCGTCAGTGGATAGCTTGAATTCCAGGGGAGTGGTGGCTGTATCCGGAAAGAATCGGGAAATCGGCGAGGTGGATGTTGAGCGGGTTCTCGATGCTGCCCGGGCTGTTGTTATTCCCATGGACAGGGACATTCTGCACGTTCTTCCTCAGGAATATATCATCGACGACCAGGGCGGAGTTCGGAATCCAATGGATATGATCGGTGTGAGGCTCGAGGCGGAAGTACACATTGTAACAGCTTCTGTTTCTGCCATTAAAAATATTGAGAAAGCCATTGAACGGGCGGATTACAAGCTTGGAGATGTTGTTCTGGGAACTCTTGCCGCTGCCCGGGCACTCCTGAATGAAGATGAAAAAGAAATGGGAGTTCTGATGATTGATATCGGAGCCTCCTCCACGGACTTCATTCTGGTTCACGGAGGCGCACCGCGGGTTACCGGCTCAGTTCCTGTAGGCGGTGCTCAGGCCAGTAGTGATTTGTCGATTGTACTGAAAACTTCTCTGGATTCTGCAGAACGGATTAAATGTGAGTCAGGCTGCTGCTGGGATGCTCTTGCCGACGCAGAAGAGCCGGTTATTATTCCCGGTGTCGGCGGAAGGCCGCCGGTCCCGGTACCGGTAACCGATTTGTGCAGGATTTTGCAGCCCAGGATGGAAGAAATATTTCGGATTGTCCGGAGGAAAATCGAGAAAACTTCTGGAAATGCCGGAATCAGCGGTGGTGTCGTTCTTACCGGTGGAGGAGCCCTGCTGCCCGGTGTCGCAGATGTTGCCTCCGGGGTTTTTAATCAGCCGGTGAGACTGGGACATCCGCGATCCTCTGTGGAGTGGCCTGATTACTGCCGTGATTCAAGATGGTCTACAGCAGCCGGATTGATATTATTGGGAGATACGGTAAACAGCGGTGGAAATAACGGAGAAAATACAGCTCATGCAGAAGATTCTTTCAATCCCCTCAAGGGATTGATGAATTGGCTCGGTGAATTCTTTTAGACATGTAAACAAGAACCCGGGGAGGGGTAGATAATATGGACTTGGAAATTATGGATGAACGTGTTGCAGGGAAAACCGTCATTAAAGTAATCGGTTGCGGCGGGGGCGGGAGTAATGCTGTAGCGAGAATGATTCAGGTAGGAGTTCAGGGTGTGGATTTCATCGCGGCAAATACAGATTTGCAGGCCCTTGAGTCATCTCCTGCAGCAACAAAAATTCCTCTGGGCCGTCAGGTTACCGGAGGGCTTGGAGCCGGAGGAAAACCGGAAGTTGGAGAGCAGGCAGCTGAAGAAGACCGGGAAACCATTCAGAACGTCCTCAAAGGTGCGGATATGGTGTTCGTAACCGCCGGTATGGGCGGTGGAACGGGAACCGGATCCGCCCCTGTCATTGCCCGGGTAGCTAAAGAAATGGGATGTCTCACTGTTGCCGTGGTTACCCGCCCATTCAGCTTTGAACGTCAGAGAAAAATGGATCTTGCAGATGCCGGAATAGACAGGCTTCGTGAACATGTGGGTACCGTGATAACCATTCCCAATGAAAATCTTCTTAAGCTGGTGGATCAGAAAACTCCGATCCGGGAAGCCTTTCTGATGGCCGATGATGTGCTGAGGATGGGTGTGCAGGGAATCTCGGATCTTATTACAAAACGGGGTGAAATCAATATTGATTTTGCCGATGTCCGCACAGTGATGGAAGGCCAGGGAGATGCTCTGATGGGTATCGGAGAAGGCCGGGGTGATAATCGGGCCGTCGATGCAGCTACCATGGCCATTGAGAATCCTCTGCTGGATGATGTGAATATTGAAGGCGCCCGGGGACTGCTTGTGAATGTTACCGGTGGACCTGATTTTTCACTTTTTGAATACAACGAGGTTATGGATATCATTTCTTCCCGGGTTGATAAACAGGCCAATGTTATTTCCGGGCAGGATACCGATGAATCCATGAGTGATGGGGTAAGAGTAACCGTTATCGCTACAGGATTCGGAGGGACCATGAACCCCTCGTTGAAGCAGGTTAAGTCAGCCGAACAGGAAAAAAGCGAAGAAGTTCTTCCCTACGATGTCTGGTTGGGATTGAGCGGTGGTCGGGGGCTGGCGGCTTCAACACCTCCCGCACTAACTGTCCCGGCGGCAGAGTCTATGACTGCAATGGATGAAACCGATCTGTTGATTCCCACCGTGATGCGGGAAAAAAGATTCGGAAGCGGGAGATAAGGTGAGCGGGAATAAGCTGGCAGTAGAATACGAAGGCTATCTCAGATACGAACTCAGGGTTGCTGACTCAACTGCCGGTACCTATGCAGCCGAAGCCCGAAGATTCGGCCGTTGGCTGGACGAATCGGAACTGGATGCATCAGCTGTGAATGGGGTAGACCTTGAAAACTATGTAGCGGGTCGTAGCGGGTCCGCACCTTTGAGCGCCAGAACTATCTCCCGTATATTCAGCACTCTCAGGTCATTTTTCGGGTTCATGTGTAAAGCCGGGTACCGGAAAGACGATCCTTCAATGGATGTGGAGCGTCCCAGAATCGGCAGGCACCTCCCTGAAGTTCTTGAAATCAGTGAAGTGGAGCGCTTCCTGGATTCCATCGATCTGGGTTCCCCATACGGATTGCGTGACAGAACACTCTTTGAGCTGATTTATTCCTGCGGTCTGCGTGTCAGCGAAGCCGTCCATCTCGAGTTGTCACAGATATTCCTTAAAGAAGGTTTAATCAGAGTTCAGGGTAAAGGAGATAAGGAACGCCTTGTACCACTGGGAGATGAAGCTGAGCAGTGGCTCAGAACTTATCTCCGTGAAGGCCGTCCTCTCCTCCTTAAAGGGCCGTCTCAAAATGATAGAGTTTTTCTGAACAATCGGGGAGATGGTTTGAGCCGTAAGGGCATGTGGAAAAGATTCAAAGGAATTGCTTCCCGGGCTGATGTTAATGGAAAAATTCATACACTCAGGCATTCTTTTGCCACTCACCTTCTCAGAGGCGGAGCCGATCTCCGCAGTGTTCAGGAATTATTGGGGCATGCGGATATCAGTACTACACAGATTTACACACATCTGAATCAGGATGATCTTGAGCAGGCTCATAGAGCCTATCATCCGAGGGGATAGGGAAGTATGAAAAGTATTGCCTGGAGAAAAGTAAAATTGACCTCTTTCGCACATTCAAAGTCTTTTTTCCTCTCCTGCGCACTACTGTTAGCTGTCTTTGGGATACTTCCTCTTATCAGTTCCTGCGGTGAGTCCCGGAACCGTGACTCTCTGGCCGAAAGGATGGCGGAGGACGATGAACGGATCAGTGAACTCAAGGCGGATATCCGAGGAGTAGACAAACAGGTTGAGAAAACAATTGAAGCGGTAAAGGACAAAGGTACCTATTGGCGTCTTCTGGGATTGAAATACATGGACTATAAAATGTGGGGTGAAGCTCTGGCAGCCTTTGATGAGGCAACGGAGATTTATCCTGAGAATGCCAGTCTTCTGTACAACAGGGCTCTTACAGCTGCTCAAATGGCTTTATCTTCCGATACTCCGGAGTTAAAGGCCTCGTATTTTGCCCGGGCTGAAAATGGTTATCGTAGAGCCATATCGGTGGATCCAAGATTTACATCCTCCCTGTATGCCCTCTCTGTTCTTCTGGTGTTTGAACTGAATCGGCCTTTGGAAGCTGCGCCGTTGCTTCAGGATTATCTTAAAATTGAGCGGAGCAATATCAATGGACGATTTCTCCTGGCCAGGGTGTATCTGGAAGCCGGTATGAAGAGTGAGGCTCTCAATCTTTATGAAGAGATAATGGATCTGGCAGGAGATAAGATGGACATTCTGAAGGCCGAAGAGCTCTACAATCGTGTAGCCGGAGGTGGAAATGGCTCATAATCCATTGCTTTTAAGCGCTTTAAACCGGCTGCCCGGCCACAATGGCTGGCTTAAGCACTCAATCCTTTCATCCTGCCGGGATGTGAAAGACCTTTCCGGGGCTATTGCCGAGTACAAGTCAAAGCGCCCTTTGAAATCGAAGGGAAGGATTCCGGATGCTGATCGTCTGCTCAGAGAAGCAGAAACAGAACTCCGAAGACTCAAGTATTACCACATCGGGTATAAAGTTCTGGGAGAATCCAGCTACCCAGCATCTCTGGCACTTATTGAAGATCCTCCCCTGCTCCTCTACTACAGAGGTACACCGGCATTCAACATGAAACCGGGCATTGCCATTGTTGGAACCCGCCGGCCCTCAGGTTCTGCAATGAGGCAGGCCTACCAACTGGGACTTGAGTTTTCCCTGGCTGATTATCCGGTTGTTTCCGGCCTGGCTTTTGGAATTGACAGAGCTGTGCATGAAGGGGCTCTTGATGGCTGCGGTGCAACCTGGGCTGTTCTGGCCGGCGGTCTGGATCGCCCCAGTCCACTCTCTCACCGTAGGCTGGCTTCAAAAATACTCGATAAAGGGGGGGCCCTTATCGGTGAAATCACCCCGGGAACTTACCCTGCTAAATATGCCTTTCCCCGGAGAAACCGCATCCTCAGTGGGTTAAGCCGGGGCTGCATCGTCGTTCAGGCCCCATCTGGTTCCGGAGCTTTGATAACAGCTGATTTTGCACTGGATCAGAATCGCGACCTGTATGTTGCGTCGTCGGGACTGGAAGGAGCTTCATCTGAAGGAACCCGGAACCTTGAACGTCAGGGTGCCCCGGTAATTTCCGGTATATCCGATGTAATGAGGGACTGGGGCAGGTTTATGGATATTCCAACAGTTGATACCGTTCAGTCGCCGGGAGGATCTGACGATCTGGCCCGAATGATGAAAATGGAACTGGATGGCCGGTTGTACCGGTATATGGGAGGTTGGTTTGAGTATCGAGGCGCATGATTGGCTTGAACACCTGCGGGATGTCAGACGGCTTTCCGACGCAACAATTCGTTCTTACCGCAGAGATCTGGCCTCGTGGTCGGCCTTTCTCGGAGAGCAGGGTCTCACCGACTCTGAGGCAGGGCAGAGTGAAGCCCGGTTATTTATGGCCCGGATGTCTTCCCGGCATATGGCCTCAGCAACGGTAAATCGTCGTCTGTCTGCACTCAAGGGATACTACGAATGGCGACGTCGGAGACTCCCCGGTACGGTTAATCCTTTTCTCGGCACCCGGACGGTTAAAAAGGGCCGGCGGCTTCCCGGTTATCTTACCCATGAAGAAATTGAGATATTTATCGATTCAACCGGGATTGATTTTGCCGGATTAAGAGACAAAGTCCTGTTTGAGCTGTTGTACTCCACCGGCTGCCGGGTTGGTGAAATCTGTTCAATGAATGTTGCCGATGTCGTACGCCGACAGGTGAGAGTCCGGGGAAAGGGTGATAAAGAGCGAATGGTTTATATCGGAAGCAGAGCAGCAGAAGCTCTGGAAGATTATATCCCTATGAGGCTTGAGCATTCGTCAGAAGATCCGGATAGCCGACAGGCGTTGATACTTGATTTGAGGGGTGAACGTTTAACCAGCCGTGGAGTGTATTATCTCATCCGGCGTTATGCCGCTATAACAGGAATGGCGAAAAAGGTAACCCCTCACACCTTCAGACACAGTTTTGCAACCCATGTCCTTGATGAAGGTGCCGATATCAGAACTGTCCAGGAATTACTGGGACATGCCAGTCTTTCCACAACACAGATTTACACACATACGGGGATTGAGAGGATAAAACAGGTTTACCGCTTGTCTCATCCCCATGCAAAGCGTACGGTAAATGCCGGAGGAAATAATGCCTGAGATACGAGGAACAACAATTGTCGCTGTCCGGAAAAACGGACAGGTTGCCATGGCCGGAGATGGTCAGGTAACCATAGGCGAATCGGTAATAATGAAAGGGCAGGCCCGAAAAGTCCGGCGGCTTTACAACGATGGAGTTCTTGTTGGTTTTGCCGGCTCAACAGCCGATGCCTTCACTCTGGAAGAACGTTTTGAAGGAAAGTTAAAAGAGTTTGCCGGTGATGTAACCAGAGCCGCTGTGGAACTGGCCAAGGATTGGCGGACAGACCGTATCCTCCGCCGTCTGGAAGCTATGCTGCTGGTTGCAGATCTTGATATAACCCTGCTTATCAGCGGAAACGGAGATGTTATTGAGCCGGATGAAGGGGCGGTGGCCATCGGCAGCGGCGGGAATTATGCCTATTCTGCTGCCAGGGCCTATCTGGACGGATCGGATCTGGATGCAAAAAGTATTGCTCAGCGGTCTATAAAAATAGCATCGGAAATCTGTGTCTTTACAAACGACAATATCACCCTGGAGGTTCTTGAAAATGAGTAAGCTTGAGGGGCTCACCCCCCAGGAAATAGTTGATGCTCTGGATTATTACATCATTGGCCAGAAAGCGGCTAAAAAATCTGTTGCCATTGCTTTAAGAAACCGTCAGCGGCGGGCAAAACTTCCTGATGATATCAGAGATGAAGTTGCACCGAAAAATATCTTGATGATCGGCCCGACAGGTGTGGGGAAAACCGAAATCGCCCGCCGGCTGGCCAAGTTATCCGCTGCTCCGTTTATCAAGGTTGAAGCGACAAAATTTACCGAAGTAGGGTATGTCGGCCGGGATGTGGAATCCATGGTGAGAGATCTTATGGCAAAAGCCGTATCAATGGTGAAAGATGAGATGAAAGCCGGTGTAGAACAGGCCGCAAAAGAAGCCGCTGAAGAGGCGCTTCTCGATGTACTGGTTCCCGGTTCATCAGCCCCTCCACCTGAGGGTGTTGATATAAATACTCCCGTTGAACCGGATCGGGGTGCTCATGCCCGGGATGTGCTTCGAAAGAAACTTCGGGAAGGGGCTCTGGACGATCGCATGGTGGAAATAACCTCCGGCGGTGGTAAAAAACCTCATGTAGAAGTTATTTCAGGCGCCGGTGTTGAGCAGATGGGCTTTGATTTTGGAAATCTCGGATCTATTTTTCAGGGACCGAAAAAACCCCGGAAGGTAAAAGTGGCCCGGGCCAGAGAGTTGATGGAAGCCGAGCAGCAGGAAAAGCTTATTGACGCGGAAAGTGCCATAGAAACAGCAAGAGACCGTGTTCAGAATGCCGGTATTATTTTCATTGATGAAATCGACAAGATTGCAGTGAAGGAAGGCCGGTCCGGCGGTCCGGACATTTCAAGGGAAGGTGTTCAGCGGGATATCCTGCCCATTGTAGAAGGGTCTTCGGTGAATACCAAATACGGAATTGTGGAAACAGCTCACATACTGTTTATTGCTGCCGGAGCATTCAACCTGTCAAAGCCTTCAGATCTCATACCGGAACTTCAGGGAAGATTCCCCCTCAGGGTGGAATTGGAGTCCCTCACAGCTGAGGATTTCAGGGAGATTCTCACATCACCGAAGAATGCCCTCACCAGGCAGTATGTTGAACTGCTTGCCACCGAGGAGGTTACCCTGATATTTGAAGATGATGCGGTTAAACGTCTGTCGGATATAGCCGCAGAGGTGAATACCCGGACTGAAAACATCGGTGCCCGCAGGCTGCACACGGTTCTGGAACTGCTACTTGAGGAAGTTTCATTTGATGCTCCCAACCTTGGAGGACAAACGGTAACCGTAACCACAGACTATGTGAATGAACGCTTGAACAAGATAATTGAAGACCGCGATTTGTCCAGGTACATTTTATGAGTAATCAGAACTCAGAGGGAGCCTGAAACATGCCGAAAATGGAGATGAGGGGATATCTTTCAGAGCCCGGGGAGTGGGTGATGGATACATATCCCGGGAGGAACATATGTTAGAAAACACAACATTTGCCAAATCCGTAGATCTTCTCCAGAGAAATATGGCGGTATCGACTCTGCGGCGGCAGGTTATTTCAAACAACATTGCCAATGCTGAAACACCGAATTTCAAGCGGTCAGAGGTGAGTTTTGAAGCTGAACTCGGCCGGGCTCTGGCAACGGAGAAACTGGATAAGTCCATCGGTGTAGTTACAAACGTGAATCATATTCCGTTCAACAGCACTGTGGATTATCGAACTATCGGTCCGAGAATTGCTCTGGATTATCTGACAACGTCTAAAAATAACGGCAATAATGTGGATATAGAGAGGGAAATGATGCAGGCCACTGAAAATCAGATGATGTATGAACTGATGACAAAGGCAGTCAGCCATGAGTTCCGTCAGATTAATATCGTGCTCAGGTAAGGGGAGGGTTTAGGCATATGGGTTTATTTACAACTATTCATACAGCGGCTTCGGGTCTTACTGCGGAGCGGCTCAGGTTGGATGTTATTTCCGATAATATCGCCAATGCAAGCACTACAAGAACCGCTGAAGGCGGTGCCTACCGGCGCAGCCGTGTTGTCTTTCGCCCCAGGGTGGATCAGCCGTATTGGCGGAGTCCGTTTCTCCCTGAGTCCCTGCAGAACAAAATCGGTGCCGGAGTTCGAGTTGTATCCATTGAAAAAGATATGGACAGCGAGTTAGTACTGAAATGGGATCCAACCCATCCGGATGCTATAAAAACAGGTCCTAAAACTGGATATGTTGAGATGCCCAATGTAAACGTGGTTACTGAAATGGTGGATATGATATCCGCCTCCCGGGCCTACGAGGCCAATGTGGCTATAATGGACGGTTCAAAGAGCATGTTCCGTAAGGCTCTGGAGATTGGGGGTTAATGATGAGTTTAATTGATGCGAGTTCAGCTGTTGGAAATATTGTACTGATGACAAGGACAAATGCTGGCCACCTGGACAGTAATGGTAATAAGGGGCTGTCGGTCGGGGAGGATCGAAACAGCTTTGGAAATCTGGTTGCAGATGCTTTAGGACGTGTATCCGATCAGCAGCTGAATGCCGATCAGTTGTTCCAGAAAATGATTACCAGCCCGGATGAGGTAGAACCTCATGATGTCACCATTGCAATGGCACAGGCTGAGATGAGCCTGAATCTGACAAAGGCTATAGTAGATCGCGCTGTGAAAGCCTACAACGACATTACGGCGATGAGATAGAGAGTAAATTAACTTCCGGAAGCCTTTTGCTTTCGGAAGGACGGCGGCTGGGAACCGCTTTAAAACCTGGGGGGGTACAAATATGCCAGAATGGCTCACCAATTTCTTTACAAAGGTAAAAAGCCTTTGGGGTCAGTGGTCGATTACACGAAAGATTATTCTCATTGGAATAATTGCGGTTGTTATTGCTGCATTTGTGATGCTGGCAACAGTTTCATCAAAACCGACGCAAGTGACGATATTTAATGCGGCTATCAGTGATGAACAGCTGGCCGATAGAATCTCTACAGCGTTGGATGCGGAAAATATTCCGAACAGCAGATCTGCAGATGGTATTTTCTATGCGCAGGATGAAGCCACTGCCAGAAGGGCCCGGGCTTTGCTTGTACGGGAGGATTTACTTCCGGGACAGCTCGATCCATGGAATTTCTTTACTAATATGGACCGTTGGACCCTTACTGATTTCGACCGGGATGTGAATCTCCAACTGGCTCTTAAATCCAATCTTGAACAGCATATCAGCGCCTTGAATGATGTTGACTCTGCAAAAGTATCATTGGTTATCCCGGAAATCCAGTTATTTTCTGATGATCAGAAGCCGGTTACCGCTTCGGTAATTATTCAGCCCAAGCCTGGAAGTGATATCAGTCAGAATCGAAATAAAATTGAAGGAATCGTCAAACTTATACAGTTTGCCGTAGAAGGTTTGCTTGCTGATAATATCACTATTATGGATATCAGCGGGAATGTTCTTAATGATTTTAACGGTCTTGAAGATGTTGATCGTTTGAATCTTACCAGTCGCATGCTTCGCCAGAAAAAAGCTCTGGAGGCTCAATACACGGCATCCATCCTTCGATCTCTGAGTAATGTATTCACTCCGTCCCGGGTTGATATCGTTAATTTTGATATTGATCTTGAGTTTGTTAAAAAGGAAATAGCAACCCAGGAGCACTTCCCCATAGTGATGAAGGAAGACGATCCCAATACTCCTTACAGTGAACTGGAAGTTGTTCCCTCCATTATCCGAAGTAGAGAAAACAGCAGTGAAAATTTTGAAGGTACAGGCTTCAATCCCGAGGGTCCTCCGGGACAGGAGGGGCAGACGCCGCCGGCTTATCAGGATTTATCTAATCTGGTGGGGCATTACGAGTCAAATAAAAATATAGAAAATTATGAAATCAACGTCCGGAATATAACCGAGGAAAAAAGCCCCTACGTAATAAATCGCATCAGTCTGGGTATGGTGATAGACGGTACCTGGGAGCTTAAGTTTGATGAAACCGATGAACCGATTATTCTGCCGGGAGATATGAGAGAACGATTGTATAAACCTGTAGATTCAGAAGTGCTGACTCAGGCCCTGGAAGTTGTTAAGGGTGCAGTGGGTTATTCACGGGCTCGGGGTGATGTGGTAACGGTAGAGAACATACCTTTCGACCGCAGTGAACAGTTCCGCCTGGATGATGAAGCGTGGATTAAGAAACGGCAGATGCAACGTGTGGTACTCTGGAGTATCATCGGGGTAACGGCTGTTATTTTCCTGTTTGTTGTAGCCAGACTAATCAGCCGTCAGCTTGAAAAGCGCCGCAGGGAACGTGAAGAGGAACTGGCAAGGCAGCATCAGGCCATGCGTGAGCAGGCTTTGAGAAATGCCGAGGAAGATGGAATCGAAGTGGAAATGTCTGTTCATGAGCGGGCGCGTATCGAAATGCAGGAGAATGCCAAAAATATGGCAAGAGAGCATCCCGAAGACGTTGCACAGCTTATCCGGACATGGCTTGCTGAGGAGTAATGTATGGCAAAAACGAATGCTGCAGCTGCAGGTGGAGATGAAAACGCCTCTGTACAAACAGGGGCGAAAGGCTCTCAGCATAAAGAAGAACTCAGTGGGAAACAGAAATCTGCTATCTTTCTGGTTACCCTCGGTTCAGACATCTCTTCTGAAATTTTCAAGCATTTGAGAGAAGATGAAATAGAAACTCTCACATGGGAGATAGCTCGCCTTGAAAATATAGAACCTGAGGAACGGGATATGGTTCTTCAGGAATTCCAGGAACTGATGATGGCCCAGGATTTCATCACAACCGGGGGTATTGATTACGCCCGGGAGCTGCTTGAAAAATCCCTGGGAAACCAGAAAGCTGTTGATATAATCAACCGTCTGACAAGTTCTCTTAAAACCAGACCCTTTGATTTTATCCGCCGTACGGATCCGGCAAATCTTCTTAATCTTATCCAGCAGGAGCATCCGCAAACCATTGCTCTTATTCTTGCTTATCTGGAGCCTCCCAAGGCTTCGATGATACTGGCTCAGCTTCCCCAGGAAAAACAGTCTGATGTAGCCAAAAGAATTGCCACTATGGATAGAACCAGCCCGGAAATCCTCCGGGAGGTGGAACGTGTACTGGATAAGAAACTCTCATCACTCTCGCATGAGGATTATACCGCAGCCGGTGGTGTAGAGAGCATCGTAGATATTCTCAATCTTGTAGACAGAACGACGGAAAAATCAATTATCGAGTCTCTTGAGGAAGAAGATCCGGAACTTGCTGAAGAGATTAAGAAGCGGATGTTTGTCTTTGAAGATATTGTCATGCTGGATGACAGGGCCATACAGAGAGTTCTCCGGGAAGTTGATACCAGTGAACTTGCCAAGGCTCTAAAAGCGGTTGATTCTGATGTGCAGGATAAAATATTCCGCAATATGTCAAAACGTGCCGCTGCACTTCTCAAGGAAGATATGGATTTTATGGGACCCACACGACGGAAGGATGTGGAGGAATCTCAGCAGAAAATTGTCTCAGTTATTCGGAAGCTGGAAGAACAGGGCGATATTGTTATTGCACGTTCCGGCGAGGAAGACGTCTTAGTCTAGGAGCTCATACATGGGTAAAAACGTTTTTAATCCGGTTGAGATTGTCGATCTCACCGCCCAGAAGGTAAAAGTAGAGGCCCCGGTGTTCCATTCAGAGGAACCGGAACCCCTGGATCTCTATGAGGGACCTACCGCTGAAGATCTCCGCCGGGAAGCTGAGGCCTTCAAGGAATCCTGGGTACAGGAAAAGGAACGTCTGATACAGGAAGCTCATGAAGAAGCTGAAGGCATCATCAAAGAGGCGGAAAAAACAGCTTTTGAAGAAGTTAAAGGGAAGACTGATGCGGCAATCAGGGATAAAAGAATTGCCGAGGATGAGTCTGAAAGAATTAAAAGTGAAGCCGGGCAGGAAGGCGAGAAGATTCGGCAGCAGGCCGAGGAAGAGCGGGATAAAGTCTTTGATGAAGCCCGGAGTAAAGCTTACGGGGAAGGCCATGAAGAAGGTTGGAAAGAAGGCCGGGCTGAAGCGGAGCGGCTGATAGAGCGTCTCCATAAGATTCTTGATGCTTCTATTGAAAAGCGTCAGGAGATTATTGATGAAGCCGAAACTCAGCTTATCGATCTTGTGTTACTTGTTTCCCGTAAAGTGGTAAAAGTTATCAGCGAGAATCAGAAGAATGTCGTTATCAACAATATTGTTCAGGCCTTGCGTAAACTGAAAAGCCGGGGAGATGTTGCCATTCGTGTGAACCTGGCAGACCTGGATCTTACCACTGAACATATCAAGGATTTCATGCGGATGGCTGAAAACGTCAAGTCAATTACCGTCCTTGAGGATTCCTCTGTTGATAAGGGTGGAGCTGTAATAGAAACCGATTTCGGACAGA
>Ga0164315_10001582_pt1 | contig 17106 bp, 15 predicted proteins | sample GuaBasSedimGuay6_FD_113737 | JGI IMG/M metagenome (GOLD analysis project Ga0164315, IMG submission 113737) | Subseafloor sediment microbial communities from Guaymas Basin, Gulf of California, Mexico - Guay6, Core 4569-2, 0-3 cm | ecosystem: Environmental > Aquatic > Marine > Hydrothermal vents...
CGCAATGACATCGGTTCTTTCGGCTTCACCGTGGATGATGCTGATTCTTTCAGGCGACTTCGTCGACGTCCTTTGACTTCGCACTATAAACACGCCGAATAATGTCAGGCATCACCGCCTCGGAAACGAGAAACCCCTGCATTTTGTCGCATTCGATGCTTTGCAGGAATTCAAGGGTCTCCTGGTCCTCGACACCTTCCGCACATACGGATATACCCAGGTTGTGCGCGAGGCCGGTTACCGCGGCGAGCACTTTCAGTGCGATCGGGTTCTTCCTGGCGCGCGCCAGTGCTGAGGCGTGAATCTTGATCTCATCGAAGGGCAGTTGCTCGAATGTGCCGAGCGAGGCAGTGGCCACACCGAAGTCATCCAGGGATATTCGAAAGCCTCGTTCCCGCAGCTCATTGAGTACACGCAGGTGTGGTGCTTCTGAGCTGGCGACATCCTGCTCCGCTATTTCGAAAGTAAAGCTTTCGCACTCGAGATTGAGTTCGCGCACGATTCTTTCATAACTGGCGGGCAAATCAGGATTGTTGAGCTGGCTGGTCGCCAGGTTGATACACGAATTAAGATTCAGGCCTTGTTCGCGCCACCTGATCAGTTGTGTGGCGGCCTCGTAAAGCACGTATTCGCTGATCGGGCCGATCAGGTCGAAGGCTTCGGCCTCGGGCAGGAATTCCAGCGGCCCAAGCAGTCCATGTTCCGGGTGGTTCCAGCGAATCAGTGCTTCTGCTTCGCGAGTCAGCCACTCGGTACCAGCATTACGCTCAACTTTCGGTTGATACTGGATGACGAACTGACGTTTCAGGATCGCCAGCTCGAGCTCATCCTTGGCAAGCGTCAGCATACGGCGGCGACATTTGCGCGCAGCATTGCTTAAGCTGTCGACGTCATGTTCCGGGTTGAGCCACTCGACGTTGGCGAAGTCGGCCAGCCGCTGCAGGAGTTCGGCGCGGTTGCTGGACCGCAAAGCCTCGGGATCAGCGCAAATAATCAGGCCAAATCGAGCATGCACGGCCGCATCATCCAGGCTGGCTAACATTTCCTTGCTGATATCTTCCTCAGCGAGCAGCACGAAGCGTCGTGACTGGCCCGCCATGAGCTGATCCAGCGCTGCGGCGCTGGCAAAATAGCTGAGATTGAGGCTGAGCTCGCGCGCAACGTCGATCAATGGTCGAGTCTTGCCCAGCGACTCACTCACGATCATTAACATATTGTCTCCTGGACCGGTGCAATTCCTGACGCTCAATCCTTGTCGTAACCGGCCCTCTGGCTCATTTATACGTGGCAGAAACACGTGGGAATGTGCGGTATGTCGCAATGCGACAAATAATCGGCACAAGACCCGGGATATCCGTTGAAATAGCCCTGTCTATCCCCATAAAACCCCTGCAAAAGAAGGGGTTTTGAAGTGTTCACATCTGTTGCCTTGACCCACCCGCATCACTATAATGCGCGGGCTAAGCACAGGCCCGCTTGGACAGAAAGTAATTACAACGCCACCAACCGCCGGTTAACCGATGGACGTGGCGTTTTTAGTGCCGGAGGAAAGCCAGAGATGAAGGCCAGGGCCGAGGAGCAATCCACAGCCGTACGCATGAATCTCATGGTGAAGGTGCTACTGGCACAACTGGGTTTGAGCGTGGTTTTGGCCATGCTTTTTTGGGGTTTCAAAGGCCAGGTCGCAGCTTATTCAGCTTTGCTGGGTGGCCTGACCTGCGTAATTCCAAATACTTTTCTGGCACTGCGACTGGCAGTACCACGCCGTGATCCCGGGGCCGGTGCCCTGGTAAATGCGGCATACATTGGGGAACTGGGCAAGCTGGCGCTGACCGTGATTATGTTTGTCATGGCCTTTACGCTGGTGAAACCGCTGGCGGCAATGCCCTTGTTTGTGGGCTTTATTGGCGCCCAGCTGGTGACGTTTTCAGGATTTCTGATGCGTGACAAAGAGACGAAAGTGAAAGAGAGAATGAACAATGGCGGCTGAAAGCGGACACGAAACTCTAACGTCCGGCGATTACATTGCGCATCACCTGCATAATCTGCAGGTGTGCCGGGCGGACGGTGAATGGGTCTGGAACCACTGCGCCGGCAATCCAATGGCGCTCAACGTCGACTCAATGTTTTTCTCGGTACTGCTTGGCGTCGTTTTCATCTGGATATTTGGCCGTGCAGCGAAGAAAGCCTCTGCCGGAACACCAGGCAAGATGCAGGCCTTTGTCGAAATCGTCGTCGATTTTATAGACAGCAGTGTCAAAGACACTTATCACGGCAAGAGCAAACTAATCGCACCTTTGGCCCTGACGATTTTCGTCTGGGTGTTCTTCATGAATCTCATGGATTTGATCCCGGTCGACTGGTTGCCGGAAGTTGGCCTGATGATCGGTATTCCGTATCTGAAAGTTGTGCCGACAACCGACGTCAACATTACTTTCGGTATGTCGATAGCTGTGTTTTTCCTGGTTATTTTTTACACCGTGAAAAGCAAAGGCGTTCTCGGCTTCGTCAAAGAACTCACGCTGCACCCAATCGCACCGCCTACGAAAGGCGCCGGGCTGATCGCCGCACCTTTTATTATTGCCTTTAACTTCATTCTTGAAACAGTCGCGCTGCTGGCAAAACCCCTGTCATTATCATTGCGGCTGTTCGGCAACATGTTTGCCGGCGAACTTATTTTCATCCTGATAGCAATGCTCGGCATTTGGCAGCTTCCGCTGCATTTTGCATGGGCGGTATTTCACGTACTGATCGTGACGCTACAGGCATTTATTTTCATGATGCTGACCGTGGTTTACCTCACTTTGGCACAGGAAGAGCATTAACTTTTTAATTTTGGACTACATCCTTAACTGGAGAAACTGATGGAAACTGTAATTGGATTCACTGCGATCGCCGTCGCGCTTTTGATTGGACTTGGCGCACTTGGCGTTGGCATTGGCATGGGCCTGTTGGGTGGCCGCTTCCTCGAGGGAGCTGCAAGACAGCCTGAACTGGCGCCAATGTTGCAGACCAAAATGTTCCTGGTCGTGGCACTGCTTGATGCGGTCGCGATGATTGGTGTCGGCATCGCGTTGTACTTCGCGTTCGCCAACCCGTTCATTGGCCAGCTGCAACAGGCAATGGGCAGCTAGCAAAAGAATCGTAGGAGCGGCTGTCTATATTATCGTGCTTACTGCCAGTATGCAGAAACAGTACAAAAATCGAGACGCCGCGGTAGCAATGCAGAGAGAACCCCATGGACATTAATATGACTTTGCTAGGCCAGTCGATCGCGATGCTCGTGTTCGTCTGGTTCTGCATGAAGTTCATCTGGCCGCCGATCATGAACGCGATCGAGGAACGCCAGACGCAAATTGCTGACGGTCTCGCCGCCGCGGAGCGTGGACAACAGAGTCTCGACAAAGCGAAAGCTGAGTCAGATGACATTGTTGGCGATGCACGCAAACAGGCTACGACAATCCTTGATCAGGCGCATGCACGAGCCAGCGAAATTGTTGCGGAAGGCAAATCTGACGGCGCGAAAGAGCGCGAGCGCCAGGTTGCTGCGGCAGTCGCTGATGTTGAGCAGGAAACCAACCGGGCACGCGAAGAGTTGCGTGGGCAGGTTTCTGCAATTGCTGTTGCCAGCGCCGAAAAGATTTTGCGCCGCGAAATAGACGCAAAAACTCATGAAGATATTCTTGGCAAGCTGGCGGCTGAGCTGTAAGCGAGCGATAGGTATATGGCTGACAACAATACAATTGCGCGACCGTATGCACGGGCAGCTTTCGAGTTTGCAAGCGAGGCAAAGGATCTCGCTGCCTGGTCGGAAGCATTGAACCTGGCGCAGGACGTTTTGGCGGATGGCCAGACGGAAAAGTTCCTGGGTATCCCGTCACTGAACAATGAGCAGAAGCTTGCATTCCTGACAGAAGTATTTGGGAAAGTTGGTGGCAAGAACTCAATCCTGGCGGGCGGCAACGAGCATGGCACCAATTTCCTGAAGCTGTTGCTGGAATACGGTCGTGTCGCAGTATTGCCGGAAATTGCCGAGCACTTCGAAGCGCTCAAAGCAGAAATTGAAAACACAGTTGACGTTACGGTCACCTCCGCAGCACCGCTAAGTGCCGAGCAACAGAAATCTGTTGCTGCCGCACTGAAGGAGCGGCTGGGCCGGGATGTGACTCTGTCAACAGAAATTGATGAAAACCTTATCGGTGGCGCTGTTATTCGCGCTGGCGACGTCGTTATAGATGGATCACTGCGTACCAGGCTCGAAGGCCTGTCAAACGCGCTGATCGCTTAAAGAGGAAAACGAAATGGCACTCAAAGCTTCTGAAATCAGCGAACTGATTAAAGAGCGAATCGAGAAATTCGAGGCATCAGCGGAAGCCCGCGATGTTGGCACCGTAATTGGTGTTACTGACGGTATCGTCCGCATCCACGGGTTGGGCGACTCACGTTACGGCGAGATGCTCGAGTTCCCAGGCAATACTTACGGCATGGCGCTGAACCTCGAGCAGGATTCGGTTGGTGCGGTCATCCTGGGTGATTACAAACATATTTCGGAAGGCGACACGGTTAAAACCACCGGCCGTATTCTTGAGGTACCGGTTGGTGAGGCAATGCTCGGTCGCGTTGTTGATGCGCTGGGCATGCCGATTGACGGCAAGGGCCCGATTGATGCCACAGAAACCGCGCCGATTGAAAAAGTCGCGCCGGGCGTTATTGAGCGCAAATCAGTCGACCAGCCAGTGCAAACCGGACTGAAAGCCATCGACGCCATGGTGCCGATCGGACGCGGCCAGCGTGAATTGATCATCGGCGATCGACAGACCGGCAAGACCGCGGTCGCGATCGATACGATCATCAACCAGGTTGGTACGGGCATTAAGTGTATTTACGTCGCCATCGGCCAGAAGGCCTCTTCGGTTGCGTCTGTAGTGCGAAAACTTGAAGAAACAGGCGCGATGGAACACACCATCGTGGTTGCTGCTTCTGCTGCCGAGAGTGCTGCCATGCAATACATTGCACCGTACTCCGGCACATCTATGGGCGAGTACTTTCTCGACAAGGGTGAAGATGCGCTCATTATTTTTGACGATCTGACCAAGCAGGCGTGGGCATACCGCCAGGTATCACTGCTGCTAAGACGTCCGCCGGGTCGTGAAGCTTATCCGGGTGACGTGTTTTACCTTCACTCGCGTTTGCTGGAGCGCGCTTCACGCGTGAACGCGGAGCACATTGAAAATATTACCGGCGGCAAAGTGAAAGGTAAAACCGGCTCACTGACTGCACTGCCGATTATTGAAACCCAGGCTGGCGACGTTTCGGCGTTTGTTCCAACCAATGTTATTTCAATTACTGACGGGCAGATCTTCCTTGAGACTGATCTGTTCAACGCTGGTATTCGCCCGGCCATTAACGCCGGCCTGTCCGTATCGCGAGTAGGCGGCGCAGCACAGACCAAGATCATCAAGAAACTGGGTGGCGGTATCCGCCTGGCGCTGGCGCAATATCGTGAGCTGGCGGCTTTCGCCCAGTTCGCCTCCGATCTCGACGAAATAACCCGCAACCAGCTCGAACGCGGCGAGCGTGTTACGGAACTGATGAAACAGAAGCAATACTCACCCCTGTCTGTCGCTGACATGGCGCTGTCGTTATACGCAGTGAACGAAGGGTTTATCGACGGCGTTGAAGTCGCCAAAGTCGGTGATTATGAAGAGGCCCTGCATGATTACGCACGCGCCAACAGCGCCGACCTCATGGACGAGATCAACAAAACCGGCGACTTCAGCGAAGAAATCCAGGCAAGCCTGAAAAAACTCTGCGAAGACTTCGCAGAAAAGGGTGCCTACTAACAGGATGACCGCAGGCACCCAAGAAAATTGCATTGACGCATCGTAGGAGCGGCTTTAGCCGCGATAGCTGAGACAGGAAGAACGGCAAAGAAACAAAGCCAACAGAAAGATTTTCGAACCGCCCAAAACGAGGGCACATACGAAAATCGTAGCAAAGCATCGTAGGAGCCCGCCCAGCGGGCGATAGCAGAGACAGGTAGAACGGCAAAGCAAAAAAGCCAATAGAAAGACATACGAACCAAAGGACCGATAGGTAGAAAGGCACAACATTGAGAAGAAAGATTGACGCGGATTTAAGACTACATTCGATTTAGTAACCAGTAACGATTTAACCACTTAGGAACCACAGGTCGACATTCGATCTAGGCAGTGCCACCGATTTAGCAAAAGAGGACCATTAACTTGGCCAACGAAAAAGAAATACGCTCCAAGATCCGCAGCGTGAAAAACATGCAGAAGATCACCAAAGCCATGGAGATGGTGGCAGCATCCAAGATCCGCAAAGCGCAGGATCAGATGGAAGCTTCACGTCCCTATGCTGAGCGTATCCGTCGCGTGGTCGGCCATCTTTCGCATGCCAATCCGGACTACAAACACCCCTGGCTGGTTGAGCGCGAAGTAAAGCGCGTTGGCTATATTATTATTTCGACGGACCGCGGCCTTTGCGGTGGCCTGAATATCAACATGTTCAAAACGGTTATCGGTGAGCTGCAACAGTGGCAGGGAAAAAATGTTGAAGTAGACCTTGCGCTTGTTGGTGCCAAGGCTGTGCAGTTTTTCCGCCGCCTCGGCGGTAACGTTGTTGGCACAGCGACCCACCTGGGCGACAAGCCGCAGATTAATGACCTGATTGGCTCAATTAAAATCATGCTCGATTCCTACAGCGACGGCAAAATCGATCGTTTGTTTCTCGTGCACAACGAATTTGTCAGCACCATGAGCCAGGTCCCTGCAGTGAAAAGTATATTGCCGGTCAGCGCCATCGACCTCGGCGATGAAACACTGCAGAAACACTGGGACTACATATACGAGCCAGATGCTGTTGACTTGCTCGATGATGTTTTGATGCGTTACATCGAGTCCCAGGTCTATCGCGGCGCAGTTGAAAACTTTGCCAGTGAAATGGCAGCGAAAATGGTGGCGATGAAGTCGGCCACTGACAATGCCGGCGATATTATCAGTGACCTGCAGCTTGCCTATAACAAGGCACGCCAGGCCTCGATTACGCAGGAAATTTCGGAGATCGTTGGTGGTGCAGCCGCGGTGTCTGGTTAGTACGAATTACACATATTTTTGGTTACAAATAATGGCGACAACGTCGCCGGATTTGGGTTAGAGGATTAAATAATGAGCACTGGAACTACCGTGCAAATCATCGGCGCTGTTGTGGACGTTGAATTTCCAAGCGATGCAATTCCACATATTTACGACGCCTTAATAATCGACGAGGTGGATATCACGCTCGAAGTTCAGCAACAACTGGGCGACGGTGTCGTACGGACAATCGCGATGGGCTCGAGTGAAGGTCTGCAACGCGGCATGACAGTTAGCAATACCGGCGATGCGATCATGGTGCCGGTTGGTGAGAAAACCCTGGGCCGTATTATGGATGTGCTTGGCAAGCCGATCGACAACAAAGGCGATATCGGTGCCGAGACGACGATGCCGATTCACCGCTCGCCGCCGAGCTTTGATGAGCAAGCTTCAGCCACCGAGATTCTCGAGACGGGTATCAAAGTTATTGACCTGATTATGCCTATCTCGAAGGGCGGCAAGGTTGGCCTGTTTGGCGGCGCTGGCGTAGGTAAAACAGTTACGCTCATGGAGCTTATTCGTAACATCGCTCACGAGCATGAGGGCTACTCAGTGTTTGCTGGTGTTGGTGAACGTACTCGTGAGGGCAATGACTTCTACCATGAGATGACTGATTCAGGCGTTATCGACAAGGTGTCACTTGTCTATGGCCAGATGAACGAGCCTCCGGGCAACCGTCTTCGCGTAGCGCTCACCGGCCTGACTATGGCAGAAGCGTTTCGCGACGAAGGCCGCGACGTACTGATGTTCATCGATAACATTTATCGTTACACGCTCGCAGGAACAGAAGTATCAGCGCTGCTCGGACGCATGCCATCAGCGGTTGGCTATCAGCCGACGCTGGCAGAAGAAATGGGCGTACTCCAGGAGCGCATCGCCTCAACGAAGACTGGTTCCATCACTTCGTTTCAGGCGGTTTACGTACCCGCGGATGATCTTACTGATCCGTCACCGGCAACGACCTTTGCTCACCTTGACGCAACACTCGTACTGTCGCGGCAGATTGCAGAGCTTGGTATTTATCCTGCGGTCGATCCGCTTGATTCCACCAGTCGTATTCTCGACCCGAACATTATCGGTCAGGAACATTACGATTGTGCTCGTGGCGTACAGGCAGTATTGCAGCGTTACAAAGAATTGCAGGACATCATCGCGATTCTCGGTATGGACGAGTTATCTGAAGATGATAAACAATCTGTTACCCGCGCTCGTAAAATCCAGCGTTTCTTGTCGCAGCCGTTCTTCGTGGCAGAAACCTTCACCGGTTCGCCAGGCAAGTACGTGCAACTGGCAGAAACCATTCGCGGCTTTAACGGCATTGTCTCCGGTGATTACGATCATTTACCGGAGCAGGCTTTTTACATGGTTGGTTCCATCGACGAAGCTGTCGAGAAAGCCGAGTCAATGAAATAAGCGAACAGGTACAGAGAAATGGCCACGATCAAAGTCGACATCGTATCTGCAGAAGGTGAAATCCATTCTGGCGAAGCCAAAATGGTCTACGCCCCTGCGCGCATGGGCGAGGTTGGCATCGCTCCCCGCCACGCACCGTTGTTGACGGCATTGAAGCCTGGTGAAGTTCGTGTGGAAGACACCGACGGCAAAGAGCACTTCTTTTACGTCACGGGCGGTATGCTGGAAGTTCAGCCACACCTCGTAACCGTATTGGCTGATACTGCGCTTCGCGGAGAACAGCTCGATGAAGCTGCTGCGTTGCAAGCGCAACAGGCGGCTGAAGAAGCGTTGCAAGGTGCATCAGAGGAAACCGATCTGGCTCGTGCGCAACTCGAGCTTGCAGAAGCACGTGCCCGCTACCGCGCGGCGCAGAAACTTAAGGGTAAGCGGTAAATCGATCCCGTCTGATACTGCGGAAATTCTGTAGGAGCCCGCCCAGCGGGCGATGTCTTTGGGCGGTAGTGGCTGGTTGGTGCTTGCGGGCAATTCTTTCTAGCGGGTGTGATTGGCTGAGTTTTGCAAACAATCAAGGGCATGTTGAAAACATGCCCTTGATTGTTTGTCGCCCGCAGGGCGGGCTCCTACGACAGGTTGTTGCGATTTTTTGGGTTTGAAGTTGACTCTGTTACTGCGCCTCAACCTCTTGACCGTGCGCTATCGCCAACGCCGCCGCACAACGATCACTGGTGCCCGAAGCCCGATCTGCCATTCCCTTGACGAAAAACGACGCGCCAGCAGTCATCACCGCCGCGCTGCCTGAGAGCAATACACCTTTCTTGTCCAGCCCAAGTCGCGGCGCCACCAAAGTACCAGCCAACTGGATGAACGGCGTAACAAACATATCGGCGCTGATGCCAACGCCTTGTCGCTGTTTGGTGTTGAAGCTGATATTCAGCTCCTCGGTGTTGAGATCGATGCCGCCCTCACCGACGATCGTGACTTTTTCACTCTGCGCCAGCATGCTCGAAATCTCTGCAACCCCTGAATTTATATCCAGCGCGAAAACTGTGCACTCCCAGTTCGAGTACGGCTCTTTTTCGCTGAACGGGTTAAGCGCACCGAATAATTGCGAGACGATGTCCGTGGAGAAAAAACCCGAAGCCGAGTTATCGACCTGGCCGGCGCCTTGCGTAAATATTGCGCTGCCGTTTGCATTGGCGGCGAGGGCCCGCGCCGAACCGCCACTTGACCGAACATCTACTTCAAGCCCGATAGGCGGGATCTGGGAAAGTTCACGCGTGTCGTCCTGAACGAGACCGAGGCGCAAGTCACTAACCTCGGCAATAATCTCAAGATCGGCGCCGTCGTTTTGTACGGCAAGAGTAAGTTTAGCGCTGGCCGATCCGCCTGCTGCAACATCGAAGTCACCTTGCACGGCGAGGTTTCCATCATCGAGTTGCAGAGACATTTCCAGGCCCTCAAGATGGATAGGACCCTGCTGAAAAACCCCGATGGCGACTTCAAGGTCGACGGCTGCTGCACTGAGAAACTCAAATGGTAGCGGTTCTTCCCTGAAAACCCACTCAGCGGCAGGTGGCTCGGTATCTGTCCCGGCGTCCGTTTCAGCAGCACTAACGTCGTCACCTGCATTCTCTGCATTGTCCGAAAATGCGCTGATGTCCAGGAGTTTCGATTGCACTGCACCTGTAACGGCTATCGGCTCGGAGAATTGCACCGTCACTTCACCGCTAACGCCGCTGTTACCAAACGTAATTTCAAAATATTCAACAGCCACTTCGTCGCCAGATAACGTTGCCGTTGCCGTCGCCGCTAAAGGAATTGCGGGCAGCTCGTTGTGTAATTCCTGCAGGCTTGGTGCTGATAACGAAACGTCTATGCTGCTTGCCACCGCCTGCGATTTGCCGATAATGCCGCTGATTTTTGCTTCTACAGACTGAATACCGACTGACACATCGTGTAATTCATAACTATCGCGGTTGTTTGACACGCCGCCCGCCAAAACCAGTGCTGCGTCTGGCAGGCCCGTAACCTGTAATGCCTCGCCGGCCTGGCGAAGCGACGAAATGGTAGCGTCAAAATCAATCCGGTTCTGGTTTCTTTTTGCGCTAACTTCTGCATTGATGTCACCAACATTTACCTGCACCTGCAACACGGGTTCGCCGTCTTCTTCTGCGAGCGTCGATTCAACCCGCAATGCACCGGATAACTCTGACGATAATTCGAACATCTTCAGTAGCGCCGAAACATCGCCGCTTGTAAGGAGCGCCTCAAGTTGAGGCGCCACCGCTGTAGACCGGTCACCGGAGTGACCCTTGATTTTTATATCAGCCACACCAAGTTCGGCACTCAGCCAATATTCAAGATCTCCACCAGAGGCGATATGCTCAACTGGCCCGAGTGTCGCACTCAGATTTAACTCATGCTCATCGATCTCCCCTTGCCCTTGAGCAACGAGAAAATTGTCATCATTCGTCTGCAGGTCGAGACTCGCGAGAACAGCAACGCGATCGTCAAACCCAGGCCGCCGTCGTGTGATTTTGATGTCGCGCAATTCTGCAAAGTTGACGATCACAGGCTCTGTTTCGTGATCCGCTGCTTCAATCGGTACGGACGGCTGCTGATTCGCTGTCATCAACCAATTCGCATCACCGGCTTCGTTTTCCTGCAACAAGATATCGACATCACGCAGGTGAAATGTCCTGATTCGTACCGGGCCCGCGACCAGCGACCAGAGATCGACAGTGACTGACAGGTGCCCGATTGACACAAAAGGCGTGTCGCCTGCCCACACCGCATTCGCCAGTGTAATGTCCTCCACGACCAGAGCGGGTGCTGGAAATACCTGTGGTTTGAAATCGCCGGCAATTCGAAACTCCCGGCCAGTAGCTGCGGACACTGCCTTTTCGACATCGGACCGATAGCTGCCGAGATCGGCGAAATTGAGATACAGACCCAGCGCAACCAGGATCACCGCCAACGCGATCCCGATTCGCGTCAATAGGCGTGCCACAAGAAAATTCCTCGAAAACAAAAAAAGAAACGGCTCCTTACATTGTCTTACAAGCGCAAAGCTGAAGGCAATCGAGCCAGAATGGAGTTTACTGGTATAGTGACCGCACCTCGAACAATAATTAAAACCGGGGATTCCAATGAATGGATCAGTCACCAGTCGGCGCAGATTTATTGTCGCGGCCATTACCTTGTCAGGCCTTGCCGGCACCTCGATCGGAACATCCTTTCTCGGACCCAGTCGGGCATGGGCACAAAGCGAAGACGGCAGCGATGGGGATTCGGCTGCAATGGTGCGTATGGCCAGGCTTTTGTACCCCCACGACGCCATTGCTGATGATGTGTACCTGGATGTACTAAATCTCGCTATGTCGATGACAGCCAGCGACGGATCATTTGCTGCACTGCTGGATGTTGCAATCGATGCTCTGAATGCCAGTCAGTCCGCCGATTTTGTTGATCTTGATGAGGCGTCACAGATTGCCGTTCTGCAGTCGGTTGAGAGCCAGCCCTTTTTCGCTGCCATACAGATGAACGTCGGCGTCACCTTCTACTACCATCCAGCGGTTTGGGCGTTGCTGGGATATGAAGGCCCCTCATTCGACAAAGGTGGTTACCTGCATCGCGGGTCCGGTGATATTGACTGGTTACCGGAGGGCAAATGATGGCTGCCAGGTTTGCGCTCGATGATACAACGGTAATGGTCGTAATCGGTTCCGGCGCCGGTGGTGGAACGCTTGCAAACGAGCTTGCGCAAAAGGGTATTGATGTCGTCTGCCTGGAAGCGGGTTCCCGCTTGACGCTGGCCGACGTCGAAAACAACCCACCATTGATGAATGCCCGTATGGGCTGGAACGACAAACGCATCGGTCCACCCGTCTGGTTGTGCAAAACAGTCGGTGGTACAACGATGCGCTGGTCCGGTATCACACCGCGGTTTCAGGAACATGAGTTAAAAGCGAGAAGCACTTATGGTCAGCTTGAGGATTCATCGCTGATTGACTGGCCGCTGACACTCGAAGAACTCGCTCCTTATTACGACAAAGCCGAAGACAAGATGGGCGTGACGGGAACCCACGGCATTCCGCCATCTTTTGAAAATAATAATTACAAGGTTCTGAAAGCCGGTGGTGAGAAAATCGGTTACAAGGAAATAACCAGCACACGCACCGGAATCAATTCAGCAGCACGTGATGGCCGGCCGGGTTGTTTGCAAATTGGTTTTTGTAATTCCGGCTGCAAAATCGGTGCCAAGTGGTCGACGCTTTATACAGAGGTGCCGAAGGCAGAAACGACGGATCATTTTGAATTACGTACCGGCGCGATGGTGGTGAAAATAAACCATGATGCGTCTGGAAAAGTAACCGGCGTGGTTTATAAGGATGCGGCGGGTAACACGCACGAGCAAAAAGCACGTGCAGTCGCGGTTGCAGGCAATGTGGTCGAAACAACACGATTACTGCTGAACTCGGCATCAAGCAAGTTTCCGGATGGACTGGGCAACTCGACGGGAAACCTCGGCCGGCACTATACCCGCCACGTCATGAGCATCATTACGGCAATAATGCCCGGTCCGGTCCACTTCAATCGCGGTACCCGCCAATCCGGCCTGATCCTGGATGAGCAGTATCACAAACCGAAGCGTGGTTTCGCCGGTGGTTACTTCATAGAGACAATGGGCATGGATCCGGGGGGCGCACTGCCCTTTGTTGGTGGCTGGGGGCGGTCGACCGCTTCATTCATGGAACGCTATAGCCATATGGCTGGAATATTTATCACTGGCGAGGATCCATCGCAGGCGTCAAACAAGATCACTTTGCACCCGACGGAGCGTGATCAGCACGGATTACCTGTACCGGTTATAGAGTATGCAATGCATCCAAACAGCGACGCGATGCAGAAACATTCGATCATGAAATCCACGGAGCTTTATGAGTCATTGGGTGCCGAAGATGTACGGGCGTCCGAGGGCATATTTGTCGGTTGCCACAACATGGGCGCCGCCCGTATGAGTGCGAATCCCGATGACGGCGTTACTAACCGCTGGGGGCAGACACACGACATACCGAACCTGTTTGTTTCGGATGGTGGCGTGTTTACGACCAGTGCTGCGGCTAATCCGACCTTGACGATTGTCGCGCTGGCGATTCGGCAGGCGGACCATATTGCGGAGAGGATGGGAAGGCGGGAGCTTTGAACACTGCGACCATGCTGTAGGAGCTCGTCCTGACGGGCGACAAACTTTGCAACGCAAAGTTTGATATGGAGGTGACGTAGGTACGATCTGCAATCGTGGCGTCGGACCTTCGTTGTAGCGGGTGTGGTGGATTCACCTTTTGCAAACATTTAGGTCCGTGTTTTTCAAACACGGACCTAAATGTTTGTCGCTCGCTGGGCGAGCTCCTACGAGGCTTTGCTACGATTTTTGAATTTCGAATTGGTTGAGCTGGCTGCATATTCTGGGAGGTGTGTTTTTCTGGATGTGGATGTACGTATACTGTCCATCGAATAGAAAATTAATGGTGGGGGTACCATGAAGTTATCAACAGGCGCTCACTCGCGCGCCCGGGTATTTATATCGATCGTCATTCTTGCCGTGTTTTCAACGCAGGCAGTCGCGCAAAAAGAAGACAACCCGGACGTCGCCAAGCTCAAGGCAATTTCCGAAGCGGACACCATGGTCATGGTGCCGATGCGTGATGGTGTCGGTCTTGCCACGGATGTCTACCTGCCAAAGGGTGACGGACCGTTTCCCGTCATCTTTGTAAAGACACCTTATAACTTCAACAAGATCAGCGGCGTGGGGTTGGACTGGGCTATCGAAGCGGTGGAACGTGGTTATGCGTACGTCGTGCAGAACGAGCGCGGCCGTTACTACTCCGAAGGCGAGTGGGACATTCTCGGGCGCCCACGCACGGATGGATATGACTCACTAACCTGGCTTGCAGATCAGGAATGGTCCAGCGGCAAGGTTTCAACCATGGGCTGCTCGTCTACTGCCGAGTGGCAGCTGGCGTTAGCGGCACAGAATCACCCGGCGCACGCGGCTATGGTTCCTATGGCCTCTGGCGCAGGTATCGGCCGGGTCGGTGAATATTACGAGCAGGGTAACTGGTACAAGGGTGGCGTTCATCAAACGCTTTTCACTGTCTGGCTTTACGGCGTGCAGCAGAATATCCGACCACAGTTTCCCGAGGGTCTAAGTCAGGAACAGTTACAACGGCTGCGTAAGTCTTATGACCTGGCCGCGAAAATGCCGCCGATGGACTGGGCGAAGCAGATGCGCGAGCTGCCATCAATCGACTGGTTGAAGGACAGCGGTGGTAATGAAGGACCCGGCGCCGACCTGATGGCGCGCGGGCCAAACGATCCGAAGTGGTACGAAGGCGGCCTCTATCAGGACAATGAAGATTTCGGCGTGCCGGCGTTTTGGTTCAACAGCTGGTTCGATGTAAGCCAGGGACCGAACCTGACTCTCTACAATCACGTGCGTGAAAATGCCAGCGACCGGTCTGTTCGCGACGGACAGTACATGGCTGTTGCGCCAACCCTGCATTGCGGTTTCTTCCGCACGCCGGAGCATGAGGACCTGATCGCGGGCGCGTTAAACGTAGGCAACGCAACCTTTCCCTATTACGACACAATATTTTCGTTCCTCGACAGCTATCTAAAAGACGCTGACAACGATTTCCATAAAGACACGCCGCGCGTGCAGTTCTACACGATGGGTCGCAATGAGTGGTCATCAGCAGACACCTGGCCACCGGAAGATGCCGAGCCACTAACGATGTACCTCGCAAGCGGCGGCAGCGCGAACAGTGTTTTTGGTGATGGCTCACTTTCCGCAGACATGGCAAGTGGCGCCGGATCGGATACGTTTACCTATGATCCTATGAACCCCGTGCCTTCACTGGGTGGCGGAGTCTGTTGCAATCGAGATGCATCACTGGGGGGTAGTTATGATCAGCGCGGCATAGAAGCACGTGCTGATGTTTTGGTGTACACCACTGAACCGCTCGAGGAAGACCTTGATGTAACCGGTTTTGTCCGGGCGAAACTCTATGTGTCGTCAGATGCCAAAGACACCGATTTCAGCATCAAGCTGGTTGATGTGCACCCCGATGGCACCGCCTGGAACGTTGATGACACAATTCTTCGCGCGCGTTACAGGGAAGGCTACGACAAGCAGGTGTTCATGGAGGCCGGCGAGGTCTACGAGCTGAACCCGACGGCGATGTCCACGAGTTACGAATTTAAAGCGGGCCATCGCATCCGTGTTGAGGTCGCATCGAGCAAGTTTCCACAATACATGCGCAACCTGAATACAGGCGGCAATAATTACGATGAAACGGAAAGCGTGACGGCGCACAACAGCGTGCATCACTCAGACGATTACCCGTCACAAATCATGCTGCCGGTGAGGCGCTAGAGAGGAACAGAATATGAATATCAGAAAAATAATGTGCGCGGCTGCGATGCTATCGATCGCATCGGCTGCGGTTGCACAGGATGGCCTGAAGATTTACATCTCGGCGGACATGGAGGGCGTTGTCGGCGCAGTCACTGGCGAACAGCTCGGGCCTGGTGGATTTGAGTATGAGCGCTTTCGCGGTTTCATGACTGCAGAGGTCAATGCAGCTATTGATGCTGCCCGGGCAGCCGGCGCGACCGAGTTTTTGGTCAGTGACTCGCATGGTAACGGACAAAATATCCTGATCGAGAAAATGCCCGACGATGTAATGATTGTTCGTTCCTGGCCGCGTGAGCTGGCAATGATGGAGGGCATCGATGAATCGTTCGATGGAGTGATTTTCCTCGGTTATCACGCGAGCACTAATAACACTCGCGGCGTGCGTGCACACACGATGTCCAGCGCGAGCATTACGAGCCTGCGGCTGAATGGCATGACGATGACCGAGGGCAGCATGAATGCGGCTATAGCAGGGCATTTCGGTGTTCCGGTTATTATGGTTTCCGGCGACGATGTAGCCGTGGCTGAAAACCAGGTCATCATTGGTGATATCGAGGGCGCAGTCGTCAAGTGGGCCAGGGGATTCCACTCAGCACAAACACTAACGCCCGAAGCGGGATACGAAGTAATCAGGACCCGGACAAAATCGGCTATCGATCGTATCGAAGAATTCGTACCTTATGTGCTTGAGACACCGATCGAGCTTGAGCTGAGCCTCAAACACTACCAGCCCGTAGAGTTACTGGCCTACCTGTCGAACGTTGAGAAAGTTAATTCGCACACGATAAAATTTGTCGGCAAGGACATGATCGAGATTTCGAAATTCCTGCGAGTAGTTACCGGGTATCGAATTGATCTGCAGCCGTAGCAGGATGAATAACTATATTGTCGCGGTACTCCTGGCTGTAGCGCTGCTTACAGGTTGCAGTAAACCGGTGCCGGTTGGTACCGCAATTACTGATGTCACGGTGATAGATGCGGTTAATGGCGTCCGCGAACACCAGACTGTTGTCTTCGATGGCGATGAGATTATTTCCGTTGCAGCAAATGGCA
>Ga0164315_10001583_pt1 | contig 17101 bp, 14 predicted proteins | sample GuaBasSedimGuay6_FD_113737 | JGI IMG/M metagenome (GOLD analysis project Ga0164315, IMG submission 113737) | Subseafloor sediment microbial communities from Guaymas Basin, Gulf of California, Mexico - Guay6, Core 4569-2, 0-3 cm | ecosystem: Environmental > Aquatic > Marine > Hydrothermal vents...
CCTTCTTGTTTCAAATAATTGGGATCGGTTTTATCATTGGGCATCATAGCAGAGCCAACTTTGGACCGGTCATTATAACGATTAGCTCCCAACATATCATCTGCGACACGATAATGCTCACCTTTATAATAGCGTAAATCAATTCCACCACTAAATTTCCAGTTTTTATTAATCTTATAGTCGGTAGTATTCAATAAGCCAACCCAAAAATGGTTGTTCATAGAAGCACGTAGAATATCCAAAGTAGATTTTCCATTGGCTGCTCCAGCAACATTGCCATCATAAATCGATTGAAAATTTGTTGTTCCATCGGGCAGAGGATTAGTTGTATGAGTTAATCCTGTTCCACCTCCATCGCCCATAGAAAGATAGGCAATAGTTGACATATAGGTCTTTTCGTTAATATTCCAAAAGTCACGAAGTGTGTACATGGGCTTATAATAGAAGTTCTGTTTTTCATTTATAATTTCTTCACTTTCATTTACACCTGCGCTCCTTGACAAATAATTCCAACGTTCTAATCTCCCCCAATGACCATTATAGCGCAATCCTAAATTTGTGGGAGCGCCTACTAAGTAATCTTTGGGGTCTATTCCTTGTTCGGTTGCATAATCAGTATCATAGGAATAAATGGGTTTTTTATATGAACGCTGGCCATGCTCCTGAGGGGCACCCATAGTGGAGAAGCTAAGCAGGTGGTTGCCTAATTTTTTATCAATTCTTAAATAATAAAAATAGCCTTTTGTCCAAGTTTCATCTACCCAGCCATTACCTTGTTTATAGGAGCCTGCAAAGGTTATTCCCCAACCATTTTTCATTTGCCCAGTTGTAATTCCAAGAGAAGTTCTTAAGAAACCATCACTACCAGCTTCCTGCTTTAGCTTAATATTCCGTTTTGAATCAATTCCTTTTGTAATAATATTCATGGTTCCTCCCACCGAAGGAAGGGCAAGTTTGGAAGCTCCTAAACCACGCTGAACCTGAATAGATCGAGTTACAATATCTAGTCCAAACCAATTAGACCAATATACCCAACCATTTTCCATATCATTTACAGGAACACCATCAAGCATTACGGCAATATTTCGCTGATTAAAACCACGAATATTAATTCGGGCATCACCATCACCACCACCTTGTTGGGTAGCATAAACTCCTGGAGTTGAATTTAGAATCATTGGGAGGTCTTGCGAAGCAAGTTCCTCTTCTAACTGTTTAGGTTGGATGGTTGAAAATGCAACTGGTGTTTCTCTGGCTTTGGCTATATCGGCCACAATATCCACAGTTTCTAAAGTTGTGTTTACAAGTTTTAATTTTAGTTTAAGAGAGGCTTTTTTTAAGACTACCTGCTGCTCTACCTCATTATAACCCACATAAGAAAACTTGAATGTGTAATTGCCGTAAGGCAACTCAATGCTGAACTTGCCATTCATATCTGTAACCACTCCTTTTCCAGGAGCATACATAATATTTACACCAATTAAACTTTCTCCACTTGATTCATCGGTTACCACACCAGATACAACTCCTTTTTGTGCAAAGCCGAAGCTAGATAAAAAGAGGAGCACCATTACTAAACTAATGTTTCTCATCATGCTGAATATTTTTTGATAATTATAAATTAAGATATAGACAAAAAACCCTCCCTTAATTTTAAGGAGGGCTTTTTTTTGCTGATGTTTCAGATATTAATTGATAATAATCTTTTTTACGATGGAAGTACGATCAGCAAAGTTGATACGAATCATATATATTCCTTCGGTCATACTTTGAGTACTGATTTTCATGTCTCCCCGCTTTGCTGGGTTTTGTAAGAAAGCCATTGATTGACCAATAACATTCATAATTTCAACAGATTCAATAACTTCAGTTCCTTTAACCATAAACCATCCATTGGTAGATGGATTTGGATAGAAAAATGCATTATTTGTTTTTACAGAGCTGTTGATTCCCATAACATAAGTATGAGACCCTAGATGTGTAAAAGTATTATTTTCAAGTGAATCCCACTCATTTCCAACAATAAAAGGGGTTGGATTTGATGTGACTCCGCCTGCAACAGTAGATTTACGAATTAATGTATGATTCTTTGTCCACCATCGAGCACCTAAAGCAGATGTATAGCCTGCGGTTGCATCCATAGTCCATGCATCACCTGGATCTACACCTATTTCACCAATAATGTCCACATATACACCATTAGGTTTTTCTAAGGTTACAGCATCATTACCATTGAAATAGAACATTTTATTAACGGAGTACACAGGGCAAAGAAAAGTATCTGCTTTAGCCATTAAAGCTGGATCAATCATAGTATCTTGTCCAGTAGCATTGGGGTCCCTTTTATCAGAAGCAGCTACCCAAGTTCCTTTTGGGGAAAGAATACCAGTAATAATTACAGGTGTACCAGTCGAACCTCCATTCGAGTAACGAACCAAGGTAAACCCACTATCTTGTAAAGCCACTGGGTTTGCAGTTGGGTTATAAAGCTCAATTGCCTTATTAGTTCCTGAGCCTTCCACATATTCAGAGATGAAAATCTGGTTTTGTGCAATTGTAATTCCACTGAGTGTCAGTGCGAATAAAAAAAGTAGAATTTTTTTCATAATCAAATAATTAAAGTTATTTACTGTTTTTTTAAGTTAAAAAGCCTTTTAAAAGCCAACAAAGTTATCATATTTTTATTTGATAAGGGCTCGATCCAAATAAAGATATTAAAAGTTGCTACAGAAATGTTGAAAAAATGCTTTTAATAGATGGTTTATGATATAAGCATTAGTGATAATAAATACGGATTGTGCCATTAACTGTTTTAAAACTACCTTTAACTTTTTCCAATAGCTGTCAATAAAATAACATTTCATATATCAGCGTTATCAGTATATAAAACTGCAAAAACTAAGTATTAGATTTGAGAATGCTAAGAGAGGATATTTTTAGACGTGTTGCCGTAAAGAATATTTTTGTAATTTAGCCCACTGATTTTGGAGAGGTGCTCGAGTGGCTGAAGAGGCACGCTTGGAAAGCGTGTAAATGCGAAAGTGTTTCGAGGGTTCGAATCCCTCTCTCTCCGCGGGAATGCGGGGAAGACAAACATAAGTTTTGAATTTATCGATTACAGTATATATAATAGGTATTTTATAATTTTGAATATTAACAATTAGAAATTAAATCAATAACACAAGTCATGAGAAAACTTTTTGCGTTACTGACAATGATGGCCTTATTAAGCTTTGGCCCCATTAATCAAACTTTTGCTCAAGATAATGCAGCAGGAGAAGAACAAGTTGCTGAAGCAACTAATGAAGAAGGAACTGAAGTAATAGAGGGTGATACTACAATTGTAGAGGACACCGTAGTTACTGAAGAAGCAGTTCTAACTGATGAAGGCGTTGCGGATGATGAAGCAGCTGTTGAACCAGACGAAACTTTTCATCAAGTATTGAAAAGATACTTTATCGAAGGTTCTGCAGGTTTTATGTCAACTGTACTTTTAGCTTTAATCTTAGGTTTAGCCTTAGTAATTGAGCGTATTATTTATTTGAATCTTGCAACTACCAATACTCGAAAGCTTTTAGAAGATATTGAGTCTTCATTAAAAGGTGGTGGATTGGATGCTGCAAAGGATGTTTGTAGAGATACAAGTGGTCCTGTTGCTAGTATATTCTATCAAGGTTTGATGAAATATGATGAAGGACTAGAGTCCGTAGAAAAATCAATTATAGCGTATGGTAGTGTACAAATGGGTAAATTGGAAAAAGGTCTTTCTTGGATCTCTTTATTTATCGCATTGGCTCCAATGCTTGGATTTATGGGAACGGTAATTGGTATGATTCAAGCTTTCGATATGATTGAGAAAGCGGGAGATATCAACCCTACTGTTGTTGCATCAGGTATTAAAGTAGCCCTTTTGACTACTGTATTTGGTTTGATTGTAGCGATTATCCTTCAAGTTTTCTATAATTATCTAATTTCTAAAGTAGATAGTTTAGTGAACGACATGGAAGATAGTTCTATCTCATTTATGGATCTTTTAGCTGAAAATAAAAAATAGACCGCCTTATGGATAATATAATTGTTAAAGTAACAAAAATCTTCACCATTGTAATCATGGTAGCTGGCGCTGTATTCACAGCATTGGTTATATGGAATGGTAGTGATTTGAAAGGAGACCCTGCTTTAACTGCTACATTATTAAATCCGTATTTCGGCATAGCAGCAGGCTTGCTTGGCTTAGGTATAATTGTTACACTGCTTTTTGCAGTATTACAAATGATGTCTGAACCAAAAGCTGCCGTTAGAGCATTAATTAGTATAGCCCTTTTGGGCGGGATTTATCTGGTGTCCTATTTTGCGGCTTCCGGAAATATTGATGCTCCCGTATATACAAGGTTTGATATTAGCAGTGATGAATCGAAAATCATCGGTTCACTTATTATTTTAGTTTATATCTTAGGCTCAGCGGCAATACTGTCGATCTTGGGTTCAAGTATTTATAAATTAACATTAAAAAAGTAAATTATGATTCGTGAAACACCCGAAATTAATGCCGGATCGATGGCGGACATTGCGTTCCTTCTCTTGATCTTCTTCCTGGTAACTACTACCATGGATGTTGACTCGGGAATTGTACGAAAATTGCCTCCACCAGTTGAAGATGATAGACCTATAGACGAAGTAAATCGAAGAAACATTTATACTGTTTTGATTAATTCAGCAGATATGATTTATGCAAATGGTAAGCCAGGGTCTATCAAGACACTACGTTCTGATGTTAAGGAGTTTTTAACTCCTCACTTTCCAGATAATCCTCGTTTTCCAAAAGTGGAAGCAATTGAATTAGAGATTAATAGTAAGAAAATACCCTACTATAAATCGAAAGGAATCGTGTCGATGCAGAATGATCGGGGAACATCTTATGAAATATATATTCACGTACAAAATGAATTGGCTGGTGCCGTTCGTGAATTGCGTGACGAATTGTCGAATCAACATTATGGTATGACGTTTAAGGAGCTTCTAAAAGATGATGATGTAGCTGCAAAACAAATACAAAAGGCAGTTCCGATGGCAATTTCTGAAGCTGAACCAGCAGATTTTGGAGGAGATCAATAATGAGTAAATTTAAAAAAGACGGAAAGAAGAAATTACCTGGTATCTCAACAGCTTCGCTGCCTGATATTATCTTTATATTGCTGTTTTTCTTTATGGTTGCAACAGTAATGCGTGAGGTAGAATTGAAAGTTAAGGTAAAAACTCCAGATGCATCTGAAGTGCAAAAACTTGAGGATAAATCATTAGTTAGCGCCATCTATATTGGTAAACCAACTAAAGCCCTTCAAAGTAAATGGGGTGACGAGGACCGAATTCAATTGAATGATGCTTTTGCTGAAGTTCATGAAATTCGTGATTATGTTGAAGCCAAGGTTACTAAAATTGCCGAATACAAACGTAAGAAGCATATGATTTCGCTGAAAGTTGATGCCGAAGCTAAGATGGGTATTGTGACTGATGTAAAACAGGAGCTTCGTAAAGCAAATGCACTTAAGATTACTTATTCAACCCGAAAAGGTTTTGATGCTAAAAAGTAGTTAGCTTAAAAAATATATCTTATTAAGGTCGGCTTTTAGCCGACCTTTTTTTTTGCTCATTTTTTGCGATTATCTTAAACCCTATTTATTTTTTCTTACTTTTGAGTATTCAAATCAATCATTTTATGATTGATTTGGTATTAATTATGTAAAAAGAGATTTTTGACAAAGGGAAATACATATATTCGATTCATTAATGCAAGCTTAATTCGAAAGCTTCTATTTATCCTTGCTCCATTTACGAGCCTTTATTTAGTATTGTTTGTTGAGCTAGATCCTAATAACTCAGCAGTAACGGCAACTCTTGCTATTGCCATTTGGATTGCCGTATGGTGGGTAACCGAAATTATCCCCCTTGGAATAACCTCTCTTTTACCAGTGGTGCTTTTTCCGCTGCTTGGAGTTATGAATGGAAAAGAAGTTTCTACAGCCTATTTTAATCATGTTATATTTCTTTTTATTGGTGGTTTTTTAGTTGCATTGGCTATTCAGAAATGGAATTTGCATAAACGAATCGCATTGGTTATTCTTGAAATTGTAGGCAATAGTCCAGGTAGGTTATTATTTGGATTTATGTTTACCACATCTTTTCTTTCCATGTGGATTTCTAATACTGCAACAGCTATGCTGATGGTTCCAATTATAATCTCCATTACTCAGAAACTTGAAATACTGAATGGAAAAAAAGCAGTTCAGTTATTCGCGGTGGGTCTATTATTAGCCGTTGCATATAGTGCTTCAATTGGTGGAATTGCAACATTGGTAGGAACGCCCCCAAATTTGTCATTTATACGAATCTTTGAAATCTATTTTCCCAATGCACCTGAGATTTCATTTTCAACATGGATGAAATTTGCGTTGCCAATAAGCATTATTATGTTTATCGTTACTTGGACCTATCTGTACTATATATTTGTTAAAAAGGGAGGTTCTTGGAAAAGTGTTGATAGAAATATGCTTAAGGATGAGCTAAAATCACTTGGCCCCATGTCCTATGAGGAAAAAGCCGTAAGTGTTGTATTTATTACGCTCGCACTACTATGGATGTTTAGATCAAGCCTTACAATTGGATCATTTGAAATACCGGGCTGGGCAAATCTGTTCAATAATCCGAGCTATATTAATGATGGCACCGTTGCTATTGCTATGGCAATATTGCTTTTCATTATTCCATCTAAACAAAAAAAAGAAGGATTTCTGATGGATTGGAAAACAGCTGAAGGTTTACCTTGGGAAATTATTCTGCTTTTTGGTGGAGGCTTTGCTTTAGCTACAGGCTTTAAAGAATCTGGATTATCCAATTGGTTTGGTGAACAGCTTGTGTTTTTAGATGGAGTATCACCACTTCTACTAATCTTAATTATTACTTTTCTGATCACCTTTCTTACAGAAATCACATCTAATACAGCAACTGTAGAAACCCTACTGCCGATTTTGGCAGGCTTAGCAATTAGCATACAAGTGAATCCACTACTTTTTATGATTCCAGCTACAGTTGCGGGCTCTTTCGCATTTATGCTGCCTGTTGCAACTCCCCCAAATGCGATTATTTTTGGAACGAGAAAGGTGACTATCTTTCAAATGGCAAAAACAGGCTTTTTACTCAATCTATTTGGAATAATTATTATTACTCTGATGACCTACTTTTGGGGTACTGATATCTTAGGGATAGAACTAAATGTATTCCCATCTTGGGCAAAATAAACTCACAAAAAAAGCCATCCGTCAGCTGACGAATGGCTTTCTAAATATTTTTCTAAAACTGATTAGATTGCTTTTAAAACCTCATCATAATTAGGCTCATCTACAATCTCAGGAACTTGCTGAGTATAGCTTACGTTTCCTTTTTCGTCAATTACCACAACAGCTCTTGACTCTAGTCCTGCCAATGGACCATCTACGATAAGTGTACCATAAGCATTACTGAACTCATTGCCACGGAAACCAGAAAGAGTATGAACATCCTCTAGCCCTTCAGCGCCACAAAAACGTGCTTGTGCAAATGGAAGGTCTTTAGAAATACAAAGTACAACTGTATTTTCTAACTTTGAAGCTTCAGCATTAAAGTAACGAACGGAGGCCGCGCAAGTTGGAGTGTCCAAACTTGGAAAGATGTTTAAGATTATTTTCTTTCCTGCGAAGTCTGCAAGTGATTTTTCAGAAAGATCGTTTGCTACTAATTTGAAATCTGCAGCTTTTGTTCCTACTGCTGGAAGTGTACCAACTGAGTTGATCGCTCCCCCTTTTAATGTAATTTGTGCCATTTATATATTTTTTAATTGTTAAACTTCTGATTTTTCTATTGATGGATTTGCTTCATCAATTTGAGGCTGCAAAGGTAGATATTTTTTCAGCTTATTTATAATTAATCTAAGGAAAGCTGAAACACTGATAAATATTAGATTCAAATCAAATCAATTGATTGTATTTCAGAAGAAATTGAAGAATACTTTGATATTCGAAGACATCCATATTTTCCTTATTTTTGCCGCCTTGAATTAGGCCTATTAAAAAGTAAAATAATGAGTAGTAAGTATCGTACATATCCGAAGTTGAACTTATCGGAGATTGGTAAAGAAGTATTAGAGCAATGGGAAGGGACTGATGTTTTTCAGCAATCCTTAGACAATCGTGAAGGAAATAAGCCATTTGTATTTTTCGAAGGACCTCCTTCAGCAAATGGAACGCCAGGAATTCACCATGTTATGGCTCGTACTATCAAGGATATCTTCTGCCGTTATAAAACATTGGATGGTTATCGTGTTGATCGTAAAGCAGGATGGGATACTCACGGATTGCCTGTGGAGATAGGCGTTGAAAAAACATTAGGAATTACAAAAGAGGATATTGGAAAAAAGATTTCAGTGGAAGAGTATAACAAAGCTTGTCGTACTGAAGTAATGAAATATAAGGATATGTGGGATGACCTTACTGTGAAGATGGGTTATTGGGTTGATATGGATCATCCGTATATTACTTTTGATAATAAATATATTGAGTCCGTATGGTGGTTATTGAAGCAGCTGTACAATAAGAATTTGATGTATAAAGGCTATACAATTCAGCCCTATTCACCAGCAGCAGGAACAGGTTTAAGTACTCACGAACTGAATCAGCCTGGTTGCTATAAAGACGTGAAAGACACTACTGCTATTGCACAGTTTAAAGTAATTCGCAATGATAAATCAGAGAATCTATTCAATAATATTGATACTGATTTGTTTATTCTAGCTTGGACAACTACTCCTTGGACCTTACCTTCGAATACTGCTTTGGCTGTTGGTCCAAAGATTAGTTATGTAAAAGTTCGCACATTTAATCAATATACTGGAATACCGATTACTGTTATTCTGGCAAAGGATCGTCTGGCAAGTTATTTTCTAGAAAAGAATAGGGAGCTTGCAATGGAGGATTATAAATTAGGTGATAAAAATATTCCATTTCAGATACTTGAGGAGTTTGTGGGTAAAGACCTTTACGATGTTTCTTATGAGCAGTTAATGCCATTTGTCAAACCAATGGGTGATGCCTTTAAAGTAATCCCCGGAGATTTTGTAACCACTGAAGATGGAACAGGAGTAGTGCATATTGCACCTACCTTTGGTGCTGATGATGACCGTGTTGCAAAAGCTGCAGGGATTGTTCCTTTAGTGCTAATTGATATTGAAGGAACCCGTTGTCCCATGGTGGATTTGCAAGGTAGATTCTATCACATCGACAAACTGGACAAACAATTCATCGCAGATTATGTAAATACTGACTACTATGCACCTTATGCAGGTCGCTATGTGAAAAATGCCTATGATGTAAATCTGGATGATAAGGCTGCAACTTTGGATATCGACTTAGCTGTAATGCTTAAGAAAGAGAATAGAGCATTCAAGGTAGAAAAGCACACACATAATTACCCGCACTGCTGGCGGACAGATAAGCCAATATTATATTATCCATTGGATTCATGGTTTGTAAAAACCACGGATTATAAAAAACGGATGATTGATTTAAATAATACAATCAATTGGAAACCCAAGTCAACAGGAGAAGGTCGTTTTGGAAATTGGCTTGAGAATCTTGTTGACTGGAACCTTTCACGCTCACGTTTTTGGGGTGTTCCATTGCCTATTTGGGTTAGCGAGGATCGTAAAGAGCAAGTATGTATAGGGTCGGCTGAAGAATTGAAAGCAGAGATTGAAAAGTCTATGGCAGCTGGTTTTATGACTGATAATCCTTTAGCAAATTTTGTTCCTGGGGATATGTCGAAAGAGAATTATGAGACTTTTGATTTTCATAAGCCTTATGCGGATAATATATTTTTGGTTTCTGATAGCGGACAAAAAATGTTCCGAGAGCCTGATTTAATTGATGTTTGGTTTGATTCAGGGGCAATGCCTTATGCGCAATTTCACTATCCTTTTGAGAATAAAGATAAATTTATGGACGGGAAATTTCCTGCCGACTTTATTGCAGAGGGTGTAGATCAAACTCGTGGTTGGTTTTTTACTTTGCATGCTATTGCTACTATGGTATTTGATAAAGTAGCATATAAAAATGTTATTTCCAATGGATTGGTGCTCGATAAAAAGGGCAATAAAATGTCTAAACGTTTGGGCAATGGTGTTGATCCATTTTCCACTTTAGAAAAATATGGACCAGATGCTACACGTTGGTATATGATTACCAATGCTCAACCTTGGGATAATCTAAAATTCGATTTAGCCGGCATTACCGAAGTTCAGCGCAAATTCTTCGGAACGCTTTATAATACGTATTCATTTTTTGCACTTTATGCCAATATTGATGGCTTTACATATAGTGAAGATGAGATTCCTTTCCATGAGCGACCTGAGATTGACCGTTGGATTTTATCAGAGCTAAATAGCTTGATTTTGAAAACACAGGATGCTTTCGAAAACTATGAACCAACCCGTGCAGGGCGTGGGATTCAGAGTTTTGTAGATGAGCACTTGAGCAATTGGTATGTGCGTTTATCACGCCGACGATTCTGGAAGGGAGATTATACTTCTGATAAAATCTCAGCCTATCAAACACTTTATAAATGCTTGACAACAGTTGCACAATTGGCCTCGCCGATTGCGCCTTTCTTTATGGATCGCTTATATCAGGATTTGAATTCAATTAGCAATAAGGATCAGGCTCAATCGATTCATCTAACCGATTTATATCAAGCAGATGAATCACAAATTGACAAAAAGTTGGAAGAGCGTATGCAAATGGCTCAAACCCTTTCATCAATGGTTCTTTCTTTACGTAAACAAAGTAAGAATCGTGTTCGTCAGCCATTGAATAAAGTAATGATTCCAGTTAAGAATACTGAAATGCGTGAGCAATTGGACTTGATTCGTGATTTAATCTTAGCTGAAACCAATGTGAAACAAATGGAGTTTATTACTGAGGATGCCGATATCTTGGTAAAAAAGATAAAGCCAAACTTCAAAACATTGGGCCCAAAATACGGGAAGCTGATGAAGCAAATTGTGGTTGCTGTAAACAAATTCAGCGCAGCAGACATTCAAGCAATTGATAGCAATGGAACTTATGACATCGATATTGATGGTAATAAAGTGCAGCTTTCAATTGAGGATGTGGAGATTACAACACAAGATATTCCAGGGTGGGCCGTGAGCACTTCGGGTAAACTTACGGTGGCACTTGACCTTACTCTAACAGAGGAATTGATTATGGAAGGAATGGCTCGTGAGTTGGTAAACCGTATTCAGAACCTACGTAAAGACAGTGATTTTGATGTAGTTGATAAGATTCATGTAAAATTTAAGGGAAATTTATCAATGAAAGAAAGTGTCGAGCAGAATTTTGATTATATTTGCTCAGAAACCCTAGCCGAATCCTTCGAAATGGTAGATCATTTTGATGGAGATGTCGTAATCATTGACATAACAAGCGATAATCAGGTATCAATACAAATTGATAAGGTATAATAATTTTGCTCGAAGAGCCATTTTGAAACTTAATATAAATAGCGATGGAAAATAGTAAAACAAAAACTCAATATAGTAGTGAGGAGTTGGAAGAGTTTAAGCAAATAATAATTGTTAAATTAGAAAATGCTCATACTGACTTAAAGCTTCTTATCGATGCATTTACCAATAATAACGAGCATGGAACCAACGATACTTCACCAAGTTTCAAGGTGTTGGAAGAGGGGAATATGGTTCGCTCTAAGGAAGAAAATGCACAAATGGCCGCGCGTCAGCAAAAATTCATTAAGAATTTGGAAAACGCTTTGGTACGAATTGAGAATAAGACCTATGGTATTTGTAGAGAGACTGGTAAGCTTATCTCAAAAGAGCGGCTTCGTAGTGTACCTCATGCTACTTTAAGTATTGAGGCGAAATTGCGTCAAGGATAGATTAACCCCAATTCTTATTTCCTTTGAAACGAGCAGTAATCATAATTTTTCTGGTGCTTTTAATAGACCAAATCTCTAAGGTTTGGATTAAAACGCATATGGCTTTAGGTGATTCCTATCCTATTTTCGGTGATTGGTTTTATATCCATTTTGTGGAAAACAATGGAATGGCCTTTGGTTGGAAATTTGGCGGTGATACAGGTAAACTTATTTTGAGTTTGTTTCGTATAGCTGCAATTAGTGCTATCGGGTATTATTTGTTTACGCTAATTAAACAAAAGAAGAATAGTATTCTCATTATTAGCATCTCCTTTATTTTTGCGGGAGCAATAGGCAATATTATTGATAGCTTATTTTATGGTATTATATTCGAAGCCAGTGGCTCTTTTCATATAGCCAAAGCATTTCCTGCCGATGGTGGTTATTCAGGATTATTCTATGGCAAGGTAGTGGATATGCTGTATTTTCCCTTAATTGAGGGGTATTACCCAGAATGGTTTCCTTTTGTTGGTGGCGATTACTTTGCATTTTTTCGTCCCGTTTTTAATATTGCCGATTCGTCCATCACTACTGGAGTTGCATTATTAATTATTTTTCAGAAGCAGCTATTTAGTGTAATTGAAAAGGAAATTCCAGAGGAGAATAGTGAGCTTGAGAAAGAAGAATTAGATGAGCCAGTAACCCAGATAGTGGATTAAGGTTGTATCTAGTTAAAATCAATAAATCTTAATAATTATGAAAATATTTAGACTTAGTTTAGTTTTTTTAGCATTGAGTTTCAGTTCATTTGCACAAGATAAATCTGATTGGATGGGCGGAGTACCTGAAGGTTGTACATCAATTACTGTTGGAAAAGATGCTAGTTATGATGGTTCTGTAATGACCTCACATACCGATGATAGTCATCGCACTCGCTCGTGGATGCAAATGGTTGCTGCCAAAGATTGGCCAGCAGGAAGTATGACTCCCATGTTTTTGCGTGAGCAAGATAATACCAAAGCAATGCCTATTTATAAGCATACTAAGATTGGTGAGATTCCACAGGTTCCACATACCTATGCTTTTTTGAATACAGCTTATCCATCAATGAATGAGCACCAATTAGCTATTGGCGAATCTACTTTTGGAGGTAGAGATACTTTACAATCGGATGCGGGAATTATTGATTGTCAACGTTTATGTCAGCTGATGTTGGAGCGTACAACTACAGCTCGTGAGGCAATCCTTATGGCCGATGATTTACTCCAACAATACGGTTGGAATGATTATGGTGAAGTGCTAACAATTGCTGATACTAAGGAAGTTTGGCATCTGGAAATTTTAGGTCCTGGAAAAGGAAAAGTAGGTGCAGTTTGGGTGGCCCAGCGCGTACCTGATAATCATGTTGGCGTAAATGCGAATGCGAGTACTATAGGCGAAATAGACCTTAAGAATAAAGATTTCTTTATGGCTTCAAAGAATATCTATTCCGTTGCTGAAGAATTGGGTTTATGGTCGAAGAAAAGTGGTGAAGTCTTTAGTTTCAAATATGTATATGCACCTGCTAGTCGCTTATCTGTTGCTTCACGTCGTCGTGAGTGGCGTATCCTAAGTTTGGTTGCTCCATCTCTTAATTTGAGCCCTACTTCTCAGGACTACCCTTTCTCAGTAGAGCCTGAAGGAAAAATAACAATTGCCATTATGATTAGCCTTTTCAAGGATTATTATGAAGGAACACCTTATGATATGTGTAGAACAATTACTACAGCCGACAAGGATGGAAAGCAAGTAATATCGCCACTGGCAAATCCTTTTATGCCCTACGATCAATTGGAAATAAATAAGGTAAATGGAGGATGGTTTCATGTAGATAAAGAGAATAATCATATTCGATTTTTAGGTGAGCGCACGATAGCCCGTTGGTACACAATGTATGGAACAATTACTCAATCGCGGTCGTGGTTGCCCGATGCTATAGGTGGCAAGGTATGGTTGGCTCAAGATAATATTGCTACATCGATTTATGTACCTGTTTATTGCAGTGCAAGTTATTTACCAAAGCCTTATGCAACTCCTGGCCGAGTGAATGGCTATACTCACGAGTCGGCTTGGTGGGCATTTAATAGATTGGGAACCTTAACAGCTCAACGTTGGGGAGATATGCGCCATGATGTGGATACCGTATGGAATCCTATGCAGAAACAAATGCTTGATGAGGTGCAAACGATTGAAGCAAAAGCTTTGGAATTGGAAAAAGCTGGAGACAAAAAGAAACTAGTTGATTTCTTAACTGATTATACCAATAAATGGGGCAATACAGTTGTGGATCGAGCCTGGAAATTGGGTGATGAGTTATGGACTAAATATGATGAGAAGTTTTAGTGGTGCTGAGATGTAATCGGTTCTAATAATCTTCTCCCATTATCGGATTTAATGTCTTATTGTTTTTAAGTTTCTTATTTAGGTAAATGATTGTACTATCGTAATCTAAATAAATAATAATTATACCTTTACGATAATAAACTGGGTTTGTGACTGCTTTTACCTATTGCAGGTTGGGCAAGTGAAAGCAGGTAGGCATAGACCATCTTTTGTGCAATGTGAGGTTGCATAATTTAATATTAAGAGTCAATGGATATTTTAATAATACTCCTTATTGCATTAGGCTTATCAATTGATTCGTTTGTTGTCTCAGTTGCAAATGGATTAACAATTAAAAACATATCCTTATTAGATAAATTAATAATTTCATTTTCATTATCTGTATTTCAGGCATTAATGCCATTAATTGGATGGTATGCTGGAATCGGAATATCAGAATACATCAAAAATTTTGATCATTGGATTGCATTTATTCTATTAGTATTTATTGGTCTGAAGATGATTTATGAGAGCTTTTCAAAAAATGAACATAAGGAAAATAATAAATTAAAAATAACTACACTAATAGCTCAATCTATTGCAACAAGTATCGACGCTTTTGCCGTAGGTATTAGCCTTGCTCTTCTTAATGTTGGAATAGCAATTCCTGTAATAATTATAGGAATAGTCACGTTTTTTGCTTCAATCTTAGGTTTGCAATTAGGAAAATATATTGGAATACGTTTTGGAAAATATATTGAAATCTTTGGAGGGCTTGTCCTTATAGGTATTGGCGTGAAAATTCTAATTGAACATATCTATTTCTAATATCTTTTTATCAAAATCCCCATTTGTTGGTATTGCTAGTTAATCTAAAACACTCGACTTTTGTTTATAATAATTCTAAATAAAGATAGAGAGATGAGATTATATTTAGTAGGTGTTTTTATGATAAGTTCATTTATGGTAGTAGCACAAGGAAATGACAGTATTATAAGATATGAGAATACTGCGGATAAATTACTGAAAAACAATAAGGGCTTTACTATTGGAGGTTACGGGCAGTTAGACTATAACCAGCCTATTAGTTCAACAACAATGAATAACGGTACTTTAGATGTGCATAGATTAGTAATTTTGTTTGGTTATAATTTTAATGAGCGGTTAAAATTTGTATCAGAAATAGAATACGAACATGTTAAAGAAGTTTTTGTTGAGCAAGCATTTTTGCAATACAAACTTAACGATTACATTAATTTAAGAGGAGGATTAATTCTAATTCCTATGGGAATAATTAATGAGTATCACGAGCCTCCAACATTTAATGGAGTTGAGCGGCCCATGGTAGATAAATACATTGTTCCAACTACATGGCGAGAATTAGGACTTGGTATTTCTGGAAATATTATTGAAGCATCATTAAAATATCAACTATATGTTGTAAATGGTTTTAATGGATATAATGGTAGTGCAACGTTGGATGGAAAGAATGGTTTGCGAAAGGGACGACAGAAAGGAGCCGATTCATATATAAGTTCTCCAAATTTTAGTGGTAAAGTAGAATATTATGGTATTCGAGGATTAAACCTTGGGCTTTCAGGCTATTTTGGAAACACACAGTCTACGGCATATAACAATCTTGATAAGAGCGATAATCTTGCCATTAATTCTGCTGATTCAACTGTTATAGGTGTATCTATGATAGGTTTTGACCTACGGTATCAGTTAAAAGGACTGGCATTGAGAGGGCAACTTATTTATAGCTCACTCGATAATACTACAGCTTATAATCAGAAATTAGCAAGTGATTTAGGGACTAATATGATAGGATACTACGCAGAAGTTGCATACGATGTGTTTAGTTTAACAAAAAAATTCAAGAGTCAACTAATCCCATTTGTTCGTTACGAAGTTTACGATACACATTTTAAGGTTGAAGATAATATTGTAAAAAATGATGCTTATTATAATACGATTATTACTGCGGGTATATCATGGAAGATAAACCCTCATGTTGTTATTAAATCCGATTATCAATTCTACAAATCAAATAAGGAGAATGATTATTCTCAAATGTTCAATGCAGGAATAGGTTTAATGTTTTAGTATGAAGGTATTATTTTCAATAATTATTATGGGGTTACACCTTGTTGGATTTAGCCAGCAGGATATAGATTATCAACATACTAAGATTAGTAAGTTTATTAAAAAAACCTATAATATTGATGCGTACAGGCTAAAAGAAATTCAAATTAACAATCAATTACATGGTAAGCTATTTATTTTAATAACTAAAACCGATAGCTCCTCGATTGTATATATTGGAAGGGTTAATAGTTGTAGAGCCAATGGTTGTTCAACCGATAATAATTCAACCAATGGGAGCTATGAGTATTTTGATTATATAATAGCCTTTAACAAAGATATGCAGATAATAAATATAAAGGTTTATAATTATCAAGCGACCCATGGGCAGGAGATCACGGCAAAATCTTGGTTAAAACAGTTTAGATATAAAGAGAATCAAGCAGTTTTTAGGATAAATAAAAATATAGATGCAATATCAGGAGCAACGATATCTGTTTATGCAATTACAGATGATGTGAATATGATAAATGAATATTTGACACAGCACTTTTTGTATAAGTAGAAATAGGAATAATTAAAACCAAACCCATAAAAACAATAATAATTATTTGCATAAGCCTGTTTTGGGGTTTTCCCTAAGAATCAAACTACAATAATATTATCAAATCTATTCAGGCGGAAAAAGAATGAAAAA
>Ga0164315_10001584_pt1 | contig 17099 bp, 13 predicted proteins | sample GuaBasSedimGuay6_FD_113737 | JGI IMG/M metagenome (GOLD analysis project Ga0164315, IMG submission 113737) | Subseafloor sediment microbial communities from Guaymas Basin, Gulf of California, Mexico - Guay6, Core 4569-2, 0-3 cm | ecosystem: Environmental > Aquatic > Marine > Hydrothermal vents...
ATGCTCATTTTGACCCCATCGGTCGCAACACCTGTCCCATCCGCTTTTACCTGGATGCGGACGTTGTAGTCCACAACTCTTTTTACACCTACTAATATCTTCATTTTTTGCTCTCTTTAAAATAAAAACAACATGCTATCTGTGCTCTTCCCACTATCCATTCTCTCGATACGCCGGAAGCTTCATCTCAAACTGGTTATCAATCTCACAATAACTGTGCCCACCTAACCGTCCAATTAAATGAAGTGCTTCCATATTGACATAACGGCCATCAAAAAACTCGTCTTTGATATGACAATAAATAACCTCTGCAATCACCAATCCACACTCTTTTCTACTACCTTCATTAATAGGCACAACCTGTTTTAATCTACATTCCAGGCTAACAGGGGACTCAAGAACACGAGGTGTGCTGATCCGTTCAGAAGGGGCTGTCGTTAAACCGGCCACTTCACTTCAAACTCGTTGACTTCTGCAGGATATTCCACCGCAGTTTTATTCATCGCTTCAGCAATATCGCGACTCACAAAATTGACAACAAATTCACCGGTCTCTTCAATATTGACCAAGCTGTCTTTTCGCTTATTACCCGCAAAACGGACAATCGAAACACTGATAGTTGGAGGGTCATAACAAACACCATTAAAAAAAGAGAATGGCGCAAGGTTTAACAGACCTGCTTTTGACTGCGAGGAAATAAAAGCGATGGGGCGCGGAATAATGACCGCTTTTAATACATTGTAAAATCGGTCATGTTTTTCGGGGGCTAATTTCATATCAGATCACTAAAAAACCAGACTCTCAAAATGAGAGCCTGGTTTCAACTTCAGTCTTTACTGTGCTGATGGAAAGTTTGGCGCTCTTTTCTCACGAACCGCAGCAACCCCTTCTTTAGCATCATCACTCAAGAAATTGAGCATCTCTTCACGTAGAGAGGCTTCAAAAATTGGAGAAGCCATTTTCATCCAACCATTAAGGGTATTTTTTGTGCCATTAATGGCCGACTGACTCCCTTTTGCTAGCTGATTAGCCACTTTAAAGGCTTCATCCATCAACTCATCATGAGGCACACAGAGGCTAACCATTCCCATCTGCTCAGCCTGTTCACCATTGATAAATTCAGCTGTCATTAAATAGTATTTTGCTTTCGCCATACCACACAATAGTGGCCAAATAATCGCCGCGTGATCACCCGCTGCAACGCCTAATTTAACGTGTCCGTCGGTGAATTTACCTTTTTCTTTAGAGATGATGCTGATATCAGCAAGCATCGCAACAACGAGTCCTGCGCCCACTGCAACACCGTTAATCGCTGAAATAATCGGCTTTTCAAAACTCAAAATATTGTAGACAAGGTCAGCCGCTTCCTGACGTACCCCTTCAACCGCTTTGGGGTTACCCACCATGCCCGAAACCCAATCCAGATCACCACCCGCTGAGAAGGCACGATCTCCTGCACCGGTGACAACAACGTTTTTAACCGAATCATCATCCTGAATAACCGCCCAGATTTTGGTTAATTCCCAATGTAAACGGGCATTTGTTGCGTTCATTACTTCAGGTCTGTTAATGGTCATCAACAAAACACCATTCTCTTTTTTCTCTAAAAGTAAATGCTGAAAATCTTCGTATATCATATTGTTATCCTTTTACTCATTAATGTTATTCAAAATATAAAATCGTTCTGAGCTATCACGAATTCAGCTCTTTTTTCATCGCTTCACGCATTGCAAATTTCTGTATTTTCCCCGTTACCGTCATGGGGAAACTATCGACAAACTTGATGTAACGAGGGACCTTATAATGCGAAATTCTCTCTTTACAAAAAGCCTTCAGCGCCTCTTCGGTTAGTGATTGACCTTCAACCAATTTGACCCAGGCACACAGCTCTTCACCAAACTTCTCATCAGGCACACCAATAATTTGTACATCTTCGATCTGCTCGTGTGTGTAGAGGAAGTCTTCGATCTCTTTGGGATAGATATTTTCCCCACCCCGAATCACCATGTCTTTAGAGCGCCCGACGACTTTTACATAACCTTCTTCGTCCATCGTGGCAAGATCACCCGTATGCATCCAGCCACCTTTATCGATGGATTCGCCGGTTTTCTCTTCATCACCCCAATAACCAATCATGACGTTATAGCCACGCGCACAAAACTCCCCTATCTCACCCAACGGCACTATGCGATTGACCTCATCAACAATTTTAGCTTCTACATGTGGATGAGCGATGCCAACAGTTGAAGTGCGGCGCTCAAAGGCATCTTCCATTACGGTCTGGGTTGCTACTGGGCTTAACTCAGTCATCCCATAGGCCACGGTGATTTTTTCCATATTCATCTCCTGGATCACCTGCTTCATCACTTCGACAGGACAGGGAGAACCTGCCATCACACCCGTTCGTAACGTGCTTAAATCATAATCTTTAAAGTCAGGCAGTCCTAACATCGCAATAAACATCGTTGGCACACCGTATAAAACGGTGCAGCCCTCTTCTTGCACAGCGCTCAAAACCTCTGCAGGCTCGAAGCTTTCACCGGGCAAAACGGCTGTTGTTCCCTGCGCCACCGACAAAAGTGTACCGATAACCATTCCAAAACAGTGATACATCGGTACAGGAATACAAACAGGGTCATTCTCACCCACACCCATTGTTAAACCGGTCAATAACGCATTATTGACAATATTATGATGGCTCAGTGTTGCCCCTTTAGGTGCACCGGTTGTACCACTGGTAAATTGAATATTGATGGGATCATCAAACTGTAGTATTTCGATTAGCTGATCCAACTTACTGGCTGAATTCGCTGTGCCCATCTGCATAACGTCATCAAAGTTATACATACCTGAAGAGCTTTCTGTACCCAGCCGAATGACTATTTTAAGTTCAGGCAACAATTTGGAGGAAAGCTCGCCTGCTTGGCACTGCGCCAACTCTGGAGCCAACTTATTCAAAATCTCAATGTATCGGCTACTTTTGAAAGCAGGCGACGTGATGAGCGCCTTACATCCCGATTTATTCAGTGCATATTCCAGCTCATGGCTACGATAGGCGGGGTTAATATTAACTAGAACCAACCCCGCTTTTGCCGTCGCAAACTGCGTAATAGCCCATTCAGCATTATTTTGAGACCAAATACCAACCCTATCACCGGGTTTCAGGCCTAATTCAACCAGCCCACCAGCTAAAGCATCAACCTTTTCTTTATATTGCCGGTAACTCCAACGTATATTTTGATGCCGGCTGACCAATCCTATTTTTTCTGGAAGACGTTCAGCTATTTCATCAAAAAGCATTCCGATAGTCTTTCCCACCAACGGCAAATTACCTATACCGTTGTAATAACTCAATCTGTTCAAGCTCATTTTAAGCCTCCACCAAATTAAGGTTTACACTGGATCCCAGGAGAAAACATCCGGGGAACGGTCTAGTGCATAGAAACTGCTTTTGAGTGCAGGAATTGCATGCTCACTGATGGTTTCAGGTGTCCAACCATCTGTCCGCTGCAAGGAACGAAGGGGTCTTGATTGACCCATCAAGAAAATTTCATTATTACGAACCGCAAAGATTTGACCTGTCACTTCACTCGCCGCATCACTGGCTAAATAAACCGCCATTGGTGCAATTTTCTCAGGTGTCATCTCTTTAATTTTGGCAACGCGTGCTTGCTGTTCTGGCGTATTTGTTGGAATCGCCCCAATCATGCGACTCCAGGCGAAAGGAGAGATACAGTTTGAGCGGACATTGTAACGTTCCATATCCAGGGCAATGCTTTTTGATAATGCTGCAATCCCCGCCTTGGCCGCTGCATAGTTTGCCTGTCCAAAATTACCAATCAGACCTGATGTTGAAGTCATAAATACAAAACTACCGCTTTCTTGCTTACGAAAATGCTGTCCTGCGAAATGTGCGGTATTAAAGCTGCCGTTCAGGTGAACATTAATGACAGAATTCCAGTCATCCGGCGTCATTTTGTGGAAAATCTTGTCACGCAAAATACCTGCATTATTAACAACTGTATCAATACGACCAAAGTTATCAATTGCAGATTGGACCATTGCTTCTGCACCCTCAAGGCTCGCAACATTATCGCCATTGATAACGGCTTCACCACCTGCTGCACGGATTGTTTCAACAACCTCTTGCGCTGGACTTTCACCTGTCTCTTCACCACCAACACCTGCACCCAAATCATTCACAACCACCTTGGCACCTTGTTCGGCCATCATAATGGCCATTGCTCGACCAATACCTCGGCCCGCACCTGTGATCAGTACAACCTTATCTTTCATCATCATTTATCTTCTCCTAAATAAATTAATCATTTTCTTTATAAAATAAATTTCTAACGCCCTTTGAATTCACCTTTTCTTTTTTCAAAAATGGCATTCATCGCCTCACGGTGGTCATCTGTTCGATGAGAAACAGCCTGCATCACCGCTGCCATCTGTAGATGCGTTTCCAAATCGGTTCGCTGTCCCTCGCGGATAAGCTGTTTCGCCATTCTCACCGAGACAGGAGGGTTAACTGCAATACGAGCCGCTAACTCCAGCGCCTTATCCATCAACTGATCATCTGCCACAACTTGTGAGACAAGACCACATGCCAACGCCTCCTGTGCACTGATCGGGTCACCGGTAAAGGCCATTTCTGCCGCTTTTGCCAAGCCTACCGCACGAGGTAGCAACCATGAGCCGCCGTCGCCTGGAATGATTCCCAATTTGACAAAGCTTTCTGCAAAACGGGCGCTTTCTGCAGCAATACGAATGTCACACATACAGGTCAGGTCACAGCCTGCCCCAATGGCAGGCCCATTAACGGCCGCGATGATAGGGACATCCAGCTTTTGAAAAGCCAGAGGGATTCTTTGAATGCCTTCGCGATACCAGGTCGCTAATTCGTGTGGTGTCTTATCCGATTCAGTCATCTCTTCACGGATTTTTTTGACATTACCCCCTGAAGAAAAGGCGGGGCCATTACCGGTCAAGATCACGACACGAATCTCACTATTTAATTGCGCCTGTTCTGCCAATGAAACAAGTTCATCGATCATTCCTGCATCAGAAATTGCGTTACGTGTTTCCACGCGATTCATTTTCCAAATCGCAATTCCCTCTTTTACTTCACTGATAACAACTTGTTCTGTCATTTCTTTCCTCATCAATTTATGCCGTCTGTTTCGCCAACCAACACCAGAGGCTGTCTGCTTCCAGATTCATACAATAGGCACCTAGCCTTGCGGACCATTCAGCTTCGTTACCCTGTTCATCACGCCATGACCACAGACGCCGCGTGCTGAGTTGCAAAGGATATTCCTGGGTAAAGCCGATTGCCGCATGAACAGCGTGTGCAGTTTTTGCAGCAATGCCCGCCGACTCGCTCGTTGTCACTTTAGCGCAAGCGATAAGCTCCCACTCTTGTTCAGTTCCTAAATGGGCGATCGCCGAGTCAACCGCACAGATCGAAGCACTGGTTAGCTCTGCCTGAACAGCCAGTTGCTGCTGAACGGCCTGAAATTTACCTATTTGCCTGCCAAACTGGGCACGCTCATTGGCATATTCCACCGTTCTTTCAAGTACACTTCGCATCGCACCCGCTATCTGTGCAGCACGACCCAATGCTAGCCAGCTATTAATATCCTCAACTGATATACCCACCAGTTCAGCTTTGTTCTGTAATTTATCAGAGGTGATCACGACATCATCACGGGGTTCACCCGCCATATTGCATCCTTCTGATATTTCGTAGTCATCACGTTTAACCAGCACAAGTTGTGTCTCCCCAGCAACGGAACAGATAACAACCAATCCAGCAGCATGACGTGCCCAAGGAATACCATTTAGTCTGATTTCCCCCGTTTCGGGCAGTGCTGTTTCAATAATAGCTGGACTATAAAGCCTGTCGGTAATGGGTAACCCTGCCTCTGCAAGCAGATAAATGGCTAAAAGTGACTCCACAACAGGTAACGGCACGGCATAATAACCAGCTAATCTCATCAGTAGGCAGCCACCCGCCAAACCGAGCCCGGCACCCTCATTTTCTTCTGACAACAAAGTGCGCAGCCAACCATCTGCAATAAAATCGGCCCAGAGTGCTTCGGGAAAAACACCCGACTCCATCTTTTCAATGCCATCGCTTTCACTAAAACTTTCAAATAGTTTTGTGGCTGAATCTTCTATCAGATGTGATAATTCGTTCATCTTAAACCCAGCCCCCTTGCGATTATTCCTCTTAAAATCTCACGTGTTCCACCTCTCAGCGAGAACGACGGCGCCTTCAAAATTGTGTCCGAGAGCAGACGTTCAATACCTTCTTTAGCATTGGCTCGTGGTTCAGTTGAGAGTATCAGGCGCATCGCCTCGGGCAGCTCCTGTTCAAACGAAGTGCCAAGATCTTTGACCACCGAGGCTTCATTAACCGGGAGTTTGCCGTCCTGCAACTGGCTCGCAACAGACAAGGACATTTGCCGCAGCACCATCAGACGCGCAACAAATTTCCCAATTGTTGCCATTGACTCCTGCTTCAGAGCCATCTTGCCTAATACACTGATCGACTCTTCCAGTAATTTATAGCTACTCAGAAAACGTTCCGGCCCACTTCGCTCAAAGGCCAGTTCAGCCATCACCTGGCTCCAACCCTCATCAACCTTCCCCGCCACATGCTCATCTGGGACAAAAACATTATCAAAGAAGATTTCGTTAAAATGTGCTTCACCGGCAAGGGTGATAATCGGTCTGATGGTGATCCCTTCAGCATGCAAATCAACGATTAACTGACTTAACCCTGCGTGGCGGTTATCGGAGGGTTCAGCTGTTCGACAAAGGGTGATCATGTAATGACAAACATGGGCCCAACTGGTCCAAATTTTTGAGCCATTAACAATCCAGCCACCGTCAACACGTTCCGCACGAGTTTTGATGGAGGCTAGATCTGAACCACTATTTGGCTCGCTCATACCAATCGCAAAGAAGCATTCTCCTTGCGTCACTTTTGGCAAAAAATACTGACGCTGGGCTTCTGTTCCAAAACGGAGTAAAAGGGGGCCACTCTGACGATCAGCAACCCAATGCGCGCCGACCGGCGCACCTGCCGCCAACAATTCTTCTATGACGACGTAACGTTCAAGATAGCTGCGGCCGCCACCGCCATATTCAGTCGGCCAGGTCATTCCAATCCAGCCCTGTTCAGCCAGTAACTTACTAAATGCTGGGTCGCATACAGACCAGGAGTCAATCACGTTAGCCGCTGGAAAATCCCCATGTTCGGCTAAAAAAGAGCGCACATGCTCCCGCAAAGCAGTTTCTTTATCTGAAGTGAGTACCGGTTCGAAGTTTAGTTGTTGCACAAGCTCTTCCTACACAATCATTATCAATGAGTTGCATCGCCACTGAAATAGCCAGACGAGGACAAAATAGTTAACCACATGCTCACGAAAGACTATTCAGCAACAATTAGGGAATGCTATTGAGCGGTATAACCACCATCAACAACCATTTCAGAACCATTCATAAATGATGAGTCATCACTGGCGAGATGCAGAACGGCATAGGAAACCTCTCTGGGCTGTGCGGGGCGGTTCAAAATAGTGGTCCCCATAATTGCCTTTACCGTTTCCTCATCACCACCATGAAGAAGATCTTTAGTCATTGGTGTATCAATCACACCTGGGTGAACAGAGTTAACGCGGATATTGTATTGCGCATAATCAACCGCAGTGGCTTTAGTGAAGAGTCTGACTGCACCTTTTGTCGCCTGGTAAGCCGCTGCCATAGGTGCGCCAACGATGCCATAAATAGAAGAGATGTTGACGATAGAGCCACCTCCCGCTTTTTTCATTGCGGGTAGAATAGCCTTCGTCCCGAAGAAAACCCCTTTTACATTGATATCAAAAGTCCGATCCCACTCTTCAGTCGAGGTTTCTTCAAGGGGTTTAATAATTAAAATGCCCGCATTGTTGACCAATACATCAATCTGCCCATGCTTCTCAACAATTTTATCTACAACACTTTTCCAGTTTGCTTCATTGGTTACATTGAGAGACATAAACTCGGCCTTACCACCCGCTTTATTTATGCCATCCGCTGTCGCCTGCCCCTCACTTTCGTTCATATCGGTGACAATAACGATACCACCCTCTTCTGCCAGTAATTCACAATGAGTCCGCCCCATTCCCATCGCACCACCTGTTACTAGTATGACTTTTCCACTAACTCTGCCCATTGCTCTCTCCTTTTTTTACTTAGTTTTTTATAAATTCAAATAATTAATATGACTTAGGCATACCTAATACATGTTGGCCAATAAAGCTCAAAATCATATTAGTCGATATCGGCGCTATCAGATAGAGTCTTGCCTCACGCCACTTCCGTTCAATATCATATTCCCGTGCAAACGCGAATCCACCATGAGTTTGCATACAGGCTTCACCCGCATGCCATGCCGCCTCGGCACATAGCATTTTCGCCATATTAGCCTCTGCTCCGCATGGCTTACCTGCCTGAAATAACGCCGCCGCTTTGCGAGCCATCATTTCAGCCGCTTCCGTCTCTGCATAAGCCCTGGCAATCGGGAACTGTATACCCTGATTTTTACCAATTGGCCCACCAAATATTTTTCTTTCATTCGCATAGGCTGTCGCTTTCTCAATAAAGAAGCGGGCATCACCTAAACTCTCGCCTGCAATAATGACCCGTTCCGCATTCATACCACTCATCACATAACGGAAGCCTTTACCCTCTTCACCAATCAAAGAGTCCGCCGGGATTTCCATATTGTCGAAGAAAACCTCAGTGGTATTGTGATTGATCATCGCGTCGATCGGGCGAATCTCCATTCCATTGCCGACCACTTCACGCATATCCACCAGAAAAATTGACAGCCCATCTGTCGGCTTGGCAACCTCTTCAAGTGGTGTTGTACGGGCAAGCAGCAGCATTAAGTCCGATTGAAATGCACGACTGGTCCAGACTTTTTGACCATTAACGATATATTTGTCGCCCTGTTTAACCGCTTTGGTTCTTAATTTTGTTGTATCCGACCCTGATGTTGGCTCAGTGACACCGAATGCCTGAAGCCTTAGCTCACCCGATGCAATTTTTGGTAAATATTTTTGCTTTTGCTCTTCACTACCGTGCCGTAAAACAGCACCCATAATGTACATCTGGGCATGACAAGCTGACGCCGAACCACCAGAAGCATGAATCGTTTCCATAATAACGGCAGCAGCGCGCAGTGGCAGGCCGACACCACCATATTCTTCAGGTATAAGTGCCGACAAAAACCCTGACTCAGTTAACGCATTAACAAATGCTTCTGGATAAGCACTTTCTGCATCTAACTTGCGCCAGTATTCGCCTGGAAAATCATCACAAATTTTATTAACTGCATCTCTAATATCCTCGTAATCACTCCCCAAAGGGATCGATAGTTCACTCATTATTTAGAACCTCTCGTATCTGTTTTATATTCAGCATTATCGGCGCCTAATTCAGGCGCTTCATTTTTAATCGGAGGCCGCTCTCCATTGAATCGAATTGGCAAGCCCACCAACTGCATCGCATTCTCAACTGACTCCTGAATAATACCCAAAGATTTTGTTTGCGGATCACGCAGAACTTCATCAACCTTTTGAATCGGTGAGTTAGGAATACCCACTTCATCCAGCTTTTTCCGCCAGTGAATCCGCGGCTCTTTGATCAAAACCTCTGTTATCAGGCGGTTTAGTTCTGGCTTATTCGTAAAGCGATCAGGGTTGGTCTGGAAACGTTCTTCATTAGCCCACTCAGGATTACCCATCACCCCCTTTAACAATTCAAATAGTTTGTTATTGGGCGCAGCAACTACAAGATAACCATCAGCACATTCGTAGGCCTGATAAGGGGCAATACCTTGCACACCTGATCCCTGAGGAACAGGCAATTCACCTGTCGAGTGATAACCTGCCATGTGATAGGTCATCCAGGAAAGTGCCGTTTCATATAGCGCTGTATCCACAACGCATCCTTCACCCGTTTTCTGGCGATTAAAAAGTGCGGTTAGGATAGCAATGGAACACCACATACCCGTTCCCATATCAATAATTGAAGTGCCCACTCGGACAGGAGGACGCCCCTCTTCTCCATTTAGCCCCATCAAACCACTATAGGCTTGCATAAGCGGATCATATCCTGGCTTATCAGCCATTGGCCCTGTTTGGCCAAATGCCCAGATATTGCAGTAAATTAGCTTAGGATTCTCTTTGCACAATGTGTCCGCGCCAAGCCCAAGAGAAGAAATTTTACCAGGGCGCATATTCTGCAGAACAACATCGGCCTTGTTGACCAGTTCATCATGCAACCACTCTTTGTCTGCCGGATCGCTTAAATCAACCGTAACCGATTTCTTATCTCGATTAAGTGCCTGAAACATCGCAGAGGTGCCATTCCAGAATGGAGGACCCCAATGGCGGCAATCATCGCCACGACCCGTAGGTTCAACCTTAATAACTTCTGCACCCAGTGCAGCCAGAATCCATGTCCCGAAAGGTGCCGCAACACTTGTCCCGATCTCATATACTCGAATACCGCTCAGCGGCCATTCTATATTTTGATTATCTTCGCTCATATTTTCCTACAGGCAGCCCTTAAATTGATGAAGCCATTAACCGCTACAAGGTTAAATTAAAAAAAAAGGGAGGAAAATTCTCCTCCCTCAAATCAGGAGTACAACAACAGCTACCTAACATTTGTTATTTTAATCTCTTTTGTTTGAGGAAATCAATAGCCTCAGGATTTACCATTGAAGAAAGATCACCCGGTTCCGTTCCAAGTAAAAGCGCTTTAACAACTCTCCGCATAATTTTCATTGTTCGCGTTTTCGGGAGATCTTTCACAAAAACTATTTGCTTAGGCTTATAGGCCTTTCCCATTTCATTAATCACTGCGTTGATGAGCTCTTCTTTCAGTTCACTCTCATTCTCCCCATCTGCTTTGGGAACACAGACACAAACGACTGCCGCCCCCCCAACTTCATCTGGCACACCGATAACCGCTGCTTCTACAATCTTTCCTGTTGCCAATATTGGCCCCTCTATTTCCGCAGGGCCTGTTCGTTTGCCTGCAATTTTAAGTGTGTCATCCGAACGCCCAAGCACATACCACATCCCATGGTCATCTTTGACCGCCCAATCACCATGCACCCAAATGCCAAGAACCGTTCGCCAGTAACTATCAAGGTAACGTTCTGGGTTTTTCCACAGGCCTCGAGTCAAGCCAATAGAGTGATTGCGAAGCGCAAGCTCCCCTACCTTGCCATCTTCAATAGGCACTCCCTTCTCATCAAGAATATCGGCACCCATGCCCGGTATCGCTGTATTAAAACAACAAGGTTTAAGCGGTCTAAGAACCGTGCAACCAAGAATGCCACAACCGATTTCGGTACCACCCGTTAGATTAAGAATCGGCACTCGTTTCCCACAAACTTTATCAAAGAACCAGAGCCAGGCATCTGGATTCCACGGCTCCCCCGTCGTTAGCACGACCTTTAATGAGGAAAAGTCATACCTAGAAACCTGCTCTTCCGGTTGACTCATAAAAATACGCGCAATGGTCGGTGCAAATCCGAGCCAACTCACTTTATATTCATCAATTAATCGCCAAATTCTACCCGGTTCAGGATAATTCGGTGCACCTTCAGCCATAATCAGCGTCGCACCCGTGAACGTAACCCCCATAATTTCCAGAGGCCCAACCACCCAGCCCATATCACTCATCCAAAGCAAACGATCTTCTGCCGTCAATTCCGATAAAACATGCAGGTCAAACATCCCTTTAATCATGAAACCGCCATGCGTTTGCACCGTTCCCTTAGGCATGCCGGTTGTACCTGATGTATAAACCAGCATCACCGGATCTTCTGCATCCATCACTTCGGTCTCACTGGTCACCGGCATTCTTGCTGTTAGCTCATTCCAGTCATGATCGCCAGGCTCTTTTTTAAGATCCAGCCCCATATGATTAAAAACAATCACATGCTCCAGTGACGAAATACTTTTTTTAGCCTCATCAATTGTCGATTTCAAATTGACCGTTTTTGACCTTCTTGGTGACCCATCCACTGTAATCACAGCTTTTGCCTGGCCATCATTCAAACGAACAATGATCGGTTCTGGCCCAAACCCTGAAAAAAGCGGGATGACCATGCCGCCCATTTTAATGATCGCCAGGAATGCAATAGCAACTTCTGGAATCATTGGCATATACAAACCAACTGCATCACCCCTACCTAAGCCGAGTGAACGCAAGCCTTCTGTTAATTGACAAACTTTTGCATCAAGTTCAGCGTAAGTCAGCGAACTCTTTTTCCCCGATTCAGTCTCATGATGCATAAAAGGCTTATCCCAAACATCGGTTCCTTTATGTTTATCCAGACAGTTCAGCACCATATTTGTCTTGCCATCCAGACACCACTCAGTCCACTCGATCCCCTTGGAACTATCCATGACCTTGCTATAATCTTGGTAAAACCTCACGTCCAAAAATTTTATGGCTGCATTCCAGAACCATTCTGGGTCACGATCAGCTTTGGATAACAGCGCGTCATAATCGGCAACACCTGTTGTCTCAATAAACTTCTGCATCTGTGATTGTGAAGAGAGGCTCTCACGCGGCTCCCAAACGATATCTGGATGTGGCTTAAATTCCATAACTGTTCTCCAATTTTTTGGTTTTTACTGCAAATTTAGCTACCACCTGATTATCACCCCGCTAATCATGTCCTGTTGGGTGTTTTTAAAAAAGTAACTGTAGATATTGATCAACAAAAAATCAGTCAAACAGACTGATCAAGTGAGCGTATCAACTGCGTGCTTATAAAAGGGTTTGATGCTCCTAAAAATCACCAGTCTTAACTTTGTTAACCCATTCGTAATCGCCCATTATCGGCCGAGCAAGCGCTGCCAAATCAAATTAACCTTTGTTTAATCGGGCACGCAGCTCATTGAAACCAGTTGTGCCTGCATCAGGATTTTCTGCCTCTAAAAAGTGCTGTCGATCAAAGCAAATTTCGGAACAGCTGAATACTCGACGCGAGATCCAGCTGTTCCGGAGCTATAGTTAAGTCTAATTAACTATCTGTAATGCAAAACCATGTACTCATCAATTTCTATTCGTTTCTTAGGCGGAATAATAACCGTCGTCATTGGGTCACGAATAATGGCGGGCCCATGCACAAAATTACCTGCCTGCAGCTCCGACATCTGCCACACCTTAAAGTCATAAAACTTCCCTTCATGGCTCACCTGGCGTGTTTCAACATAAGCCGCCTCGGGAGGTGTTTCACCTTGCAAAGCATGACTTAATATTTTCGGCATCACTTTGGGCGCAATCGCCTGTATATATACCTCGGTTATCGCATAACCCGCCTCAGGAAACCTTGCTCCATCGGGGTAAATATTGGTATACATGTCTTCAAAAGCGGCAATAATCTTGTCGATGTCCTCAGCTGTTTTTGCATGGCCGAAGTCAAGCAAGGTTTCAAAACTTTCCAGTTGCCCCATATACCTTCCATAGAACCCGTAGCGAAACTCAAGCTCGTCGGAATCCACTCCTTCAGATCTCATTTCAGCTCTTGCTTTGTCTTCTAAAGAACGCCATGCCGCGTCTATCTCTTTAGCAACACCGGCTTTACTATTATCATCCAGACCATTTGGAATAGTAGTGACAACGCCCATGTGATAGCGATGAAGATACTCGGCGCACGCGCCCCCAAAGGCTGAAAATGCCGCCGCATAAGGGAAGGTGATTACATCCGCAAGTTCGAAATCCTGCGTATAGCCCCACATATGAACAGGCCCCGCTCCACCGTAGCACATCATGGTGAACTCTCTGGTGTCATATCCTTTCGAGACAATAATCGCTTTTGCAGCTTCTCGCATCTGGGCATTCACCACTTCGAGAATTCCTTTCCCAGCCTCGTAGATATCAAGCCCGAGCGGATCTGCAATCGTCTCCTTAAGCGCTTTACGGGCTTTCTCTGCATCCAGTGTAATCTTTCCTCCCAGAAAATAACCGGGATCGACATAACCCATTGCTACGTTGACATCGGTTACAGTTAGCTTGTCATATTTGTAACATAAGCCCACCTCAGCCCCCGCACTTTCCGGTCCCACATGGAGACGCTTGTACTCATCTATCCAGACCGCAGAACCAGCTCCAGAGCCAACAGAATCGATAGCCACCATAGGAAGTGCCAGCCGGTGACCGGCAAAGTCAGGGTCTTTACGGATCGACAGCATGTTGTTAACGATCAACCCTACATCGAAACTGGTACCACCCATATCTGCGGTGCAGACGTTTTTCAGACCCAACTTATGACTCATCACCTGCGCACCCATCATGCCGCCGATAGGGCCTGAAATGACGGTTTCATACAGGCGGGGATACTCAACATTAACTGCGCCGCCGTAGGATAACAGGGTTAACAAGCGTGCTTCATAACCATCTTTTTTTGCGCTCTTTTCAACATCCTGAAGAACCTCCCGAGTATGTTCTGCAGCGAAACACTGCAAAAGAAGGCTCTTCAGGCGGTTGTTTTCTTTACTGACCGGCGCGATATCGGAAGAACAGACGACAGGGATATCCAACCCTTCGTTCTTGAGCATTTCCTCAGCAATCTTCTTTGCTCTCCGCTCATGATCATTTGCAATATAGGAATTGATAAAGAGGATACCAATTACTTCAACTTTTGATTTGATCAGTTTTTTTACACCTTCACGGACATGACGCTCGCTTAACGGCGCCATCACCGTACCTGGAGAAATATGTTTCTCCATAAAATAGCTACCACCGCTGATCCGCTCACTGACACCATGGATATTTTGGGGGTCAACCATTGGTCGTGTATGTGAATGCAGCTGGTTATGCAATATCTCAGCCTGCGTCTGACCAAGGTAGGTTAAACCACCCTCCATAATGGACATATCTTCAAAACCACGGGTAACAAGCAAGCCAACTTTCTTGCCGGTGCCCGTCAACAAGGTATTTAACATACCTGTGCCCGCATAAATGCTCACGGATGCATTTTTATGTGCATCTGAAGAAGTTATACCGATACTAAGCGCTGCATCTTCAACCGATTCCAGATAGCTTGAGGACTCATCTTTTTTGTTGGTTAATGCCTTGCCAACGGTAAAGGAACCATCGTCCTTGACCAAAATAGTATCAGTCATGGTGCCACCTGCATCCAAAGCCAAAATGTATTTCTTACTTGATCTGCTCTGATCACTTGAAACTGACATAAACTTTTCTCCCGTTATTATTTTAATTTGGACACAAATTCAGCTGTTTTGTCCTCGAACCAGTCTGCTGATTCATCGTTGAGTGGGCGGTTCATATATTCCCGATAAAAACGATCCAGATCAGGTAACGCCTCAAAAATCATTGGATAACCTGGGGGCACCACTTCTACTGCCAGTTGTGCAACGCAACCCGGACAAAAATACTCACGGAGCTCCATCCACTCAGCATCAGGTGAGGCAGCAGATGGGTAATAGACTTCATCCATCTGCTGTTGAGTTTCACGCACACGTATATTGCAACTTAGCTTCCAGTTGACTCGATAGTCACCCAACTCATGCCCGCAGTCACACTTAACGATGCGCTCTTTTCCCTTTGCGACGATGTAGAGGTGATCATTAAGCCGCATAAGGATTTTTTCATCCCATTTAGCAGCACCTTGCAAGACCTCAAGGTATGTCCAAAAACGTTCATGATCTTTCTTTTCCATCCGCCGCATTTCGGTAACATCATCATCTGCTATATCACCGTTAACTAGCTTTTCCATCAAACCTTTATCAACTTGTTCCATTTTTTATTACCTTTTTCTGTTCATCGGTTATTCTGTCTGCTCTGCTTTTTATCGCACTCAGATTTCAAAATCATCATCAAGTTGCCAAAAAGCCCTCAGATGTTTGTCATAACCTTTAAAGCTCGTAGAGCTACGATACATTTGCAATATTTCTTCTCGCATCGATTTGTTAACAACCTTTTTACGCTCATCAACCCACCACTCGGTAGCAGGTCTCGATTCTGTACGACGCCGCTCGAACAATTTTTCCCGCTCTTTTAGCGTCTCAGCCTTATTCAGCTGCACATTTCCATCCTCGTCTTGTGTGGCAACAACGCCGTACATTGTTTTGGCAAAACTTACTGGCACTTGACCAACACGAATATCTTCAACCACCGCGGCAATCTCTCGCTCAATCGGGTCACCCCAACCACCCGAGGCGCCAGCAGCATTTGCCCAAAGATCGCCATCACCCATTGATTGCTCAGGTGGATCATATTTCCAAGCTGTCACTTCTCCCTTGATTTTGCCATTTTCAGCAAACTCCAACAGTTCACCGGCGGTTCTTGGTGTATCTCCACCCGCAGCAAAAACCTCATCAAGGTTTGTATTTTTAGCTGTTACAGTCAGTACACCAGGCGCAGGATATCCACCATTCATTCCTAAAGAGACATGGGTCGAAAGTGAAGTGCCAGAACCTCCACGTGTGACACCGAGCCTTTGTCCTGTTTCCTGCATCCAGTGGACAGAACTTTGACCAATTCCACCTCGGTGTTTACCATGGCCACACAACCCTGGCTCTAGCTTACGACCAAGGTGATGTAATGGTGGGATCAGGTATTCAAACTCTTCACTATTACCCACATTGCATAACTGGGTATGTTGTGCCCAAGTCGTTGGCGTGCCGTCTTTAAATGAATACGCCCCCATCGCACCACCGCCAACCCATTCAAAATTGGTAAATCCATAAGGAGTGCCATCAGCCAGCACACCGCTACCTTGTACGCCATCCCAGGTATCATCAACCACAAATGCCTCTTCAAGGTAACCACGCATGAAGAAGTTCCTGTGGATTGCATTACCTGCAACACTCATCATTTGCATGGACTGAGCCCAAATGTTGGAGCATGAGGCAAACTCTGTATCAGGATTATAAATGCTCCCTTCATGGTAGATGCTCTCAACGTTCATATTGACGCCAGCACTAGCTTTACAGCTATGGGCGAATGTCGTGGTCATACAAAGATACAGTGCCACATCAGAACCACCAGGG
>Ga0164315_10001585_pt1 | contig 17092 bp, 17 predicted proteins | sample GuaBasSedimGuay6_FD_113737 | JGI IMG/M metagenome (GOLD analysis project Ga0164315, IMG submission 113737) | Subseafloor sediment microbial communities from Guaymas Basin, Gulf of California, Mexico - Guay6, Core 4569-2, 0-3 cm | ecosystem: Environmental > Aquatic > Marine > Hydrothermal vents...
CTTCAAAATCTATAGTGTATTATACTAAAAGTCACAAGTCGTTTTTGTGACCTAGGGAGCTTACTCCTTAAACATAACTAATTCTACTCGTTATTTGGTGGTTTTGGCGTTTTAAAGTAAGAGATGCTATCCCGATAGTTATTTATAGTAGCGCGATGTTCGACTGTTCGATATTCCTGGTTTTATTGGGCCTGATTTTGGTATAAACTCTAATAAAAGTTGAACATAGCGTTATAAATGTCTCTCACCAACTCAAAGGATAAATTATGAAGAAATTCATTTCCATTGTTATCAGCTCACTCATGGCTGTAGCCCTGTTTTTACCCACCAACGCAGCGGCCTATGATGAGATAACGGTCACCAATGGTGGCACCATCAAAGGCAAGGTTATCTTCACCGGTTCACAAAAGGATGCCAATAAGTACAACAAGGTGTACACCATTACCAAGGACAAGCATGTGTGTGGTACCGGCAAACGCAAAGTGGATTACGTGAAGGTCCAGAAAGACAAGAAAGACAAACTCAGACTCAGCGATGTCGTGGTGTATCTGGATAAGAAGAAAGTCGGTAAAAGGTATAAGTCGCTAAAAAAAGGCAAAGCGTTTGCCGAAGACGTGGAAAACGCCACAATCGATCAGAAGGCATGTGCGTTTCTGCCGTTTTTTGCTGTGGTGAAAAGAGGAGGAACGCTCACGGCTGTCAATTCTGATTCGGTTGGTCATAACATCCACACCTACAAAATCCTTAATAAGGGTAACGCGAGGCCCACGCTGTTCAATGTCAGTCAACCGAATGAAGGCGACCAAGTGAACAAGGATGTGGATGTCAAGGATGTCAAAACAAAAAAACAACCCAACAATTTCGGGAGTAAGAGTCGTGGCATGAAGGTGGAATGCGATCAGCATGATTTTATGCATAGCTTCGTTTTTGTGGCGAAAAACCCGTATTATGCCGTTGTCGAAGAAGACGGTACTTACACGATCGATAACATTCCCCCCGGCAAGTATCGGGTGAAAGCGTGGCATGGATATCTGAAAAATCCAAAGGCCAAAACAGTCACCGTTAAGGCTGGAAAGACAAAAACCAGGACTTTTAAATATAAAAACAAGAAGAAGTAGCATCGCTATCCAGAAAAATGGCCTTTGAGGTTTGTCAAACCTCGAAGATATGAGCGTAGGGGCGAACCTACGTGTTCGCCCTTTTTTTAAATAGTTCGCCCTTTTTTTAAAAAGCGTCAGATGTGAACCTACGTCTAAGTTCCACTTCCCAATAGCCTAAAATGGTTTGTAAAACAAAGCTTTAGGCGTGATCCCAATTTCCGATAAAAACACAAAGCTCAACTTTATTTTATAGGTATATAGGATCAATAATTTCACCGACCAAACCTGACAGGTTTTGAAAACCTGTCAGGTTTTCACATTCAAATGCAATTATGAAAAACGACAACGAACAAACGCCCCAAAAAAGCGAATCCTCAAGCTGGGGCCCTAAACTTTTCTACATCACGCTGGTAGCCAGCCTCGTTTTTTTCTGGTGGCTGCTGATTTATTCGCATGGCATTTCACCCATCCATCATTAACCTGAAATTCTTCATAATGACATTCCTTCAGAATACAATCCTCATTTGGATAGGCGCGTTTGCCCTCGTATTGTTGGCATTCTATGGCTTGGATCAATTTATTATGGCTGTCCAAGGTTTACCGCTCAATCTCGATATGACACCTGCTCAATAGCCCACCACCATGTATAAAAAAAAACAACACATCATGCCAAAGTGGGCAGGAATACTACTATTGCTCGCAATAGTGGGGTTTAGTTTCAGCCCACATTTGTTGCCCATCGTAGCGGCAGCAGACACCGCGATGGATGCCCAGGCCATCGCAGAACGTATTCAACCCGTGGGCAAAGTACGGCTTCTTGGTAAACCTGAACCTGTGATTGAAGAAAAAATACCCGATACACTCTCTCACGAAAACCAAGAACAAGAACTGATTCCCGCCCCCAAACTCACACGCAGTGACTACCCGAATATTGGAGTCAGTAGCCGCTCAGTCGTCTGGCTTATTGCCCAATTACACCTCTTTTTCGCCGCCTTTGTCTTAGCAGTGCCCCTGTTTGTCCTAGTGATTGAACTAATCGGCTTCAAAACCGGCGACTGGCGCTTTGATGACATGGCGCATGAGTTCATGAAAATCAGTTTAAGCGCCTACTCCATTACAGCCCTATTTGGAGGAACACTGGCTTTTGCCTTATTCCTGCTTTATCCACAATTTATGGCCTACATGATGCGCGTATTCAACACGCAAACCTTGATCTATGCCGCCCTATTTTTTGCAGAAAGTGCCTTACTCTATATTTACTATTATGGCTGGAATGCCATGCGTTACGGCGATGCCAAATGGGTGCATCTCACCATCGGATTATTGCTCAACGTAGTCGGTACGACTTTGCTCGTCGTCGCCAACTCCTGGGCATCCTTCACCATGGCACCCTCCGGCGTTAATGAAATGGGCGCAATCACCGGCAATATTTGGGAAATCATGAAAGGCCCCCTGTGGAACCCACTGAATTTACATCGTTTTATTGCGAATATCGCCTTTGGAGGCGCGATAGTCGGCGCTTATGCCGCCTATAAATTCCTCAGTGCCAAAACCCAAGCTGAAAAAGCCCACTACGACTGGATGGGCTATACCTCAAATTTTATAGCCATACTCGCCTTTTTACCCTTACCCTTTGCCGGATATTGGCTCATGGCCGAAATTTATGCCTACTCACAGCAAATGGGCATTACAGCAATGGGCGGCATCTTAGCCTGGCTATTTGTCGTACAAGCCGTACTCATTGGCACCATCTTACTAGCCGGTAATTATTATTTATGGTCAGGCATGTCACGCACCCAAGGTTCAGAGCGTTATACCTGGCTTATAAAATATATAGCCTTCGTGCTAGTCGTAGGCTTTCTCATCTGGGTAACACCGCATACCTTAATATTAAGTCCGGCCGAGGTAGCCACATTAGGCGGAAGCCATCACCATCTATTAGGCCCCTTAGGCATCATGCCGGCAAAAAATATCGCCGTCAACCTAATGCTGATTTTCACATTCCTCTCATTCCAACTATACCGCCGATCAGATAAAATCATTACCGTACCTTGGGCAAAAGCAGGTAATGCCCTCATAGTAGCCATTTACGTGGTAGCCATCGTCAATGTCATTTTTGCCGGCGTATACTACGGCTACTTCACCAACACCGTATACAAAGTAGGCTCTAGCGTCATACAAGTCATGTCAACCTTGATGGTGATTATCAGCTGCGTCGTGATTGATACCTTCATGTTTAAAGGAGCCAAAATCTTACCTTCCCACTGGGGCAAAGTCAGCGACCGATCACAATATGCCTTATTTGCCCTACCCATTGCATTTACTTGGCTCATGGCCCTAATGGGTTATGTGCGATCCAGCGTGCGAACCCACTGGCATGTCTATACCGTTATGAAAGACAACTCGCCAGAGAATTACATACCCGCCATTGGCCACGCCGGAAACATGATAACCATCGCTACCCTATTGTTTTTAGTGATCATTCTGTTCATATTCTGGCTTGCCTCGCTATCGAGCACTAAGCAAGCTCCCCCAGTAGAACAAACCGCAACGGGAGGTGCATAATGCCAGTACTCGTTAAAGTGTTAGGATTCAGCTTAGCATTGACATTAGGGTTTACCTTAGTCACCAACCTATTACCCCAAATAGAAGGTGAAGCCCCAGTGGAAAAAACGCTAGACATTAGCGCATTCACAGAAGAGTCTTTTATCGCATTAGGAGAAGAATTATTTAAAGGTAATGGAACCTGTACACTCTGCCACAACAACATGGGACGCGCCCCAGATATTCCTGTTATGAACATGGTAGAAACAAGCCAGGAACGGTTAGCCGACAATCGCTATAAAGGCGAAGCAAAGGATGCCGAATCCTATCTCCGGGAATCCATGTTAAACCCCGGTATCTATGTCGTCAAAGGCTACGGCAAAAAGGGATCGAATGATACTCAATCACCCATGCCCATAGTCGATAAGGCCCCCATTCAACTGTCTGATATTGAGATAGATGCCGTAATTGCCTACATGCAAGCCAAGGATGGCAATCTAGTGACAGTCGCATTGCCAACGGCAGAAGCAGCATCGCCCCCAGCGAAGGCTGAAAAAACAGTGCAGCAAGCAACACCAACAATCGCTCAAAATGCAGAACAAGCCATCACTCAATACGGATGCACGGCCTGTCATAGCCTCCTAGAAATCGAATCACCCGTCGGGCCTGATTTGCGGGATGTAGGCACACGTCTCGACACAGAAGAAATTCGGCAAAGCATACTCGAACCCAATGCCGTCATTGCAGAAGGTTATTTTCCCATGATGCCCAGCGACTTTGCAGAACGGATGCGAGTTAAAGAATTGGAAATGATAGTACAATATCTTGCCGAACAAAGCGGAGAATAGTAGTACAACGGATTAGCGCGTAGGGTGGGTAAGCGGGCGGCATTAAAAACGACAAGGATTTGATATAAGAAAGGATAAATCGAACCAAACGCTTGCCCACCATCCTTGTTCTACCCACAGCCTGGGGTGTTAAATTTCAGGTATTTTGATGACTGTTTTTTCACCCAAGATTTGTAGGGTGGGTAAGCGGGCGACAATGAACTCAATATAATACCCTTATGTCACCGCCCGCTTGCCCACCATCCCCCCATTTGGAAGAAAAATAGAGTGAAAAATAAACCAATAAATTGGCTCAAATTTAACACCCCAGTTTACAACCCCGTCCAAAACGTTTTTTCCCCCGTTCGATTTTTTTCGATTCAGGAAAAGTGACGGAGCAGGTTGCAAACCTGCTCCAACAAAAAATTTCAGATTCCCAGAATTGACGGTCAATACTGTGAAATATCAATGTAAAATATAAGGATATTCTTATCAGAGCAAACTTGCCTTATTTTACGGTCAATACTGGGGAATCTCTTGGAAAATATGCCTGATAATAATATTGTTAGCCATCAATACACCATGAACATTGATAAATATATCAGTTCGCTCTTAACTGAAGTCTGGTCAGAAACCCATTGTCAAAACATCCTAAAACGAATTGGTCTGCGAATGATTGGCATAAGGCAAATAAAATCGATTTATGTGACTCTATTAGAGACGAAGGATTTTGATCAAAATTGGATGGAACGTGAAGCATTATCGCATTGGGATTTCGATGGAAAAGAATTAAATCAGATCAAGTCTATTCCTAAAGATGAGTTAGATAAAAAGCATCATTTTAGCACCACTCCTGTTATAGAATATTTCGTAAATGACGATCAGACGCAAATTGCCGTTGCGGTATTTAGAGGTTTTTACCTAAATGCCCGAGCTCACAGAGAGAAATGGAATGATAAGGAATCTAAGTGGGAGCGTACTTATACTTGGATATCATAGCAAATACAGAGCTAACAAAACCGCTGAACACTGACCCAAAAACCGCGCAAAATTTATTTTGCTTTGCATTTTCGTTCCAAAGTTTGCTTCAAAAGTTTGTGTTGTATCAAAGATATGCCCCTGAAACCGCTCACTATTATAGTATTGGGCCAAATGCCAGTGGTAAATCAAATTTGCTGGATTCACTATAAGTCAGGCAACAAATAGTCAGGCATAAAGGCACAATAATGACAAGAAAGGAGGATGAGCTACCAGTACTTTAACAGTATTGCTCGTTTTAATTAAATCTGCGTTTCAAGTCAAAGGGGGTAAAGTACAATCAAGAAATTGACGTAGGGGGCATTCTTTAGTGTCAGCCCTTTGTGACATTATTTTTATGAATATCTACAGAGACAAATTAAAGGACATAATGCATGAAAAATTTTCGGATTCCCGCATTTTGGCAAGCAATCCTAGTGATTGTCTGTGCCTACCTGATTTTTGATAACGCATTTCCACCGGTGATGCCCAAATCTTTGATGATCGAATTTATGATCATCACCATCATCGGTGTCTTGTTGTACTTTTCGTTTGATGAACAACGTTGGAATGAATTTAAAGCCCCAATCAAGGCCGTATTACGCGATAACGATAAAGGCCTCATACGCTGGGCCTTTTTGATACTCATTCCCGCACTGCTAGGATTAACCGTTTACAATGCGATCAAACCCTCGTTTGAATCGCCCGTAGAACTTCGGCAAGTACACCCCGCCCCACCTTCCACATTACGGGTATACGACAAGTCTTATAATCTGACAACCCTTGAAAATCCAATTCGTACCGAAGTATTAGCATTAGCACAAAGCGACGCAAAAGCGGCCGAAGGCCAATATCACAAAGCGATACAAGCGGGCAGTGAAGTCTATTTTCAGAACTGTTTTTACTGCCACGGCGATTTGCTAGACGGAGAAGGGCCTTTTGCCACGGGTTTTAATCCCATTCCCGCCAATTTTCAAGACGTAGGCACAATAGCCCAATTACAAGAAGCCTTCCTATTTTGGCGCATCACCACAGGCGGGCCCGGATTACCCAAAGAAGGCACACCTTGGAATTCTGCCATGCCCGTCTGGCACGAAATGTTAAGCGAAGCAGAAGTATGGCAAGTGATCACCTTTCTCTATGATTATGTCGGGCAAGTACCGCGTATGTGGGATCCAAAGATATCCAAGGCCGTAACAGGCATGAAAGACAAAATCCAAGCCCAACGCGCCAATATGACTGGCAAAGGCCTTTACCAATTCCGCTGCGCCGTGTGTCACGGTGACAAAGGCGCAGGCGACGGGCCGGCCGCTGATTTTCTTTATCCGAAGCCACGCGATTTTACCTTGGGCATGTTCAAATATAAAACATCCCCCGCTGAATTACCCGCACGAGATGAAGATTTATTCAATACCATAAAGTTTGGTTTGAACGGTACAAGTATGCCCGGCTGGGAGAGTCTGCTCAGCGATGAACAAATCAAAAGCATGATTCCCGTCATCAAAGGTTTCGACATTTTGGATACATGGGTACAAGAAAGCGAAGACGACGATGAGGACGAGGAAGAAGACGAGGAAGAAGACGAGGAAGAAGACGAGGAAGAAGAGACTGAAGACGACGACGCTGAAAGCGATGAAGAAGCTGAAGACGACGAAGCTGAAAGCGACGACGAAGCTGAAGAAACTGAAGACGACGACGCTGAAAGCGACGACGAAGCTGAAGAAACTGAAGACGACGACGCTGAAAGCGACGATGCGGCCGAAGAAACTGAAGACGACGACGCTGAAAGCGACGACGAAGCTGAAGAAACTGAAGACGACGACGCTGAAAGCGATGAAGAGGCAGAAGAAGCTGAAGACGACGACGCTGAAAGCGATGAAGATGCCGACGAGGAAGAAGAGGCCGACGATGAAGCTGAAGAAGCAGACGATGAAGAAGACGCGGAAAGCGAAGCTGACGATGACGACGCCGATGATGAAAGTGAAGAAGGGCAAACCCCCCAAAATTTCATCCACATCAGCGACATAGAACCCCTTGAAGGCCAAATACCCTACTCAGCGGACTCTATCGCCAAAGGCAAAATAGCCTTTGAAAAAACCTGTGAACAGTGTCACGGTAAAACCGGGCGCGGAAACATCACATCAGGCAAACGCCTAGCCGATGACTGGAATAATCGCATCTGGCCGCGTGACTTGACACAACCTTGGACTTGGCGAATTAGCAATATACCCGGCAATGATGACAAAAGCCGAGATGAAACGATCCGCCGAATTTACGCCCGCCTTTCGATTGGGATTACAGGAACACCCATGCCCGCCCACCGCTCAACAAGCGAAGGCGATGCCGATCCCGTCAGTCTGGCAGATCGCTGGCACATTGCCAACTACGTTTACTCACTGCGCGAAAACACCATACCACCAGGCGACAACACCGTGATTCAAGCTGTCAAAATAACCGGCACTTTGCCGACAACAATAGAGGATACCGCGTGGAACAAAGCCCCAGGTACCACCGTGCGCTTAGTGCCCAACATCATCAAAGAAAAACGGCTATTCACACCATTAGCTAATTCGATAACAGCGCGAGTGCTATACAACAACCAAGAAATAGCCTTTCTCCTAGAAATGAGTGATCGGACAGACAGCCGCCCAGGTGAACCCATCTCCGAACAAATTCAGGATGAAAACTTAGCAATGCATTCCGACGCATTCGCCATTCAATTTCCAAAAGCGGCCGCCTTTGAAACCACACCCATCGTGGAAAAACCCTTATATCGTCATGGCGATGCAAAACATCCCACCACGATATGGTACTGGAACGCAGGCCGTTTTGAACCAGAAAGTGCGCCCAAAACCCTGATATTTGATGCCAGCGGCCCTTCTAAAAAACTCGTTCCCCGACAAGGCGACAACACACTGAAAGCAACCGGCTTCTGGGAACACGGCCGCTGGCGAGTACTCATGAAACGACCCAGAACGGATAACAAATCGGGAGACTTATCGTTTAGCGAAGGGCAATTTATCCCGATATCCTTTGCCAACTGGGATGGCAGCAACGGCGAAATCGGTTCCAAACACACCCTAACAAGTTGGTATTGGCTACTGCTTCCCCCCGAAATTGACTATGGTAGACTTTACGGCATACCGCTAGGAATGAGTTTCTTAAGCTTTTTGCTAGGGCTGATCCTAGTACGGAGTCAACGACGCAAAGTTATTCCATAACTGTTTCACCTTGATGTTAAAGATGGAATTGTAGGGTGGGTACCCGCTAAAGACGGTATTTATCTCTCAAGAGTTTTTCTAATGCTTGGGCATTGGATACCATCTTTATGAAAGGCTCAATCTCAAAGGGTGGGTAGCGTGGCTGCCCACCATTTTACGGTATATTAACATTCGTAGGGTGGGTAGCGTCTTTTTGCAGCCCACCATTTTACGGTATATTAACATTCGTAGGGTGGGTAGCGTCTTTTTGCTGCCCACCATTTTACGGTATATTAACAATATTATAGCGTTTCCCGATTGCATGAAGTACAAAGGCGAATCATAAAAATGAATTATTAATTATCAAGGAAATGGAAGCTATACTGTTTCGTTTTTAAAAGATTTGCTTGAAGAACGAAATGATTCAAAAATATTACTTATTTGGGACGATGCTCGTTATCATAAAAGTCAAGAAATACAAGATTACTTCAGGTAAATCAATGCTGGACTTGATGAAAAGGATTGGCGTATTTCTTGTGTCTTATTGGCACCACATGCCCCAGCTCAAAATCCCGTAGAAGATATTTGGCTGAATGGAAAAACATTCCTGAGAAGGCATTTCTTTGAAAATAAAACTTTTGCCTACGTTGCGGAAAGTTTTTTCAACTTTCTTAAGGTCGACAAATCTTTGACTTTCCAAAATTATCATTATTTGGTTCTTGACTTCCACAAATCAAATAGGATTACTATATATAATAAAGGATTTAAACCGGGTGGGCTATGCTCTAATCCTTTCTTATATCAAATCCTTGTAGTTGTTATTATCTAATCCTTCAAACAATTCTGCAAGTATGGCGAGTTGTAATTGATGATCGCTTATTTTGTCTAAAGTTTGATGGATTTTTTTGACGGCTTCAGTAATTTTCTTGCGTTGTTTGTTTTCTATGTAAACCAGGTGTTCGATTTCTTTTCCTTGACGTATTGTGCGAATCAGTACTGTTTTTACGCCTTTTTTATGAGACTCTTCGGTTGATTGACTGTGCAGTTTGGCTAAATCTATTAGGCGTTGGCTAAATTCATAGAGGCGGTTTTCGGCTTCAAGGCGGTGTTCTTCATGCCATTTCATGGGCGGAATTCGCCCTAAGAAGGTGGCGATGGATTCTAACCACGCTGTGTCTTGGTTGTTTTGTAGCCGACGAATAAAGGGTATTAACCCTTCTTTGTCTGGGCTGTAGTATTCTAATCCGCTAAAACGGGCTTTGATTTGAAGACGTAGGCTGGCTAAATCGAGTTCTGCTTCTAATTGTAGGGCTTGACGAAGTTGTTTGCTAAACTTTTCCAGCATTTGAGGATAGGCTTTTTTCAGTTCCTGTAAGCACTGGCGCAGTTTTTTGATAAAGCGTTCGGTTGTTTTGTTGTCACTATCGCTTACTTTGATGGCTTGATAACCACAGGCTTTGGGAAATTTTGGATTAGAGGATTCATGGTGGTAATAGTGGAAGTAGAAAATGAAAAAAAGCCCTTGGGTTACCTTGGGGCTTGGAACAAATGGATCATCAAATAAAACGTTGATTCGGCTTCTGCTCGTGATTGACGTTGTTTTTTTTGAAATCAGTGTCAATCAGTCTTTCACACAAAAGTTTTTGCGCGCAAAAACTTTTGCGTGGCGTCAGTTCAAGCAGCGTTCTATTTTTGTTTTGGATATAGCGTTTCCCGATTGAATAAAGTACACTTCGCCTTCGCAAAATAAATTTGGAACGTAAATTAACCGCAAAATAAATTTGGAACGTAAATAAACCGCAAAATACGGCATTAAATTCAATCATGGCATTTTCAATAATTTCAGCGAGTTCCCGCGTATTTTCGTTTTTTTCCATGTTCAATTTCTTAATGACTCTTTTTTAAAGGTTAAAATAAAAAATCCGTTTATTTCAAAATTCAAAGGGGCTGCCCTTGCGTGTTCGCCCTCTCCCGTTTTTTTTAAAGGTTAAAATACAATTGATATAAGTAGGTACGCATAAATCTTTTAACATCAGTAGATCGAAAACAAATAAAAGCCAAATAAATTTTTCACTCCAAGAGCAAAATAAATTTTGCACTCCAAGAGCAAAATAAATTTTGCACTCCAAGAGCAAAATAAATTTTGCACTCCAAGACGCAAAATAACATGCACTCCAAGAGGATCGAAAAATAAATTTGTAACGAAAAGCGGGCAGTCAAGATTTATTGATCTGACCATTTTTTTAGTTTAAATCTCCAAATTAGAGATTACTCAATCAAATCGTCGTGATGAGAAAGTTAAAAAACTTTTGCTTACCTACATAAATGGTGGGCAACCATGTTGCCCACCGACATTAACCTATTTTAAAACCATCAGGGCAATCTGGACGAGATACGGTTTGACATTGAACATCTGTGACGTGCGCCAAAGGGGGCCCTTGATATAACCAAGCACACAATTTATCGACTGCAGTGGTTTCGCCACAAGCGAGCACTTTGACGCGCCCATCGGGCAAATTGATGGCCTCGCCTGAGAGGCCTAAACGCTGGGCCTGTTGATAAGTATAATAACGAAAAGAGACACCTTGAACACGCCCACTGACAAAACACTGTTTACAGATTGTTTGATTCATTTGATTTACTTTGATTAATGTTTTATCTTTTATACGAAAATGCGATTTTATTGCTGGTATATTAATTTTTTTTTGAGTGGCCTATAATATCCTATACTCAATAAGGTATGAAGTACTTCAAGGCTTTAACAATAATTAGTAGATCGAAAACTAAAACGCTGTCAAGATTTTGAGGTGATTTGGCAAATAGATAATTAAAAATTCCTCATATTCTGAACTCCTGAACTCCTGAACTCCTTTTTTTTAATATAAATATGTTCAATCACCATTTTACGAATGTATCCCGATATACAGAGCTGATTTTGTATAAAACTTACGCCGATTTAAAGGCGGAAACAGAACGGACTTATTTAGGTTTTTTGTGGTGGATTTTTGAACCTATCATGTATATGTCTGTTTTTTATATCTTTTTTGACGTATTACTCCAAATAAAAACGGAGAATTATGTGCCATTTTTGTTGGTAGGGCTCACCGTTTGGCAATGGTTTAAATCTTGTTTGTCACATGGTGCTGAAACTATTTTAGCATCACATCATTTGATGCAACAGGTACATTTACCAAAAGCCATCTTCCCGATTATTTTAATTCTCACTGACAGTACGAAATTTGTTTTTCTATTCATCCTGTTACTCGTTTTTTTATGGTTTTATGGCTACGGTGTCGGGTTGCCGTATTTGGCTTTACCGGCCGTATTACTGGTGCAGTTTTTATTCACAGCGTCCTTGACTTTCTTATTAGCAGCCATTGTACCTTTTTTGCCCGATTTACGCTTTGTCGTTGAAAATTTACTGATGGCCGTCTTTTTTATGTCTGGCATCTTTATGTCCGCAGATGCTATTCCTGAAGTTTATCGAAGCTATTATTATTTAAATCCTATAGTGAGTATCATTGAAAGTTATCGCGATATTCTGATGTATAATACGTGGCCCAGTGGCTTAGCCTTATTGATTATTGGCACGCTGTCACTGATTGGAATATGGCTGGCTGTTCGATTAATTGCTCGCTTTGAATATGTCTATCCGAAGGTGATGCAATAATGTCTGAACAAAAGTCTCCCGTATTTTCTCTACGTCATGTTGGTGTCTTTTATAAACGTAACCGGGGTGTTTTTGGAAAACCTTTTTGGGCAATCAAAGATATCTCATTTGATTTATATCAAGGTGAAACCTTAGGCATTATTGGGCGTAATGGCGTAGGTAAAAGCACTTTGTTACGTCTGATGGCAGGTATTATCAAACCTTCTATCGGGGAGTTTGTGAATCATGGCTATCAAGCGTCGCTATTAGCATTGCATTTAGGATTTATCCATTATTTAACGGGCCGTGAAAATGCGGTGTTAAGTGGCATGTTCATGGGGCTGAGGAAAAAAGAAGTTCAAGCTAAAATGGAAGCCATTATTGAATTTTCCGAATTGGGTGAGTTCATAGATCAACCATTAGCGACTTATTCTTCAGGCATGGTAGCCCGTTTAGCGTTTTCAGTCGCTTTTCAAGCGGATCCCGATATCCTGTTAATTGATGAAGTCTTAGGTGTAGGCGATGCCCAATTTAGTCAAAAATCGGCAAAGGCGATGCAGGAAAAAATTTGCTCAAATAAAACGATAGTCTTAGTTTCGCATAACGCCGCAGTGATTCAACAATTATGTAATCGTGTTGTATGGATAGAAGATGGCGTCAGCAAGTCAGAAGGCGAGACAACGACTGTGTTGACAGAGTATGAGCAATTTTTGCATTTGATTTGAAGTCAGCTTTTCAGATAGAACGCTTATTTTGCCTCTTGTCATGATTAACGCTGATAAAATGTAGGGTGGGATCGCTGTCGGCATTGAACTTAATATCAAACTCAGATTTCACCGACAGCGATCCCACCATTCCTCTATCTTATGTAGGATTTCTTGTAAATTGTGCGGGGTTGAGAAGATAATCTGGAAGTTTGAACAAATCTAAAAACGTGATAGAACGCTGATTGTCATGATTGTCATGATTTACGCTGATTAATATTGATCTGTTCGCCTTATCGTAATCAGTGTTATGGCTTATGAGCGAGATAAGAAGAATCTTAGATGAAATTAATTCATTCCTTATGCAAGAGTTATGGATGGATTTTGAGGTTATACAATATACCGGAAATGAATTAGTTATTATGGGCAATATTGATATTTCTAATCCTCATGACATAGAAATCATTTTTAGAGATGTTTTTTTTATTTCAATGCCAATGGAATGGAAAACGGATACTTCTATAACGGTATTAGAAGTTGTAGAAGGGCAACCGGCTATTGATCTTAATAAAAAGTTTCAGGTTGAACAGGGATATCATATTTTCAAGTTTATTCCTGAAGATTATGATAAAGATTTTGGATGTTTTATAGCGGCTAAAGGAATTAACTATAAACGTAAACGAATGTAAGATGGTGCGTCAAGCGGGTACGTCCACGCACCATTAATCACATACCATTAATGATTTTACATGTACCAATAACGGTGCGTAAGACTCAGCCTACTCCTTTTTGACGATCACTGTGCGAGACAAAAATATGAAAAATAATGGAGGCCCATAATCTATGTCTCACTCTGTCTACTTAGTCACAAACGAGACAGTGAAATCTCAAGAATTGAGCTCTTTTCTAAAAAGTGTTGATGCCATCATTGATGAAAAAAATGAGGCGAAAGGTTATGTACTCAATGGCGAAGGGCAAGTCTGGATTGATCTAGTAGAAAATGCGATAGATGAGTACGAGCAAGAGGATATTGAGAAACTCCGCAACGCACTTGGCGCATCACCGAAAACCTTTATCTGCCTTGATATCAGTCGAAACCCCGGCAGTGGACGGCTTGCCATTGACGTTGCAAAAGCGTTTTCGCAACACTGGTATTCCGTCATCGATGATCTTTATGAAAACATCTATACGAGTGATGACTTGCACTCCTTACAACGTAATGGTGGCGAACTATGAAAGCGAGCGTAGAGTCTTTTACCTTAACAAACGTAGGTTGTGTTCTTTGCCCTGCACTTGGGATCGGTACTCTGGTATTTTGGTATGTTATTTATTGGGTACTCCCTAATATTCCAAAGAGGTAATGGCAATGGGTACTTGGAGTTTCGGTAACTTTGACAACGATGATGCTGCTGATCATATCGCTGAAATAGGACAACAGCTTATAGGACAAATTAAGGAAATAATCGCAAATGATTCAAAGCTAGAACCTGACGAACCTGAAAGTGCTATTGTCCTATGCAATATGGAAATTCTATGTTGCCTAGTGGACGGCATAAAAACCAGAGATGTTTTTTTGCCGTTGGGACCACTACCTACAGGGGATACTGTCAAGCAATGGAAAGAAAAGTATCTAACGATCTGGGATTCATACATTGATGGATTGGCTCCAGATAAAGAATATAAACAGCTTAGGCGTCAAATTATTAGCGAAACATTTGATCGTTTTTTATTTCTCGTCAGTTATCGGGAGTCGGCGTAGGTACGCAAGGAAGTTGATAGGATAGAAAATAATCTGTGGTTTCAGGGGCAGTATTTTGATGCGGAGACGGATAAAGGCACTACAAAATGCTCAAGCAAATGGAAAGTCCCATCCACAACTTTTGATGAAACTGGAGCTAAAAATCAAAGTATTAAAGGAAAAATATTTTGATGTTGAACTTTTGAGTCTATGTGGGTAGATTTTGCCACGGAAAAACACGGAAAAACACGGAAAAATTCATTCCGTGCATTGAAGTGGCATTATAAATTAACTATTAATAATTATTATCCGATAAATTAACGACGTGTGGTACTAGGCATAAAGCAAACATAAGGTATCCTACCATTAATTTCAGCGAGCGTCGAGTGCGTCTGGGTGGTGAAAAGGAGATTCCAATGGCTATCTCAAATTTATTCCGTTTTTATTCATAGAAAGCAGTCAAAAAAAATTATCAAACTTGCTGAAGAGGCTAAGGTTAATATGCCATAAAAAAAGTGCTGAATGGCATTTTTTACAGAAAGCACTCAAAAAGTGAGAGTGAAAAAAACGATGTCCATAAGTTTGAATAGCCTAAATTTAGTTGATTATGTTGTTAATGGAGGCATCAATAAGACTTTTGGTGTCGATAGTCTTGATGACTTAGAAAGAGTATTTGGACAACCCTGCCAGATTGAACAATATAAAAAATTAATCGTGTTTTTATATTATGCAGAAATGGGTAAACTTGAGATTGCTTTTTCTCAAAAAGATAATCGCCTTGTTTATAATTTAATTGATCTTTATGAAATGCCTCCTGAATTTGTCAGTTTAAGTCGGTTAAATATTGAGACTCGTTTTTTCAAATGGGCTAATAAAAAAGATTTTGTGTTAGAGAAATTAAAAAGTCTCAATGTGAATGTAACTGAAATATCGGCAGAAAAATTCGTTTATCAAACGGAATAAATCTTTTATTTGTGGACGATTTATTAGTTTCAATATCAGGTTCACAAAGCTCATAACCCCTTGAGACAACGCAACTGAAGGGGGCAATCTGGCTCTGATTCAAGATTTACAAAGCGAAACCCATTTTAAATATAATGCTCTAGATCGTTTAACTCAAGTAGTTAAACAGATTCCTAGAACAAAATCTGTGAGGTAATGGATAGATAATGGGCGTATGGGGAACAGGCAATTTTGAGAATGACACAGCCGCAGATTATTTGTCATTGATGACAAGTCAAATAGCTGAAGAAATTGAGGAAGCGATATCTCATCCTAATGAAATTGAACCTGATGAATTTGAAGGAGTTGTTGTTCTGTGCAAATTAGAAATTCTTTATCTCTTTGCAAAACAACACTGGGTTGGTTTAATGTTACCAGATAGTGATATGATCATTAAATGGAAAAAGGAATATTTATTCGTATGGGATCAATACATGGAGAAATCAGATTCAAAAAAAGAATATATCAATACAAGAAGAAAGGTTATAGCAAAAACTTTTGATCAACTTATTGAATCTAAAAATAAAATCTAAAAATAAAAAAGCCCGTATAGGGCTTTAGCCTACTTAATCAATCAATCCGCGTAGGGCGAATAGATTCATGAAAGATTCTTATATCCGAACACTTAGTTCCAAAATGGTTCGTTATTTTAATCAGCGGGTAAAAGAAGAACCTACAAGGTGGCAACCCTATTTGGATATTGCACAACAGTTTCACGTTTTCGCAGAGGGTACGCCTTCAGTATCGAAGATTGATAGCCTTATACTTGAGATTGAAGCATTAGAAGATGATTTAGGTTCGGCCATGTATGAAATCAGTCTCGCCTTGAAGGCTATGTCAAAGAGAGTGTGACACACCTAGCCAAGTAGGGTGGACAACCTTTGCTCACCACAAACTCGCTATGATTCAAAGCTAGAACTTGGCAAACCTGAAAACACAAGTCGAGACATTATTGAATGTCAATAAGTTATAAACGTATACAGATTACTGGTGGAAAGAGGAAGGTTCTGATATTTATGGTAATTTGCCTAAAAATGCGCCTCATTATGTTCCTGTATTGAAGAAGTGAACGTAGATTAGCCAGCAAACATAAGCACTGACAATCGTTTTCCAGCTTCCTTTTTCTGGCTCTAACGGTTGGGGCCCGTTTTTATCCCTTTCCACTTTCCCCTAAAACGCCTTTAAATCAAAGCCAACAGCTAAAGCAGTTGTCTAAAAGCTCAAGTCACCTAAAGGTGACTAACATGCTGCACGTTTTTGCTAAAACGAGCAACTTTAAATGGATTTATACTTCCAAAAAAGCGCAAATTA
>Ga0164315_10001586_pt1 | contig 17089 bp, 18 predicted proteins | sample GuaBasSedimGuay6_FD_113737 | JGI IMG/M metagenome (GOLD analysis project Ga0164315, IMG submission 113737) | Subseafloor sediment microbial communities from Guaymas Basin, Gulf of California, Mexico - Guay6, Core 4569-2, 0-3 cm | ecosystem: Environmental > Aquatic > Marine > Hydrothermal vents...
AGTGTCAGTTTTCGATAAAAAATGACCTCAATCATTTCAATTTGAAAAGCCAACAACTTAAAAACCTTCGATTGCCTTATAAAATGCGGGTTAAGGGGATAAATATTGTAGCCAAAAACTAGGCATTATATTTTTGGTATTTCGACAGGCTAGTTCTCTACTGCATAGTGTACGCCTCAAACTCGCCAAGCCTGATAGTGTGATGGTGCTACCCGAAATTATCAGCAAAGAGCCATTAGGGCCCGTTGTGCGTCAAGGCGATGATAACTGGTTTAATATCGCCAAGTGGAGTCTTTTTGCCCTGATTAACGCGGAAGAAATGGGCATCACCTCGAAAAACGTCAATAAAATGAAAGCCACCAGTCGCAACCCCAGTGTTAAACGGTTTCTGGGTGTGGTAGGGAACATGGGGAAAGGCCTTGGCTTGTCCAAAGACTGGGCTTACAACATCGTTAAACAAGTAGGCAATTACGGCGAAGTGTTTGATCGCAATGTGGGTAAAGGTTCGCCCCTGAAAATCAAGCGCGGTTTGAATGCCTTGTGGAAGAATAAGGGTGGGATTATGTACGCGCCACCGATTCGGTAACAGGATTCAGTTTAAGATAGAACGCTGATGACGCTTGATTGTCATGATTAACACTGATTCAAAAAATCAGCGCAGATCATGATAATCAGTATTATCTGTGTTCTATTCTAGATTTTAAAAAATGTTAATGTATTTTTGTTAAACTTAGAGATTGTGTATAACGATGAGGGTGCAAGCTCAATGCCATTGAAATAGCTTAACTGAGAGCAACTATGTCTTCAAATGATTCACAGAATGAAATATCTCGCCATGAAGAGCTAGAAGTGAGTCCTTCTCTTAGGATAGAAATGATTTCTTTTCTTAGTATTCCCTCCTTACAGATAGACGCATCAGAAGATGTTTTTTTTGATCCCATTCAGCAAGTCAGTTTGCCTTGTGCCATTAAGCAAATTGACATAAAAAATTATCAAGGGATTATTAAAACGTGCATTAGAGCCATTCCGGTAGATACGCAATGGCTCTTTTTGACGGGTGAAAATAGTTTTGGAAAAACCTCTATTTTACAAGCCATTGTCATTGGCTTATTTGGAAAGCAGGATCAAAAAAGAATTTTAACCGAAGAAAAGTGTCTTATTGCTATTGAATTGAAAAATCAGGGTAAAAATGACATTTTTCAATCATACGATGTTAAACATTTTACGAATTTTGCGGCTTATGGCCCTTCACGGTTAGAAATTCAAAATCAACAAGCCCAAAATAAAAAGTCCGAAAAACTGAGCAAAACTTATGGTTTATTTAATGTTGATGGGACTTTGTTAAATATTGAATATGAACTGTTGTTATGGTATCTCACCAAAAATCCCAAATATGAGATTGTCAAAGCCACTTTATTAAAACTATTGCCCTCTATTGCTGATATACAAATCAAAAATAATAGTGAAGTGGTTTATCTTGAAAGAGAACATGAAAACAGTGATAACGTTTACGATCCCATTCCTTTTGAAAAATTAGCCTCTGGCTATCGAAGTCTTATTGCCATGATTGGTGATATGTTGATCCGCTTTTATGAACAACAACCGGAAGTGATTGAACCAAAAGCCTTAAATGGTATTGTTTTTATTGACGAATTAGATTTACATTTTCATCCAAAATGGCAACGAAAGTTGCCTATTTGGTTATCTGATATTTTTCCTCAAATACAATTTATTGTTTCAACACACAGTATCATTCCCTTTTTAGGCGCACCTAAAAAATCGGTTTTTGTAAAAGTGAAGCGGAATCAAGCAGCAGGTATTCAACTGGAAAGAATCAATATAGAGATTAAAAATTTGCTCCCCAATTCTCTATTAACGTCACCTCTTTTTGATTTGGACTTTGATGACATCAAGGCAGAACATAATTAATGAGAATATTTCAGACATTCAACAAAGCGGGCATGATGTATGCGCCACCGATTCGCTAAAAGAAGTCAGTTTAAAATAGAACGCTGATTTGACTGATTGTCATGATTAACACTGATTCAAAAAATCAGCGCAGATCATGATAATCAAGCGTCATCAGCGTTCTATCCGATCTCTCGACATCAATTAATTTCACAACAAGAGAAAATCTATGAGGTATTTATTAAATGCAATTTTATGCTACAATATTGTTTCTTAGTGTCGTTCAAGCCTCACCTATCATCATGCCAGATGTGATTTTCATGCCCGTTCAGGGCAAAAACGGTATGGTAGTGACGGGTAATCGCTTGGCCACAGAAATTGGGCTACAAGTCTTAAAACAGGGTGGTAATGCAGTGGATGCTGCGGTTACTGTTGGGTTTGTGATGAGCGTGACTTTTCCACAAGCGGGCAATATTGGTGGAGGTGGATTTATGTTAATTCATCCAGCCAAAGACAAAAAAGTCATTGCGATTGATTATCGGGAAAAAGCACCGGCCAAAGCCAGTCGAGATATGTTTCTTGACGCAAATGGGCAGGTTGAGCAGGAACGAAGTCGATTTAGCCCGCTTGCCGCTGGCGTGCCGGGAACTGTGGCCGGTATGGCAATGGCATTGGAAAAATACGGTACCTTGTCACTGGCAGAAGCCTTAGCGCCAGCGATTAAGTTGGCTGAGGAAGGGTTTATTGTTAGTCAGGCTTTCAGTGAGAGTATAAAAGGTGCTTTCAAGAAAGGGAGCCGGGCCAAAAATCTGAAAAACTATCCAGCAACGGCTGCCCTGTTTCTTAAACCAAATGGTCGTTTTTATGAAGCAGGAGAGCGTTTTGTGCAAACAGATTTGGCGAAAACGCTGAAAATCATTGCCAAAGAGGGTCATAATGGTTTTTATACCGGAAAGATTGCCGAGTTAATTGCTCAGGATATGCAAAAATACAGTGGTTTGATAACGACTGATGATTTAGCAGATTATGAAGCTAAAGAAAGAGAACCCATACAGGGGAGTTATCGCGATTATGATATTTATGCCATGTCGCCACCCAGTTCCGGCGGTACGCACATCGTCCAAATATTGAATATTTTAGAAGGTGATGATATTCAGAGTCTGGGGCATAATACGGCTGCGACAATTCACTTGATGGCTGAAGCGATGAAGCGTGCTTATGCGGATCGGTCAAAATATCTAGGCGATACCGATTTTGTCTGCGTACCGCTGAAAGCATTAACGTCTAAAGCGTATGCGACTCAATTACGTCGGCAAATTAATGACTCAAAAGCCAGTGAGAGTCGAGAGATTCAACCGGGCCAATTGACTCCTGATGAATGTTCAATTAAGGTTGAGAGTCATTCCAGTCGCGCAACGGGTTATGAAAGTGAAGAGACGACGCATTACTCAATAGTGGATAAGGCCGGTAATGCGGTTTCTAATACTTATTCCCTGAATTTTAGCTATGGGCCGGGTATCGTCATTGAGGGAACGGGTATGCTGATCAACAATACTATGGATGATTTTAGCGCGAGTCAGGGCAAACCGAATGCCTACGGATTACTGGGGAGTGAGGCAAACGCGATTGAGGCAAACAAACGTCCCTTGAGTTCGATGTCGCCAACCATTGTATTCAAAAATGGCAAACCTGTCCTCATAACAGGTAGTCCGGGTGGTTCTAAAATTATTACGACCACATTGCAAGTGATTATGAATGTGATTGATCACAAGATGAATATTCAAGAAGCAGTCAATGCCGCTAGAATTCATCACCAATGGCAACCCGATAAGCTTCAGTATGAAAAAGGCCTGAGCCTTGATACGATTAGATTATTAGAGGGTATGGGACACAAGCTTATGAAGGCAAAACGTGCAATGGGAGCCGCCTCTAGTATTTTGATTGATGATGGGGTTTATTATGGGGCAGGTGATCCTAGACGTTTTGGAGTCGCTTTAGGGTATTAACTGATAGAACGCAGATAATACTGATTGTCATGATTGGCGCTGATTTTTTTTTGATCAGTGTTAATCATGATAATCAGCCAAATCAGCGTTCTATCTGTTGTACTATAGCGTTTCCCGATTGAATGAAGTACAAATCATTATCGTTCCAAATTTATTTTGCGGCCGGATTGGAATGCATGTTATTTTGCGGCAGGATTGGAATGCATGTTATTTTGCGGCCTTCTTGGAGTGCAAAATTTATTTTGCGGCCTTCTTGGAGTGCAAAATTTATTTTGCGGTTTGATTTTCTTGATATAACTGTACGTCATGAGATCGGGAAACGCTATATTCAAATCAATTTAATCAATCAAAGTGAAGCATGAAAATACAAGTCAAAAACTTGGGTACGATTAAAGAAGGTACGGTTGATTTATCTAAAGGCCTCATCATTTTTGCAGGGCGAAATAATATGGGTAAGTCTTATATGGCTTATTTAATTTATGGCGTGTACAAAATGAATGACCATAAAATTGATGAGGCCATATTAAAAATATTTGCCTCTAAAAGGATTGTACCCGTGGTGAAAATCAGTGATTTTTTGCCCCAGTCTATCTATTTTTTTCCGGCGGAACGCACCGCGATTAATCTGTTGGCAAAAGAGGTTTTTAGACAAAAAGTCGCGATAATGGATGACTTTTCACAAAAACTGTTGGCTGAAGAGGATTTAGAAACGGTTATCAAATCCCTTCAAAAGGATCATTTCATACCTCGTTACCCTTTAGCAATTAGTGATTATTTGTCTTTTATCAATGATTTAGGTTATATTACTCGAAATGAAAGCCATTTTGCGGATTTTGCGGATGAAATTGAAGCTTTATTACAAGGCCAGATTTTGGTTTCAGATTATGGAGATATTCAGTTCACGCCACAAAATAGTCAACACCTTTTAGAGTTACATATTTCTTCGTCATTGGTTAAATCATTATCCGGTTTGGTGCTTTATTTTAGACATCTTGCTCAACAAGGTGATGTGATTATGATAGATGAACCCGAATTAAATTTACATCCCGATAGCCAACGGGTTGTGGCAAGTCTTTTTGCTAAAGCCGTCAATAAAGGATTCAAAGTCATTTTGAGTACCCATAGTGACTATATCATCAAAGAATTTAACAATCTGATTATGTTGAACCAAGCATCAGAAAAAGATATAGCAGAATTAGGGTATGAACGTGAAGCGGTATTAGATAAGGAAAAAGTGGGGGCTTATCTTTTTTCAGAGAATACGGTTGAACCAATCGAAGTCTCAGAAATGGGTTTAACTATCAAAACGATAGATGCAACCATTGATGCATTAGATAATACGATGGAAAGTATTTATTATCGGGTTTTTGAAAGTGTATGATCAATATATTATCAAAGCATCGAATAGAACGCTGATGACGCTGATTATCATGATCAACGCTGATTTTTTTTATTAAGCTTTAATTTAATCAGTGTTAATCATGACAATCAGTCAAATCAGCGTTCTATCGAATCTATAACGACATCACCTTTATGCTGCATTACCCAAATTTTTTTTTAAGAGAAGTGTAAATGACAACTCACGTACAAGAAAACCTGACACCGACAAAGCCGCCTTTTTGGCATGATCCGCGTATGCGCGCAATCCTATTTCAAGCGATTGTGTTGTTCGGGGTGATTGCCTTTTTTGTTTATATCATTGGTAATACATTACATAACCTGGAACAACGTGGGATTAGTACGGGTTTTGATTTTTTATTCAATGAAGCGGGCTTTGGTATTATTCAAACCTTGATTGAATATAATGAAACGTCCACTTATGGACATACTTTTATCGTAGGCTTGCTGAATACGCTTTTGGTTTCAGCATTGGGGATTTTTTTGGCGACGGTGCTGGGTTTTACTATTGGCATTGCGCGGCTTTCCCAAAACTGGCTGATCGCTAAACTGGCTGCGGCTTATATTGAAATTTTTCGCAATATTCCGTTATTGCTGCAAATTTTTCTGGTATTTTGCGGTACTACGCGCTTTGCCACACCCGCGTCAAAGTTGGGCCTTGAACGATCTGGTCTTTTTAAATCTGCGGGGTTTGTATTTACCTGCACCGGTATTTGGAGAACAGTTTTGGTTAGTGGGCATCGCTTTAGCGATTGCTATAGGCTTGATCATGATTGTGAAAAGGTGGGCAAAATACCGTCTTGATAAAACCGGTCAAACTTTTCCCGTTTTTTATGTTGCCCTTGCTTTGCTATTTGGTTTGCCTTTATTAACCTTTTTAGTCATCGGTTCACCGTTATCTTGGGAGACTCCTGCATTGAAAGGGTTTAACTTTCGGGGCGGTATTGCGGTGATTCCAGAATTGACGGCCCTCTTGATTGCTTTGTCGATTTATACTGCGGCTTTTATAGCCGAAATCGTGCGTTCTGGTATTCAATCGGTCAATTATGGACAAACTGAGGCCGCTTATGCCTTAGGCTTGCGTAAAAATCAAACCTTGCGATTAGTGATTATTCCACAAGCCATGCGCGTTATTATTCCCCCACTCACCAGCCAATATCTCAATCTGACTAAAAATTCCTCATTAGCGACGGCTATCGGTTATCCTGATTTAGTGGCCGTGTTTGCAGGCACAACGCTCAATCAAACCGGGCAAGCCGTAGAAGTGGTTGCAATGACAATGGCCGTTTATCTCACCATCAGTTTAGTCATTTCGTTATTGATGAATTGGTATAACCGTAAAGTGATATTAGTTGAGAGGTAATAATGACAACGTATAAACCATCCCCGAATTTGTCACCCCCTATTGCCTCAGTAGGCGTGTTAGGCTGGTTACAAAAAAATCTTTTTTCCTCAGTTTTCAATACGATACTGACTTTTTTCAGTCTCTATCTGCTTTATCTCATCATACCGCCTATTGTGCAATGGGGGTTTATCAATGCCGATTGGGTTGGAGAGAGCCGTGACGCTTGTAGCAGTGGTGGTGCGTGTTGGGTATTTGTGAATGTTCGTTTTAGCCAATTCATCTATGGGTTTTATCCCCCCGAAGCCTATTGGCGGGTTAATACGGCTTTTATATTATTGGCCTTGTTGGTGATTACGCTTTTGATTGATCATTTTCCCAAAAAGCATTGGATTGGTATTTTCACCTTAGTGGGCTATCCCATCATCGCCTTTTACTTACTTTATGGCGGCGCGTTTGGGCTAGAAGTAGTCGAAACCCATAGATGGGGTGGATTGATGTTAACGCTTGTTTTGGCAGTGATTGGCATTGTTCTATCCTTACCGATTGGTATTTTATTAGCCTTGGGGCGACGGGCGGATAATATGCCCATTGTCAAATCGTTATGTATTTTTTTTATTGAGTTTTGGCGCGGCGTTCCCCTGATAACCGTCTTATTTATGGCATCAGTGATGCTACCTCTCTTTTTAGCCGAAGGCGTGAATTTCGATAAATTGCTACGGGCCTTGATAGGCATCGTGTTATTTGAATCAGCTTATATGGCAGAAGTCGTGCGCGGCGGTTTGCAAGCGATTCCAAAAGGGCAGTATGAAGCCGCAGAATCATTAGGATTAGGCTATTGGCAAAGCACCCTTTTAATCATTTTGCCCCAAGCATTAAAATTAGTGATTCCGGGTATCGTCAATACCTTTATCGCGTTGTTCAAAGACACCACATTGGTACTCATCATCGGGTTATTTGATTTATTAGCCGTGGTACAATCGGCCTTCGCTGATCCGGAATGGTTAGGGTATGCCGTAGAAGGCTATGTCTTTGTCGCCGTGATTTACTGGCTATTTTGTTTCAGCATGTCTCGTTATAGCCAGCGTTTAGAAGACAAATTACATACGGGACACAAACGTAATTGAATCTGGGCGCATTTCTAAAAAAAGGGTCATCAAGATAAAGATTGGCAAAAGGGCAACCACAAGGGATTGCCCCTACGACCGGCTTTTGTAGGGGCAATCCCTTGTGGTTGCCCCGTTTCAAAAACCAGCTTTTTTCTGAATTGAGGAAAAAAACATGTCTGACAAAACAATGATATACGGGACACAAACGTAATTGAATCTGGGCGCATTTCTAAAAAAAGGGTCATCAAGATAAATATTGGCAAAAGGGCAACCACAAGGGATTGCCCCTACGACCGGCTTTTGTAGGGGCAATCCCTTGTGGTTGCCCCGTTTCAAAAACCAGCTTTTTTCTGAATTGAGGAAAAAAATGTCTGACAAAACAATGATATCAATGCGTAGCGTACACAAATGGTACGATAAGTTCCATGTCTTAAAAGATATCAATATGACAGTTAAGAAGGGTGAAAATATTGTTATCTGTGGGCCATCAGGTTCGGGAAAATCGACTTTAATACGCTGCATTAATCGCCTTGAGGAACATCAACGGGGGCAAATTATCGTGGATGACACCGAACTCAATGATGATTTAAAACACATTGAACAAACACGTCGAGAAGTGGGCATGGTATTTCAACAATTTAATCTGTTCCCGCATCTCACCGTTTTAGAAAATTGCGCGCTTGCGCCGATTTGGGTTCGCAAAACGCCCAGCAAAGAAGCAGAAAGCATTGCTATGAAATACTTGGATAGGGTGCATATTCCAGAACAAGCGCAAAAATACCCCGGTCAATTATCGGGAGGCCAACAACAACGGGTTGCTATTGCTAGGAGCCTGTGTATGAATCCCCAAATCATGCTGTTTGATGAACCCACATCAGCCCTTGATCCAGAAATGATTAAAGAAGTACTCGACGTGATGATTGAACTGGCACAAGAAGGGATAACAATGCTTTGTGTGACGCATGAGATGGGTTTTGCAAAAACCGTCGCCAATCGCGTCATTTTTATGGATGAGGGGGAAATCATTGAAGAAAATACACCAGAACAGTTTTTCAATCATCCTCAAACAGATCGGGCACAACTGTTTTTAAATCAGATTCTTTGACAGGATAGGTGACTGGCTATCCGTTTTCAAATCCGACGGCCTAAAAAACACGCTTCAATACAGGTTGATTCCGTTAAACGAAGTAGCGACGCGATTTTGTTGTAGGGGCGAACCTGCGTGTTCGCCCTTGGTGTGAAATTATTTTTATGAACATCTATAGTTTTCCTTTTTGATTTCAACTGGAATACCAACCAAACAAAAATAAACTTCATCACAATACTGTCCCAACAATTGCCCGGCTCTTCCCGACAAATCGACAAATTGCCGCGCTAATGGATTATCAGGCATTATACCCAGCCCGACTTCATTATGAACGAATACGATATCTTGAGGCAGCTTCAAAATCTCTTCCAAAATGCTCAAAATGTCGGCGGGTTGTTTTTCATGAAAAAGCATATTATTCAACCACATACTGATACATTCAACCAACACGGGCCGATCACACTGTTTAAGCACTTCTAATAAATCCAACGATTCTTCAATCGTTTCAAACGCTGATTCTCGACGTTGTCGATGTTCAGCAATGCGCTTCAGCATTTCCTCATCCAAACATTCAGTCGTTGCCAAATAGATTGGTTTTGATTCCCCTGCCATTTTTCGTACATAATCCTCTGCTAACCGAGATTTACCACTTTTAACACCACCCACAAAGGCTACTTTCATATCAGTTACCAGTTATCAGTTATCAGTTATCATCAATCTGTTTGCTCTCCTTTAGAAGGCTTGAGGGAGTTTTGGAATTGGGGAGTTGATCTGCGAAGGTGTAGATGGCTGTGATGATATTGTCTTCTATGTCATCTGCTGGAGAATAACCACATCGGTTATTGTTTAAAAAGAAGGCGAAGGCGAAAATACTGCCTTTTGAACTGGCGACATAACCGGCTAAGGTACTCACACCATTTAATGTACCTGTTTTCCCTCGCACTTTTCCACGCGCAGGCGATTCTTTTAAACGCTTTGGATTGACTTTTCTGCCAATGACACGTAATGACGCGAGGTAATCGGGGCCGATGTCAAAACGTCTATACATTTTGACGAGTAAATCGGTTATGGTAGACGTTGTCATCTGGTTTTTTCGGGATAAACCTGAACCATCTACTATGACTACGCCGTCAGTATTAATATGGTGGCGGCGTAAAAATTCTGCCATCAGTTTTATCCCCTCAGCATGGGTTCCTGGGCTGCCATAACGCTCTGCGGCAATGGTTTTAACAATTTGTTCTGCCGTTAAATTATTGGAGTACGCATTTAAGTCCTTCAAAATCAAGGATAAATTGTCTGACCAGTGTTCATACAATTTATTAGCGTTGATTGGGGTGGAAACGATTTGAGTTTCACCCTTGATCTGAATCCCGCTTTTCAGTAACAGTGCCCGGAAAGTTTCTGCCGCATAGTACGTTGGGTTATCGATATTGATATAAATCGTGATTTCTGGAATGAATGAAGACCATTTTTTTAAAAGCTTTTTTCTTAAAAGCAGTAGTCCTCTCAGTTCTATTTCTACCTGGCCGCTTTCAGTTTCAGTTCTATGCGCCCATAAGCTGCTTCTTCTACCTCGTTTTATTTTTTGAGCTGTTTTAGCATTATTACGCAAATGGATATGAGGCACAGCTGGATCTAACCAAGCTTTCACGGGATCACCCGCAGCGTTGCCAGGCTGAACATGTATCGCAAGGGTATTGAAATTCAAAGAGAATGCGCTCAGTTTGGCATCATAAGGCCGTTGGGTATGTTCAACTTCCAATTCAGCCGGGGCACGTTCATAGCCATCGAAAAAATGCGTATCAATCACTAAATTGCCCGTTACTTCGTTAATGCCACTACCCTTAATTCGGTTAGCGATAGTCCAAAGGTGTTCGGTAGACAGTCTCGGATCACCGCCACCTTGTATGATTAAATCGCCCTGAATCGTTCCGTTTTTCCGGTTACCGCTATACCCAAATAGCGTTTTAAAACGATAATTTGGGCCCAAATTCTCTGCATCAAGAGCGGCCGCCGTTGTCACGAGTTTCATGACGGAAGCGGGCAACAAGGGCTTATCCGACTGATAGGCATAAACAACATCGCCACTCGGCACGGCCATTATGCTAACACCGGTTTGACTGTGATCTAAACAACTGGCCTTCAATGCATTGTCAATGGCTCTCGTCAAATCTGACTGCGTTTGTGAGTAGGCAGAAGCCGTTAATAACATCAATAGGGCAATCCAAAAACGACGATAATTGATACCGTTATAGGCATTTAACATTGTGAATAATCCTTTTTTAAATAGAGTGAATGATGTAGATTAAAATCAGACTAATACTAGTGTTTAATATTAGCATAAACCAAAAATGGCGTGAACAATGATTAAAGAACAAGAACAGCTAGAACCGCTAGGGAGTTATGGTGATGGAATCAGGCGAATTTTGCAAATTTTTCTTATCTCGTACAAGCAAAAGGCCGATTTTTACTCATAGATGAATTTGAAAATGGCCGACATTACACAGTGCAACCTAAAGTATGGGCACTCATTTTCAAACTGGCCAAAGATTTAAACGTCCAAGTCTTTGCCACGACGCATAGTTGGGATTGTGTAACCACTTTCCAACAGGTTTCTCAAGATCGTGAAGAAGAGGTAATACTGTTTCAATTAAGAATCAGTGTTATAACAACTAATATGGGTCAAGTCATTGCCAGAGTTTACGATAAAGAAAGTCTGCAAAGAGTGACTCTTTGCGGATTTGGAGGTACGCTAAAATTTAATCAGCGTAAATCAGGCCATAATCAGCATTTTTTGCACCAGTTTTTGGGCACCCTTCAAAAATATCGGGGGCAACCCTACGGATTACCCCTACATGCCCATTATATCTTGTAGGGGCAATCCCACGCGCAAGCCCTTTTTGCGGATAATGAAGGGTGCCAGTTTTTGCGTGCAAAAACTTGATTTCACGCTAAGGATCGATGAAAAATTAACTTCCCCCAATATCCTCTATAACATCAATAGTGGTGTATAAGGATTGAGGAAATTATTTTTGAGCCGACCCTAAAGTTTCGCTTCGCTTCACCGCGCGCGTGAAATGTGAAATATCAGCGTTCTATCAGAGTTTGTAATTAACAATTAACAATTAACAATTAACATTAGTCATTTTGGTGGGCACCATGGGCCTTTCATCCGTTGCCCAAGCAGATGTGAAGTGGGTTAAAACGATAAACCAATATTGTCCAACAGTTTGCCAAAAAACGGACTAAGCCCTACCAGCCGGCATTAATCCCTTCGCTGTGAAGGCGCGCGGCAGCGAGAGTGTGTATTATGTTTGCGCTACTAATATTGGCTTTGCCGGATGGCGAGTGGGCTATAATATAGACTATTCCCCGAGACGGTGTTACACTCGCTTTCGTTCGTTAGAGCATTACTTTGATAATTACTATTGTCTGTGTAGCGACAAACCGATGGAACCCCTTGAAAGATAACCCAACTTAAAATGGGAAGGGGAGAAGAAAAAATATTTCCAAAAAAAATTTGAAAACATTTTTTTGTCTAAGAAATTTATTATAATTTATTATCAGTAGATCGAAAAACAATTAAATATATAAGGTTTTATGTCATCAAATGGTGGGCAAGCGGGCGAGACTTAAGGGGAAAAAACTGATTTTTGACGGACAACGAAAGGAGCCCTACAAAGATCATCAAAAAAGTTTTCGATCTACTGATTATGAATAATGTTCTTGAACTTGTATTTGATGAAGTCTCTAACATTTTTTATCAATATACGGGCAAAAAGGTTAGAAATGATTGATATATTTCTATCCTGTTTTTGGTTGATTGTGATAAAATCATCAACTTCACTCATAACTACAGAGACAACAAATCAAAATGAATCGTATTAAAGTAGCAATCATTGGTATCGGAAATTGTGCAAGCTCCCTGATTCAGGGAATTCATTACTATCGCGACAAAGTCGCTGATGATGCCATCGGCTTGAAGCATTGGGAGAACGGTGGTTATAAGCCTTTTGATATTGAAGTGGTTGCTGCTTTTGATGTTGATAAACATTTAGAATTGGGTGAAAATAACAAACAACGACTGTCGGCTTATAGAGATTTATTTAAATTCGTTCTGGATAAAAATCTAATTAAGGAAATTAGTTCATCATTACAAACGGGAACACCATTGTGTAATAAAAATGTTAAAGTTTAAATTGAAAAATTATTAAGAATAACAATTGGTTATACCGGAATACAAAAAAAAGTAAACAACTCGGATGTGATGAAAAAACACAACTTCAACTTTTTAAAGGATAATAAGGGTACTGACCCATTTTATTATTCTGTATATTTAATATCAACAGTTTAATTATAATTATGGTGAATATAAATGATGTCATATCAGGGCAAATATGCCTGATAATAATAATAATATAGTTATACTGCCAACCGCCATAATTTGCGCTTTTGCTTTTTGTAAAAACATTGTAAATTGTATGGATATATTGGATTAGTCACCTTTAGGTGACTTGAGCTTTAAGACAACTGCTTTAGCTGTTGGCTGTGCCTGTTAAAAAAAGCGCAATTTATGACAATGCTAAGTATAGCTGCTGAAAGAAAAACGAATATTCAGATTGACTGAAAAGGAACTGGTATGCAAACAATTACATTAAAAATTGATGACAGCATAAATGAAAAATTTTGTTGGTTATTAAATCATTTTTCAAAAAACGAAATTAAAATTTTAGAACAATATGAATATATCAGTGATGATGATTATTTAAGAAAAATTGATGGTATGGTACAAAGTATTAAAGAAGCCAGAAATGAACCGATAAAAAATGGTGTCACATTGGATAAGTTAGAGTGGTAATGTATACATTAATTTTTATGTCACAAGCTCAAAAGGATGCGAAAAAATTAGCATCAAAAGGATTGAAAAACAAAACATTAAAATTGCTAGAAATCATTAAATTCAATCCTCTTCAATATCCACCAGAATATGAATTTTTAAAAGGCGATATGCAGGGTTTAATCAGTCGTCGTATCAATAAACAACATCGATTGGTTTATGAAATTTTTGAAAATGAGAAATTGCTCAAAATTTACAGGATGTGGGGGCATTACTAAGTTAAAGTATTTGACTTTGATAGGTTTAATCATGAATCTGGCCCAAATTCAAATACAACAAAAAGTCTAACAATGCGCTGAAGCCTTTGCTGCAAAGACTGCGCGGCTTAGCTTGAACGTTATGTGTAAGAAGAAAGTAGGAGAAAAAAAATGGGGACAAGAGCAAAAATTAGGATAGAAAATGGGGACAAATATTTATGTTCCAAGTATTTCAACATGGATGGACATGTAGAGAACTGGGCTCCAATACTGATAGCAGCATTAAATCAAACTACTCCAAGTGCTATTCTGAAAAATAGACAGTTGTTAAAGTTTATGTTTGATGACTATGAGAGAGACGATTATTTGGATTATCTATGTGAAGTTGATATATCTGATGATGATTACAAGATAACGATATATGGGTATGAAAAGAAATTGCTTTTTGAAGGTACATTAGATGAATTTTCTGAAAAATATGATGAGATTTATTGATATTATTTCCCTTCAATTATCTCGAAAAAATAGTTAACAGTTGTTTCGGGAGTGAAGCTGATTTCCCGAAACCAACATTTTGCTTTAGTTTCGGAAAATAACTCACTTTAGACGTTGATTCGGTAATACACTCAGTGGGGAACAGATTAAACAACTTAAAGATGAAACGGGTTGATTAAAAGCAATTCGTAGGTTGGACTGACAACAGGAAGTCCAACCATTCATCTATTATCTTGTATTGGAACTCGTACCTCACTCCAAGCAAGCTCAATGCCATTGAATTAAGCTCAGGGATTCAAAATTTATCTAGGCTATATGATCTCATCTTGCGGAACTTAATTCGTTAATTTAGCTTCGCTGAACTTCGTTTCTCACACGCTTCGTGAACGACGTTTCGTTGTACTGGCTATTAAAGGTATGAGCAGGAAAATAGCAATGCACCCCAACCAACTGTATTTGATAAGGGTTGATGATCGTTAAATCCACAATGAGATTGTCGCCAAAATCCAATATGGCGTTTAATAAACTGATGAGAATGTCTTTGGATTCTTCACTACCAAAAACTTTTTGAAACGCAAAATCTTTTTTTACATCAATGAATTACATCGTCTTTCTCCTGCTATTTTCTGTCTCAATACGGAAATGGGCGCTTGACAAAGTGCCAATCAACCACAACCCTTAATCCCCCATACCCTGTTCTCCTAAAATATTGAAGAGAAAATGAGTATATTGCTCTTTCTTATGTACTTCAAATTCACATTTAACACGTTTCCGTGTGCAGATCACGGGAAGTCCTGATTTCTGGTTCATGGCTTCTTTTTCGTAGGTTTCCCAATATAAACCAACACCTCTTTTTTGCCAACTTGGTAAGTCATTAAAATTAATCCCCTGTTGAAATAACAGTTCGTTTTTGTCGGCCACCGAACGTTTTAATAAGGCTTTTGTCGCGGCTTGTGGCGATTGCCCTTGTTTTCTCAACAGCCAATAACAATGTGAATTTAAAGCATTCCGATGTGCATCCTCTTGTCGCCAGCGAAAATAATCACAGACTAATTCTGTTGTCGGCAGTTGCGAAATGCGACAGTCAAAACAACCCATTTCGCCTAATAATAAGGAAAATTTCGCGCTGGCTTCCGCAGCTAAGACGGAATGGTATTTACGCATTTTGCGATTAAAAGTGTCTTCATGCAAAGCAAATAACAGTGAAATTTCATCACTTTGCGTATAACCGTAATCAATTTTAAAACCACAGTTCATTAAGTGTTTTACGGTTTCAATCATGATATCGCGGAATCGACTGTCATAAGGCACGTCAAACGGATGAACTTCTTTAGTCAGCCGGGTAAAATTTCGGCCATCTAGTCGCGCTACCATGTATAAATTGGGTAAGACGCAATAATCTGAAGCTGTTTCAAAAACCCGCATTGTGCTATCAAAGTCATCAAATTTCATGTTTTTAACCATTTTTCGTGGATGAACTGATTATCTGGGCCGATTTTCACATAGTAAAGGGTATTAAATCCTTCCGAAAATTGTGGAATTTGTAGTTTAGCATAAGCGGCTTGAATCCCTTTTTCTGGAATGCAGGCTTTACCAGTGCGTGTCTTGTTGCGTTGAATAGCGGCTTTGATTTTTGATTGAAAATAATAGCCAATAATTTGAAAACCGGCGGTTTTTGCCAATTTAATATATTTTTGGCGCGTTTCAATCGTCGGATTGGTATTGTCAACGACAAAACTTTGTTTCGCTTGTAAACAGGCTTTTAGGAGAATATCCTCGCGATGCCGGGTTTTGAGCATATCAAGGTTTATTCGTATATGAGTATCAGAAAAGTATTGTTTATAAAAAGTCGATTTGCCAGTGGCTTGTATGCCTGTGAATATAATAGCTTCCATAATTTTTAAGAAATACAAGGGGCGAACACGCAGGATCGCCCCTACAGACGTAATGTAGGGGCTGCCCTTGCGTGTTCGCCCTATAGCGTGTTCGCCCCATATATTCATATCAGAAATAATAAGTTAAACGCAGATAAACGCTTTCACCAGGTGCGCTATATTGGCCGCTATTTATCGGAATGCCGCCAAATTCGCTTTCTGTTTCTCCATAAGGTAAATCTAACCAGCCGATCAATTGCAGGTTTTCTGCCCAATCGTAAATGCCGCGCAGTTGAAACATACCGCTGCTATCATGTAAATTGGCAAGCCAACTGGTATAGAAATTAAATAAAGGGGTTATTTCAATTTGTACCCCACTGGTAAGATAATCACGGCCTAATGTATACGCTTCACCGCGCTGAAGACGCGCTTGTAAAGCGGGATCGGGCGATAAATAATGAGAGGGTTCGGTTTCACCGATTCCATTACGGAAATATTCAATATAACCGTAAAAGTTGCGTTCAAACCAAACCCATGAATAATCCATATTCGTGACTAAGGCAATCGCCGTACCACCCTCTTTCAAACGAGTCGCTGTGATATCGAAACGCCAAAGTGCTTCTAAAACATCTTTGCTTATCCCAAAACCAAAAACGTTTTCATCGAAATGACGGGCCGCCAGTAAATCAAAATCCCATTCATCTTGATATCGCCCATGATATTTAAGCGCAAAACTGCTTTCTTCGCTTTCAACGTCATTCGTATCCAGATTGCGG
>Ga0164315_10001587_pt1 | contig 17087 bp, 18 predicted proteins | sample GuaBasSedimGuay6_FD_113737 | JGI IMG/M metagenome (GOLD analysis project Ga0164315, IMG submission 113737) | Subseafloor sediment microbial communities from Guaymas Basin, Gulf of California, Mexico - Guay6, Core 4569-2, 0-3 cm | ecosystem: Environmental > Aquatic > Marine > Hydrothermal vents...
TACTTTTTTAGGCGTGCAACCCCGGTTAGGGCAGGTGCCGCCAAATTCGGCGGACTCGACAAAAGCGATTGATTTTCCCGCCGCTTGGGCAATTTGCGAAACACCAAATCCGGCATTTCCGCCACCAATGATTACTATGTCGTAATGCTCAGACATGATTTACGATCTCCTGTTTTAGGTTAATGGCGCCCGTTGAAGGATTCAACAGGTTATAAAAATTATCATTTTCGACCAGTTCATAAAGCTCATCACTACCCCCGATTGGCGTATTATCGACAAATATCTGCGGCACGGTGAATCGACCCGAACGCCTGATCATCTCGGTTTCTCTGGCCGAATCAAAGCTCAACTCGTATTCGGTATAAATTAAACCCATCTTATCCAGCAGCGCTTTGGCACGTGTGCAATAAGGGCAGAAGTTCTTTGTATAGATCTCAATTTTGTCCATGTCTGTCTCCGGGTTGCATTATTGACCAATCGGTCATAAACTAGTCGAAATATTGGCCGCCTGGATTAAAGGCGGCCATTTCGGAAAAGAATAATAATTATTGACCGATTAGTCAATAACCATTTAATATTTTTTACTGTCGAGGTATTTATGGCCAGGCCGCGTGAATTCGATGAGCTAAAAGTCAAGGAAGCGCTAATGTGCGTGTTCTGGAAAAAAGGTTACGAGGCTACCTCGATGCAGGACCTGGTCGAAGCCACCGGCCTGCTCAAGGGCAGCCTCTACGGCGCCTTCGGTGACAAGCGCGCACTCTACATGATGGCACTCGCACACTATGATCGCACTCGCATCCAGGATGGCATCGATATGCTGCATGGTGAGGGCCATGCCGTCGACAAGATTACGAAACTGTTCGATACCGTGATCGACTCGGCTAAAGCAGGCCTGTTTTCGGGAGGCTGTCTATTGTGCAACGCCAGTGTCGAGATGGCGCCGGTCCATAAATCGGTCGGAAATTCGGTAAAAAACACTATTCGACGTCTACAATCGGCAGTGGAGGCCGCGATAGGATCAGAAATTAGCAACCCATCTAGCACCTCGGCATTATCCGGGTTTATTATCTGCACCTACCTCGGAGCACGGGTATTGGCGAAGGCCGGGGCGCCCCTGCAAATGATTATTGATTCCCGCGACCGTTGCCTGCAATCTATTGGATAGTTGAGATTCGTTTCACACCCTCTCCCTTGAGGGAGAGGGCAGGGGTGAGGGTGTAGTTTTAGAGCCTCCCCCTCATCCCTGCCTTCTCCCCCGAGGGGAGAAGGAGTACTTTAAGGATAATGTCACCGATTCCGCTTTGTACATTTAGGTAGCCGCGGATCAACTCTGATATTCTTAATCAATTTCTAGCGGAATAATAATGAGCGAAGCCAAAATCAATTTCAATTTTAACCAGAAAAAAGTGCTGATCACGGGCGGCACTTCAGGTATGGGCGAAGCCACTGCACAGGCATTCGTCGAAGCCGGTGCTAATGTAATAATCAGTGGTCGCAATCAGGAACGGGCCAGCAACATCATCGCCAGACTCGGCGATGCACCCGGCAGCATAGACTTTATCGAAGCCGACATATCGGGTAGCGCGGCCTGTAACCAACTAGTTGCGCAAGCAGTCGCGAATCTCGGCGGGCTCGATATAGTGGTTAACAGTGCCGGAGTGATCTACCACGCCACAGCCGAAGAAACCACCGACGAACAATGGCTGGAAACCATGAACGTTAACGTCAATGGTATGTTTTATGTTTGTCGGGCGGCAATCCCGCACCTGAAAAACGAGGGTGGCGTGATCGTTAATATTGCCTCCGATGCCGCTCTTAGCGGCAGCTACCACCTGACCGCCTATTGCGCCAGCAAGGGTGCCGTACTGCAAATGACGCGTGCGATGGCGCTCGATTATGCGCGCGATAATATTCGTGTCGTACCGATTTGCCCGGGCGATGTGGATACGCCGATGCTGAGGGGAGAGTTTCGCGATCGAGGGCTCGATGCCGAGGCAGGTCTCAGCGAATCCGCACAGGGGGTTCCATTAAATCGGGTATGTAGTGCGGAAGAAGTAGCGCATATGGTGCTTTATGCTGCCAGCGACTCGGCCAATTTTATTACCGGGTATCCTTTAGTTCTGGATGGCGGTAATCGAGCCTGAGCTAGTTAGTCCTGATTCGGAACCAGTAGCCACTGCTCGGCTTCACGGCGGCTGGAAAATTCCGCCATTTGAAAACCATTATCGTATGCGATTTTATTAATCACGGCATTGGGGTTAAAGCCGGGCTTGTGAACTACCGCGGCCTTCGCGTGGCGCAAATCATAATGATTGGCAAGATATTCCCCGAATGCCTCCTGCTCGCCAAACAGCATATCCATTACCAGATCGCGTACATCGATAAGGACTCTAAGCGGTTTCAAATCACTATAAGTGCTGCATATTTCTTCAACAGTCTGAAGTCTCATATCCAGATCTACCTTACCGGAATAGCTGAGAGTAACTATGTTGGATGCTGATTCATATTCAATTTTATAGGTCATAATCGAATGGCACTTACTTAAACCCAGAGTTACCGTCATCCCGGCCTCCGAGCCGGGATCCAGGGTCGCTGAAAGCAACCAATTTACTGGATCCCGGATCAAGCCCGGGGTGACGATGTTGTTGGTTTATAGTGATTTTACCCTTAAGTAAGTGCCATTCAGGTCATAATCCTTTATTACCATATCCCTGACCAGGCACCGCCGCACCTTAATTGACGAAAAGCCGACGAATAACTAGGGTTTTTCTCCACGTCTCAGCCGGGCCTCTATGTCATCAAGGCATGGCATCAGATCGGCGATGCTATCGATCACATAATGGGCGCCGCGCTGATACATGGTCGGGTATATGCGATCACGGTGCTTTTGCTTTACCTCTTCCGAAAAAGACATCCACTCGTCGTGTTGCACGCCAACCTCGTTGCCGGAGATGGCGAGGCCGATGGCCCAACCGCCGGCGTTCAGGCCTTCTTCGATACCGGTGAGTGTATCATCGATTTTAACCACCGATTGAACGCAGGAAATATCCAGTTCGAGTATGTTGCGCAGAACCATATGACCGAAAGGACGGCCGCGCGGTACATCGCCGGCGCCAAAGGTTGCGTCCGGATCGTATCCCTGCTTCTGGGCATCAGCCAGGTTAATCGCGAGCATGCCCGGCAGGTAACCGGAGGTGGAGCCGATTTTGTAACCACGATCACGGCATGCCTTGATGGCATCAAGAGTGCCCGGAATCAACTCGGAATATTCAGATAAACAGGCTTCCTGCAGGGGAACGAAACGCTCGAACATACGGATTACGTCGTCTTCGGTCGGCTCGGAGCCCTTGGCTTTGGTCCAGCGCGCACGGACGCCGGGAATCTCGGTGATCAAGCCAATGTGTACCTTTTTGTGCGCGCCCATTGGAATACGTGCTTCTTCCATAGAAATTGGAACACCTTCCTCTTCAAAGACTTTACAGAAGACTACAGCCGGGGCCATACAACCGAAATCCATCGTCGTTCCGGCCCAGTCAAGAACCACCAATTTGATGGGGCCGCGGTAGGCGCGGTTATAGGTAAATTCGCGTTCATAGGTGAATTGCATATCTTAGTCCTCTTTGAGAATTCGGAGTTATTGTATTTGATTGGTTATCCCCAGGTATCAGTGTTATATCCTATACCAGTCAGTGATATATCCAATACCGCAATCAGATTTCTTTTCTTCACTAGTACTGCTCCAATTGACTCAGATCAAATTGACGCGGCAAAGCCCGTGTAATAGTGTGCCTGTGCATAATTACCGATAGCGTCAATCAATGCAAATAAGCGTCCTTAAAACTCACCCCGGTTTTCGCTATGATGCGCTTTGCGATGACTTTTAGATCGGTTAACATGGCATTAAAAGGGGCAATTCTCGTATGGGCTTGAAGCCGGAATCCACACCGCAAGCGACTACAAACACACTATCCGAACTCGACCTGAACGAGCCCAGGTCTGTTTCGCGCGTAGCCATACTGGGGCGTGACTACCGCGGTATCAATTTTGAACTACTCTGCGAAGAGGGCGACCGCGTTACCGCTGGCAGCGTTTTGATGCGCGATGCACGTCGCCCGGAAATTGTGTTTACTTCACCCGGGGCCGGCAGCGTGGCCAGAATCGAACGCGGCTTAAGACGTAGACTGGTTTCACTGCAGATTGACCTTAATGAAACCGTCGGCATCACCCGATACACAGCACCGGAGACACAGGAGCAGTCGTCCCTGCGTGCTTTTATGCTGGAGTCCGGCGCCTGGACGGCTTTACGAACAAGACCTTTTGGCAATATTCCCAACCCCGATGGCGAACCTGCAGCGATCTTTATTACCGCGATGGAGAGTGAACCCTTAGCGCCTGCAGCCCTGCCAATTATCAACTCATTCGCCGCAGAATTTCGTGCCGGTGTAAACGCTTTGGCAGGAATCAGCGCAGCCACACTCTATGTCTGTCACTCGAAGGGCAACTCACTCCCGGTCGACGAGTCGGTAAACCTGCGTTGTGTACCGTTTTCCGAAGGTCACTCGGCGGGATTGCCCGGTGTACATATCAACGCTCTATGCCCAATTGGTTTCGGTGGTGGTGAGGTCTGGCACATCGGTTTTCAGGACGTGATTTCACTCGGTCATCTGCTGCTTCACGGTACAGCCTGGCTCGAACGTGTGATCAGTATCGCTGGTGCGGCGGTAAAAGGTCCTGGCATGTTTCGGGTACCCCAGGGCGCTTCGATTAGCGACCTGCTGGACGCTGGATCGTATCAGGGTCCGGTACGAGTTGTTTCGGGCTCGGCCCTACGCGGTCAGGCCGCCACAGGCGGAGAGGCTTACCTGGGTGCGGGGCATGATCAAATTACGGTATTGCCCGAGACCGTTACCGATACGCCAGAAAATAGTGGGGCTACTACCGGTGTACTGATTCCAAACGATGCGCTCGAGGACCTGGCGCCGCCCGGTATCTTCCCGGTACCGCTAATGCGCGCATTGCAAGTGGGTGACGTCGATCGTGCTCGCGATCTTGGTGCACTGGAGTTAGTTGAAGAAGACCTGGCCCTGCTCAGCTATGCCTGCCTGTCGAAAAGTGACTATGGGCTCTTGCTGCGTAATGTGCTGAATCAACTCGAGGGCGCAGGTTGATGGCAAACTATTACGGTAACAACAGTCTGTCGCGTATTCACAAACTACAACTGCTGTCCCTGTTGCCAGTTAGTATCGCCGCGGTTTTCAATGTTGGTTACCAGTACCTGACGGCGCTGGCTCTCAACCCCGGCAACGGAACCGATGATTTTCGCAGCAGCCTGGTCCGCGGTCTTGGCGCCAGCCATCAGGATCCGGGGTTTTACGACCTGCTGGTGGCGGGACTCGCACACATGGTGCCGATATTGTTGGTGGCGCTGATAGCCGGCGGCGTCTGGGAAAGAATTATCGCCGAACAGCGCAAGCGGCCTTTTGAACCTGGCTACATAGTGATCGCTTTGCTGTTTACCCTGCTGCTGCCTGGCGCCGCACCCCTCAGCCACGTCGTATTCGGCATGTCATTCGCCATTCTTGTGGGCAAGGGCGTTTTCGGCGGCGAAGGCAAAACCTTCCTCAGCCCGGCACTGCTTGGCATCGCCATTGTGCAAATAAGCTTTCCCAGCGCAGCCAATTTTCATCCTTTATGGAATGGACTCGCTGGTTATTCCGGCAGCGAGGCTATCGCGCTCTACCACCGTGGCGGCGAGGCGGCGCTGGCCTCTGCTGACATTAACCTGTGGTCAGCCTTTATCGGCATCACCCCCGGGCCGATGGGAACTACATCGGTATTTGCGATTGCGCTCGGCGCCGGTGTGCTTTTGTTCAGCCGTATTATCGCCTGGCGCTTGCTGCTGGCGCAGGTCATCGGACTGGTGGTGACAGCTACATTATTCAATATACTGGGTAGTGGATCAGGCGCCAGCGCCATGTCGGCAAACTGGCATTTACTGCTCGGCAGTTTCGCCTTTGGCGCGGTCTACCTCGCCTGCGACCCGGTGGCCTCGTCCTGCACTAATCCCGGGCGCTGGATACAGGGGTTCTTTATCGGCGCGCTGGTAGTGCTGATTCGGGTCGCCAACCCGACCCATCCCGATGCAGTTATCGTCGTTATCTTGCTGGCGTCGATTCTGGCACCGCTGATTGATTACGCGGTGATTTCGGTCAATATTCACGCACGGGCGCGCCGTCATGTCTGACCCGGTTGCACAGGTCAGTGTAGCGCGCGCACTCGGTGTGACCCTCGCAGTCGCATTTGTCTGCGCACTGTTGGTCTCCACCGTCTCAGTCGGCCTGCGTCCCCTGCAGAAAGCCAATGTCGAAGCCGAACGTCGCGCCCAGCTTGAGATTGTTGTGAATGCGCTGGCGGACATCGGTCAGGCGCAGACAATCGAAAGCCTGGAAGCGCATATCGTCGAACTTGCCAGCGGTCGTTACGATAACAGCCAGGATCTGGCGACTTTTAACGCCGAGTCGGCAATCGCTAAACCAGACAAAAGTGTAGCAATCCCCACCGATATCGATGTCGCCGGCATCAAGCGACGCGCTTTATTTGCAAAGGTATACCTGGTACGTGGCTCGGGTGGTGAAATTGAATTCATCATTCTACCGGTGTGGGGCCGTGGTTATCAGTCGACACTGCGAGCCTGGCTAGTGCTTGACGGCGACACGCGCAGTATACGCGCACTCAAATTTTACCAACACGGTGAAACCCCGGGTATTGGCGCGCGTATTCAGGAACCCAGGTGGGAAGCGCTCTGGCACGGCGTACCGATTTATGACGATAGCGGTATTTTGCGCATCGGCGTCAAGACCCAGGCTGGTGGAGCTAGCACTGAATACTCGACGTACAGGGTAGACGGTATCTCCGGGGCCACGCGTACCAACCAGGGCGTTGACGGACTCATACGCTTCTGGCTTGGCGATTTTGGTTTTGGCCCGTATCTGCAGCGTATTCGCGAGGAGTAACACTGATGCAAAACAACTACTGGCAAATCCTCACGCGTCCGCTCATAGACGAGAATCCGCTGACCTTGCAAATTCTCGGCATCTGCTCGGCGCTGGCAGTAACGACATCACTGGATACCGCGCTGGTGATGAGCGCCGTGGTAATTTGCGTGCTGGCTATAGGCAGCAGCGCAGTCAGTCTGATTCGCCGCCAGGTACCGCGCTCGGTGCGTATTATCATACAGATCACAATTATCGCCTCACTCGTAATAATCGTCGACCAGATACTCCAGGCCTATGCCTTTGAGCTCAGTAAACGCCTGTCGGTGTTCGTCGGCCTGATCATCACGAATTGCATTGTACTCGGCCGTGCCGAGGGCTTCGCGATGCGTAACGGCGTAGTGGCAAGTGCGCTAGACGGCATCGGCAACGGCCTGGGTTATGCCCTGATTCTTATCATTGTCGGCGCTATCCGCGAGTTTTTCGGCAAGGGCAGCCTGCTCAACGTGCAGATTCTTATTCCGGTCAGCCAGGGCGGCGGCTTCGAACCCCTCCATTTGATGCTGTTACCACCCAGTGCATTTTTTATCATCGGCGGCATCATCTGGTACATCCGCCGCAAGCGGCCGGAACAGGTGGAAAACCCCGAGTTCACGTTGAGCCCGGGTGAGCAGGCAGAATCGAAATGAACGATCTCTTCGAACTACTGCTGCGCTCGGTTTTCCTCGACAACCTGGCCCTGTCTTTCTTCCTCGGTATGTGCACCTTCCTGGCCGTCTCCAAACGCGTCGATACCGCGTTCGGGGTAGGTCTGGCGGTACTTGTGGTACAGACCATAACCGTGCCGGTCAACAACCTCATTTACGTCTGGCTGCTCGCACCCGGTGCCCTGGCCTGGGCCGGCCTGGGTGATGTCGATCTCTCCTTTCTGCGTCTGATCGCGTTTATCGGTATTATCGCAGCGATGGTGCAGGTGCTGGAAATGACACTAGAATTCCACATTCCGAAACTATATCGCGCGCTGGGCATCTTCCTGCCGCTGATAACGGTTAACTGCGCGATCCTCGGCGGCAGTCTGTTTATGGTCGAACGCAGCTACAGCTTTGTCGAAAGCGTGGTTTACGGTTTTGGCTCCGGATTGGGCTGGGCCCTGGCCATCGTCATGTTCGCGGCAATCCGTGATCGACTCAAATACGCCGATATTCCGCATGGGCTTCAGGGCCTGGGGATTAATTTCGTTATTGCTGGTCTGATGTCGTTTGGTTTATGGCATTTGCGGGGATGGGTTGATGCTGGAGGCGACTCTCGGTGTAGCGTTCTTCTCTGCGATTGTTCTATTGCTGGCCCTGTTGGTGTTATGGGCACGTCACTTGCTGGTGCCTCACGGTGAATGCGAAATCGAAATCAATATGAGCAGGACCATCAAGGCACAGATCGGCGAAAACCTGCTAGGAGTATGCCTGGATGCGGGCATTCAGTTTCCAGGTGCCTGCAGGGGTGCCGGCACCTGCGGTCTATGCAAGGCGCGCGTGTTGAGTGGTGGCGGCGAGGCAGGCCCGCAGGAACTGGCCCTGTTGAATCGACGCGAGGCAAGGCAAGGCACCCGGCTCGCCTGCCAGGTGCGGGTGCTCGGGCCGATGTCGATCGAGGTGGACGAGGCATACTTCGAGGTAAAGAGCTGGCACTGCCGGGTCGAGTCGGCCCGCAATGTCAGCACCCTGATCCGTGAGATTGTGCTGCGCTTACCCCCCGGTGAGCAGCTAGACTTTCGTGCCGGCGGATTCGTGCAGATGAGCTGCCCACGGTTCCAGCTTAGCTTTTCCGATTTCGATATCGACGAAGACTTTCGTGATGTCTGGGACAAGTTCGGTCTCTGGAAGCTTAAGGCCGGCAGTGAAACAGAGGTTACCCGCGCCTATTCGATGGCCAACCATCCCGCCGAAAAAGGTCTTATCATCCTCAATGTACGCATCGCCCTGCCGCCGCCCGGGCACCCTCAGGCACCACCCGGTGTAGTGTCGAGCTGGCTGTTCTCGCTCAAACCCGGCGACTCCCTCGATGTCAGCGGCCCCTACGGTCACTTCTTTGTCGAACCTACCAATAAAGAGGCAGTATTTATCGGCGGCGGCGCGGGCATGGCGCCTTTACGTGCGCAGATTCTCGATTTACTGGAAACGCAACAGTCAAAGCGTAAGATCAGTTTCTGGTATGGTGCCCGGTCCCGTCGCGAGTTGTATTACGCCGAAGTGTTCGAAGATCTGCAGGACAAACACTCCAACTTTAGCTGGCACCCGGCACTATCAGAAAGCGAAACTGTTGACGCCTGGGAAGGTTATACCGGCTATATTCATCAGGTTATATTCGACCAGTATCTGATGAAACACGTCTCACCCGAGCGATGCGAGTACTACCTGTGCGGCCCGCCGTTGATGGTGCAATCGGTGTTAAGCATGCTCGACGAACTCGGAGTTTTGCGGGAAAATATTCACTATGACGATTTTGGAACCTGACCATGACCACGTTACTATTTGCTGTGCCCCTCTTCATACTGGCCGTAATCGGCCTCGCGCTAGGTCTTATTTTGCGCCAGCGTCCGCTCGGCGGAAGTTGTGGTAACTGCACCGAGTGCCTGGTGCGCAGGGCTAGCAGTTAGCCGCATCCTAAGATACATCATTGAAGGAGTACAATCATGACTACCAGCATCGAACAACATATGACTACCGAGCTGATCAGCTTCTCACCCGAGGACGATATCCTCCACGCCATGCGGGTGTTGCTGGACAAAAAAATCTCGGGCGCACCGGTTCTCGATGAATCGGAAAAGCTGGTCGGCATACTGTCGATGAAGGATTGCATGGAGATTGTTTACAACACCGCTTACCACCAGGACTGGGGCGGCAAGGTTGAGCAATACATGAGCCGCGAAGTGGAGCACATCGAGGCCGACACCAGCATCCTCACCGCCGCCGAGAAATTTCTAAACTCCAATTTTCGCCGCTTCCCAGTGCTGCGTAATGGTCAGCTGGTAGGGCAAATCAGTCGGCATGACATACTGCGTGCACTCGACCAGCTCTATATTCAAAGTACGCAGTGATTTATAGCTTTTTAATCCTCCTATTTTTGAACCGATAGGATTCGTAATGAAATTTAGCCCGACTGTAAAAGTGAAGCTGTTGGCGGAAAATATTTATCAGTTCTGGGCTGCTAGTACCGATTCCGGCGGCAGTATTATGATCTCAATCCTGCGGTTACGCTTTCGACCATCGGCTGTTGAGTTACTGTAGGCGGGCCGATATTCACCATAACCGACTAGTTTCAGCCGTTTTGGATCAATCAGGCCATTTTGCTGAAAATAGCTAAGAGCAGCTAGCGCACGCATGCTGGAGAGCTCCCAGTTCGAGGCATAACGGGAATTACTACCGGTGGGAATTTGGTCCGTGTGGCCTTCAATGCTGATAGATCTATCCGGGTACGCGTTTAGAGATTCGGCGATCAGCGATAGCACTTTTTTACCGGTCGTTTTGATGTCGGCAGAATCTGAACTGAACAGGACATCGTCCGTCAGCTTGATGACTGTCATCTGATTTTTCAGTTGCGATATTTCGACCTGACTCGCATTTATCTCCTGTTCAAGCTGCCGTTTCAGATTTGCAAAACGCTCTGAATCTTTCTTGCGCTGCTGATTTAGCTCGTCGATGTTAGCTTCGAGGAGGGTTTGTTCTTGCCTGGTAGATTTTAATTGTTGATTCAATTGTGAAACATCTTGCTCCGCATCTGCAAGTGCTATCTCTTTTCGCCCAACGTCGTCGGATACGCTTGCGATCTGTTGTTGCAGTTGCTGCCTTCGTTTTTGTTCTTCTTCAAGCTGGCTAGTGAGCTGTGACTTTTCTCTACTAACGACACTAATTTTGTCCTCTAGTGAAGCTTGCCGGGCCTGTCGCTGCTGCAGTTCCATTTCCAGTTCAGCCGTGGTAGATGCAGCCCTGTTCGCCTCCAGCTGCATGCTATTTTCAATTTTTTCTTTTTCTACTTTAAACGCATCGAACGAGGCCTGTAGCTGCTCCTGTGATTTTTTTCCCGATGTCAGGCTCTCTAACAGCTCCTGTTCGATTTGGTTGAGTTGATCGATCGTGTTCTGTTGGTTCTCCAGTTTCCGGCCCAGTTCCCGTTCGGTTTGGGTGAGTTGATCGATCGATTGTTTTTGCTGGTCTATCTCCTGGTTCAGTTCTCGTTGCACTGATTCATTGTTGCTTTCCAGGGACTGACTATTCTCTCGTTCGGAATAGTAATTATACCATCCACCTGCGGCTACAGCAGCCAGTATCAGGCTGGGAAGGAGTGCGACGTTAAGATTTCCATGACTACGGTTCATATTACCCCGGCTCAGACAGGTGTTCCTGCTCTTTTAAGTTATGGTACTAACTATCATCCGATCATATCACTTTTCGATAAATTGTTCCCGAGCCGAGGCCAGCCTTAAATAGCCTTGATCAACAAGTCCAGGCTCTCCTTCGCGTCACCAAACAGCATGCGTGTATTTTCCTTAACGAACAACGGGTTATCGACACCGGCGTATCCAGCCGCCATGCCGCGCTTGAGTACGATGGTAGTTTCGCTATTCCACACCTCGAGTACAGGCATACCGGCGATCGGGCTGTCTTCGTCGTCCTGTGCAGAGGGGTTAACCGTATCGTTTGCGCCGATGATGAGGGAGACGTCGATACTGGGAAAATCGTCGTTGACCTCGTCCATTTCAAACACGATATCGTATGGCACATGTGCTTCCGCCAGCAATACGTTCATGTGACCCGGCATTCGCCCCGCGACCGGATGAATTCCAAAACGTACGTTGACGCCTTTTGCTTTCAGGATTTTTGCAATTTCCGACACCGCATGCTGTGCCTGCGCCATCGCCATCCCATAACCGGGCACGACCATGACTTCGCTGGCATTATTGAGCAAGTGTGCCGTTTCAGCTATGTCGATGGTTTGTACTTCACCCTCGTAGCCCTCTGCTGCGCCAGCAGAGCTGCTTCCAGAGGTACCAAACCCGCCTGCGATGACGCTGATAAAATTACGATTCATCGCGCGGCACATGATGTAACTCAGGATTGCGCCACTACTGCCGACGAGCGCACCGGTAACAATCAGCAAATCGTTCGACAGCATGAACCCTGTCGCCGCTGCGGCCCAACCCGAATAGCTATTCAACATTGATATAACTACCGGCATATCGGCGCCACCAATGGCGGCAACCATATGCACTCCAAAAACCATCGCGATAGCTGTCATTACGATGAGCATGAGCAAAGCGTCGGTATGACTTTCGGCGCCGACAAACCTGGTGCCGACTACAATCACGCCAATAAACAACGCCAGGTTGAGCCAGTGCCTGGCGGGCAGCATTAACGGCCTGCCGCTGATGATCGCGCTTAATTTTCCATAAGCAATGACCGAACCGGTAAAAGTAAGCGCACCAATACAGACTCCGATAAAAATCTCGATTTGATGGATAGTTTTTTCGACGCCTACCAGCTCGACACCCGGATCCATAAAATTAGCATAACCGATTAACACCGCGGCGAGACCGACAAGACTGTGCAGAATCGCCACCAGTTCGGGCATTTGGGTCATTTTTACGCGCAGTGAGAGCACAAAACCAATCACACCACCGGCGATCATGACGACGATCAACAGGTTATGATTTTTTGATACGAAAGCGATGACGGTAATCAATATCGCTATCGTCATACCGATGATGCCGTACAAATTGCCGCGACGCGCAGACACATTATCTTTAAGCCCGCCGAGTGCGAGAATGAACAGGGCCGCGGCGCCGAGGTAGCTAACTGTGATTAAACTTTCTGGCATAGCACTAACCCTTGAACATTTGCAGCATGCGCTGCGTGACCGAAAAACCACCGATGATATTGATACTGGTGATAAAAATTGCGAATGCCGACAGGTACATGATGATCGGGTTGTCGGAGGATAACTGGGTTACGGCACCGAGAATAATAATACTGCTGATAGCATTCGTAATGCTCATCAACGGAGTGTGCAGCGAGGGTGACACATTCCAGATCACCATGTAACCGATGAAGCAGGACAACACGAACACGGTGAAATGCGCCATAAACGATGGCGGTGCCACGAGACCAAGACCGAATAGAGCCGACGCACCGATGATCATTGGTATCCATGCGCTTTTGGCGACTTTAGTGACTGCCGAAGGAGGCGTTACCGGCTTTACGGGTTCGGGCTCGACGCTAACCGCCTGCCCGCCAAACGAAGGTTTACGCGCCGCCGATACCGCGATCGGTGGCGGCGGCCAGGTAATTTCGCCACTGTTAACAACGGTCGCGCCACGCACCACGGTATTTTCCATATCGATTTCAATGTTGCCGTCTTTCGCGGGACACATCTCTTCGATCAGGTTATAAATATTGGTCGCGTATAACTGGCTTGACTGGGTTGCCAGACGGCTGGGTAAATCGGTATAGCCGACGATATAGACACCATGCTTTTTTACTACTTTACCGGCCACGGTAAGTTCACAGTTACCACCCTGCTCCGCAGCCAGGTCGACGATGACGCTACCATCGCGCATGCTGTCTACCATTTCTTTGGTAATCAATTTGGGTGCTGGCTTTCCGGGGATCAGGGCTGTCGTTATAATAATGTCGACTTCTTTAGCCTGTTCGGCAAACAACGCCATTTCAGCATCGATGAACTCCTTGCTCATGACCTTGGCATAACCACCTTCACCACTACCGTCTTCTTCAAATTCGAGTTCGAGAAATTCCGCATCCATGCTCTGAATCTGATCTTTTACTTCCGGACGTGTATCGAAAGCACGCACAATCGCTCCCAACGATTTAGCCGTACCAATCGCTGCCAGCCCGGCGACACCTGCGCCTATCACCATCACCTTGGCCGGATCGACCTTGCCAGCGGCTGTAATCTGGCCGGAGAAAAAACGTCCGAAGTAACTCGAAGCCTCGATCACGGCGCGATAGCCGCCGATATTAGCCATCGAACTCAGGGCATCGAGCTTTTGCGCGCGCGATATCCTCGGAATGCTGTCCATCGATAAGGCGGTGGCATTGTGTTGCGCCAGTCGCTTGAGCATACTTTCGTTTTGTGCAGGCCACAGGAAGCTGATCAATAGACAGCCATTTGGCATTAAATCGATTTCATGTTTGTTGAGCTCAAGGTTTTGCTCGGGAGGACGCACCTTGAGCACCAGGTCCGAAACTGCCCAGGTCGATTTCGCATTTTTACCGATACTGGCGCCCGCCGCTTCATACAGGCTGTCGGAAAAATTTGCCCCGGCTCCCGCCCCGGATTCAACAATAACTTCAAAACCGAGCTTGATCAGTTTTTCGGTGACATCGGGTGTCGTCGCTACACGCTTTTCATCGATATGAATTTCTTTGGGTACGCCTATTTTCATTGTTTGCCCAGCCCGATAAGGGAAATCTGTCAAGGGAACTTGCCTGATTTCCCGCAAAACTCTATTCTGCCCTAAATTCAGGATCGATACCCCATGAAAATATTTAATCATATTATCAATCAGGCTCGCAGTAACCCCAGGGTCGTGGTTTTAGCCGAGGGTGATGATATCCGGGTAATCGAGGCCGCGGTGCGTGCAAGCGGTGATGGAATTGCATCCTGTATATTGATTGGCAACCGTGAATCTATCGAACGGCAGGCGGCAAACGCCGGCCTGAAGCTGAACGATATCCGTATCGAAGATCCAAATACCTCCGAACGATTGCCGGAATACGCGCAGAATTTATTTGAGTTGCGCAAAAAGAAGGGCATGACGCAGGAACTGGCACAGCAACTAGCGCAGGACCCGCTACATTTTGCCGACTTGATGTTACACGCGGGCGAAGCCGACGGTTCGATTGCCGGTGCGAACTACACCACCGGTGACCGGGTACGTTCGGCCCTGCAAATTATTGGCGTAGCCCCGGGATTCGATACCGTGTCGAGTTTCATGTTGATGATTTTTGAAGCCGAACATCACAGTCCAAAGCAGGCGATGATTTTTTCCGAGTGTGCGCTCGTGATCGATCCCAGCGCTGAACAGCTTGCCGAAATCGCAATTGCCTCGGCGCATAGTGCGCGCCAGTTCATCAATGCCAAACCCCGGGTCGCAATGCTTTCCTTCTCAACCAATGGCAGCGCCGAGCATCCATTTGTCGACAAGGTACGCCAGGCTACCGAACTGGTCCGCGCACAGCAACCCGATTTGACCATCGATGGAGAAATCCAGCTCGATGCCGCAATCGTGCCGTCTGTTGCGGCGAGAAAATTCCCAGACTCGAAGACCCGGGGTAACGCGAATGTATTAATATTTCCCGATCTTAATGCCGCCAACATCGGTTACAAGATAGCGCAACGATTTGGCGGTGCGACCGCAATCGGCCCGATTATGCAGGGATTGAATAAACCGGCCAACGATTTGTCACGAGGTTGTTCGGCAGACGATGTTTACCATCTGATTGCACTGACATCCGTACAGGCTCAAGTCTAGCGAAATCAAGGGGTCAGAATCAAGGGGTCAGACTCGTTGATTTCCCAACCAGAAATTTAAAGGGTACCCTGTCCTTTCTTGATATTATATAAGAATCATAAATCAACGAGTCTGACCCCTTGATCCTACTATCTCGCTGAGATAAACGCCCGTAGATGAAATACGTGTTGGGCGGAATCATACTGGCAAGACTCGCCTACTGGGCAGGACAGACGGGCCAGGCAGCCTTGTTGATGACAACGCGCGTCGGGAGTCTGCCGCAAATAGGCGGCGCAGCCAGCGACATCGTAACCCTGCACGCTGAATGCCCCTACCGGACAGGTATTGAGGCAGGGTTGAGTATCGCAACTTTCACAGGGGCTTTGAGTTTCACCAGCTTGCTGCGCGGGTACTGGCATGTCGGCTATCAGCAGGCCAAATCGATAGGAATGCCAGAGCCCATATTGTGGATGAATCATCAGACCCATGCGTGACTGGCTTAGCGCTTCGGCGCGTTTCGCCCATTGTAAGAAAGGAAAATAAGGCGGGCCCTCGAAGGGATATATCGCTTTCGCCCCAATATCATTCGCCACCTGTTCGGCTACCCGTCTACTCCAGCGGTCAAGTGCATCCGGCAGCTCATCCTGGTACTCGGGCGATTTTATAAACACTCGCCAATACGAGGAGCCTATGTTACCGACCAGAGCAATCGAAACCTCGTTATCGACGCCGAGATGAAGAGATTCAATCTCTTCGTTAGTTATCTTCAGAAAGCCTCGCAAATGAAGGCCGAATTCCTGCAGTTTTGTTTCGAGATCTGCGGGAATCACGTGCCGGATTCACCCTGCCAATCACAGGCAGGACCGATAGCGGTAGCGATTACCATCGACTCCAGGAATAACTCGCCATCGATTTCATCGTTAACATGGATATCCTCGTAACTCAGGGTGACCTGCGGATTTCTGGCACCGGCGTCTATTGCCTTGCGTTCGGCTTCCCGCATGACTATATCCTCGGCACATTGTTTGGCTGCCGCCAGGGTCCCAAACTGTTGTGGTTGATCGTTATTGAACAGACAGAAAGTACCAAATTGCGGCTGCGTCACGGTGACCTGGGCCCGTTGTATAACACTGCCCATGACTGCGCCAAAAGCATTTGCGACATCGGCGTGTTGCGGTAAGTGCAAACCTATCTGCAATGCATCGGCGACATCCCGGTAATAGCTCGCTGCCGGAGCACCGACCGCGACAATTGGAAAATCACTCGCAAATTCAAGTTTGAACAATGGATTCCTGTGTGGCTCCCTGCCCTTGTCGAGCACCATTTTAGTCAGTATTTCCGTCACCCCGCCGATGCGCGAATTGCCTGAAAATTCCGATTCATTTAGCCCTACCTCTATCAGGGTTCGGCTAATAGTCGATTGTACTAATTCATAAACCTGTCGACAGGCCTGTTCAAAATCATCGGCAGCCCAACGCCCGTAGCCATACAAATATCTCATTTGCCGCATCCAGATTCTCGCTGACAATTCCGCCGCATACGGATCCCATTGGGAATTCATGCTGAGCACA
>Ga0164315_10001588_pt1 | contig 17082 bp, 17 predicted proteins | sample GuaBasSedimGuay6_FD_113737 | JGI IMG/M metagenome (GOLD analysis project Ga0164315, IMG submission 113737) | Subseafloor sediment microbial communities from Guaymas Basin, Gulf of California, Mexico - Guay6, Core 4569-2, 0-3 cm | ecosystem: Environmental > Aquatic > Marine > Hydrothermal vents...
GGTATTTTAATAGAAGCAATCGGGGCAACCACAAGGGATTGCCCCTACAACCGTACCCGTAGGGGCAATCCAGGGCGAATGCCCAAAATACCTGTTTATTTGTGCTTCAGTACTTAATTTAAATTCCCCCTTCCAACCCAATAGCAATATCTCGCCGACTTCCAATAATTTGTGGTGAATGAGTTGCAATTAAGAAAGAGTGATGAGCTAGATTAGCAACCTTTGAAACGTTCACAAGCCTGAAAAGTCATAGATCATCTCATCAGTTTTATCAGCTAATCAAAAGCCCAATCTACGCTAATAATTTTTGAGTGAGGCATATCCAATAAAAGACTGCACGAAAAATCCAAACTATCCTCTATGACATCTCCCATATCATTTTTGAAATCAGAATTTGAACCATATTGCAACTTAATATCAATAACACCTGACACTTCAACTTCTGCTACACGATTTGAAATATGGATAGATTGGTACTCAAACTCGACATCTTCAACAGAAACGTGTGTGGCAAGATTGTCTAATTCTCCCGGAAGCGTCATCAAATTTTTTAACTAATTCATCATGCAACCACTCAATGTCTATCGAAGGAGACTTTGGCCTTGAAACAGTAACCAACCTAAAATCGAACCCTTTTTCTTTCGCTAATTTTTGCTGTCTTAAAATGCTTTCCTTAGCAATCGTTGTCAGTGGTGCCGTTTTAACATCGAAAATAATTTGTCTATCACCCTTTTTAACGAGCAGATCAAAAGCCATATCCTCTACTGTCTGTTTCTTAATAACTTGATAGCTTTTGTTTCTGTAGAATTCTTCTAATTCACTGATTTTTGCATTGTGAATGGCTTGTGTCAAATAATTGTTGAGCATTTTTTCTCTCCTTGATATCTCTCAAAGCCATGTTATTTTGATCACCGAATCAACATTATCAGAGGCTTCGCTAATTTCAATAAAGCATCTTGTTTCACTTTCAACCTCAAGAAGTTCTTTAGCCAATTTTTCATCAACTTCGTTCATTGGCAATCATTGAGTGGGAAAGCTTCACACAAGGGCAACCACAAGGGATTGCCCCTACATACCCGTTTTTTTGTAGGGGCAATTCCTTGTGGTTGCCCCCTATTTGTCGAGATCATTGAAAATCAGAAAGGTTGAACTACTTTGTATTATTTTTGAAATATACTTTGTAGCATGAGTTTCAGGACAAAAGTAATAAAAGTGAACCTTTAATCGTAAGTCTTTTGAAAAAAGCGGTGAACCTTTTATAACGCCATATTCATTTTCGAGATGCAGACGTAGCCTTCTCTGATCTTTCGCTTTTTGCCTGGGTTTCCTATTTTTAGATCACTAACTAGAAAAACCTGACAGGTTTTGAAAACCTGTCAGGTTTGGGCCAAAATATTTATCTGAACTTATATAACCAGGATATAAATTTATTTTGCTACGGCCCGATTTATTCAAAAGGGAAACGCTATATATTGCTTACCACCTATCAGTTTGCAAATTCAGGGTATAAACACACATAATGTCAGAATATAATTAAAAATAAAATTCACATTTAGCTTCGTTAAATACAGTTTTTGCGCGCAAAAACGGGGGCAAAAATGACTTATTCTCTGTGGTACTCTGCGTTGAAGGCGGCTTTGAAAATCGTGCCATGCACCATTTCACGCAAAAGTTGCGCGCAAAAACGTCTTAAGTGAAATGTGAAATACTGTTCACGCCAGTTTTTAGTTTTACTGGTATTAAAAAAAAAGTGTTGGGCCAAAGTAATGGGTGCTAAGAGATATATTGATGAGTTAATGCCATAAATGATTTTTGGCCTTTAAATTTTTAGAGGATTTATTTTAGCAACAAATATAGACAATGGATAACACAATAGCAAAAATAACAAGGATTCCTAAATCACTTCTTCTCAATTTCCGAAAGGGCCGTTTTAATTTGCTGATAAAGTTTACTGGATAAACGAAATCCTGATAAAATAGCTTTATCCAATAATTCTAACGCCGCTTTTGGAGTCTTATACTGGCGTTTTGCAGCTAACACTATTAACCCTGCTAAACCAATAACGGATAACTGTTTTTGTCGTGCGATTTTTCTACCCTTGCGCTCGTCAATAATCACTGGCAATTGACGAGTCAGTGCCAATTCAATGGCCTCCGCTTCTCCCCTATCCAGCCATTGATACAGTTCCAATAAACGTTCGGAAGTCTTGACTGAAACCACGTTATAGCATCCCGCCAGCTGCATCAACTCGTTTATCTCTGAATTACCCGTCAGTAATTCGTCCATAACAGCTTGTGGAATCAAAATCTGATCAAACAATGAACACAACATAGACAGTGCATCCAAACGTTCAAGTATAATTAATGTCGTGGTGTCACTAACAATTAAATTCATCATTTCATTAAAGTTTCTATAGTGTCCAAATCTTCCGCCAAATCATAATCAGCAATACTGATACTCAATTTATCCAATGTATCAAGCATCTCACTTTTAGTTTTATTTAATGCTTTAGCTAATTGTCCCAATGTCAAATCACCCGATTCAAAAGCTTTAATGGCTAACCAGTGAACCAAGCCTTGTTCAATTAAATGAGATGAAAAGGGTATTAGCATACCCAATGGCTGCTCCTGTTGTGTTGTGATTAATAAAAATTCATTTTGTTCTAACAAAATGCTCAACTGCTCAGGATGGGTTTCAAGTTTTGTTATTCCTAATGCTTTCATATTTGATATTTTACGGTTAATTATTTTACCACCTATCAGTTTTCATTGTAGAGACGCGATGCTTCGCGTCTCTAGCGAGGGCTCGCGTCGAAACATCGCATTATAGAAAACGGATAGGTGGTAAGGGTTAATTATCAATCTAGGTGACAATAGGTGCTGAAAATATTAAAGTGCAGAGCCATGAATGATTTCTTAACTATCAGTTATTTATTCATTCTACCTCCTTTTGGTTGAAATAAAAATAAAATTAGGAATTAAGATTAGTTAATGCCATAAATGATTTTTGGCCTTTAAATTTTTAGAAGGCTTATTTTAGCAAATAGAGGCAATAAATAACACAATATAGTTTTTCAGTTATCAGTAAGGGCTGCCCTTGCGTGTTCGCCCTTCAGATAAAATTATTTTCCTTTCCTGCTATTCGCTCAATCTAGATTCACAAAGTCATTTTTCATAAAAAGGCGTGGCAATTGAAAAAAGGGCGTATGAGGTTCAGCGTCTCCAAGTTCGACGGTACAGGCATAATCAAAGCCCACCGCTTTAACCGCATCACTGATATGCTGATTATATCGGCCATCAGGATAACAAAACGATTTATGCATCGCACCTCTGAATTTTTCCACTAATTGATAGCTCTCTATTAATTCTCTCTGTAATTCGGTTTCCGAAAGAGACGTTAACCTGTGATGACTCGCGCCATGCCCCCCAATTTCGTCTCCCCGTTTTGCCAGATGAAAAAGCTCAGCTTGAGAGAGATATAATTGTCGCGGCGTGGGCACGCTTGAAACGGCTAATATTTCAGTCAGTTGTTGCAATAGCGCATGACGTTGTTCAGGTGTGGCCTCTTGTAAATATGCCTTGACTGGCCCTTTTACCCACCATGCCAAGTTATTATCAATATCCACAGGATGCTCATCAAATAAACCTTCTAAACGAATACCCTGACGCTTTTGCGCTCGGTGCAATAATGCATAATAATGATCAATAAAAATGAGTGAAGTATGCGCTTCACCTAAATGACGGGCAACGGGATAAAGTGTCAAGGGATAATCACTGATATTATGATCTAATATGTCTCGGTAGCCATCATCAAAAGTGATAGCACAGAGAGGAAGCGTTTGAGATTTTGTGCTGTGTAAAAGTGCCATGCCCTGACTCAAAGTCACAAATCTTACTTGCTTTGATAACCCTTGAAGCTGGGCATGGAAGACTTGTGGTGTGACAGCGGTACCACGAGTAAAATAGCAAGCGGTATCTAGGCAGGGCTCACAAACTCGGTGATACATCAGAATGAGTAGTTTATTCATAAGGAACCGTCACAAAATAACTTGGACATTTCTAGAGGTTGAGAAAACTCAGATAAAAGTTGATATCTTATTAATATGCCAACCCCCAAGGGGTTGAATGTGAAACGCAGTAACGAGCGTAGCGAGATCATAGCCCCAGGTGGAACCTGGGGTTCCTATAAAACGGGAAATTATTTCGTGACCATCCCTAACCAAGGCAATAATGTAAAAATCTTGGGTTGCTTCGAGACGCTTTCCATGTTGACTCTAGCACAAAGACTTAAATCGTTTCGTCGAATCAGGAGAATTGACGTTTCAGTTTGCTCAGTCGCCCTGTCACACCAACGGACAATTTTACGTTCATAAATGCCCGTGAGTGCAACGATAAAATAGTCTTCAGTCACCAATAAACCGCGACACCAACCCGTATGCCCAAAACGATCAAATAATGCGATTTGCATGACAAGTTGATCCGTAACACCCAAAGCATCCACGGCATAAGCCAACAAATAGCCATTCGTCGTTGTCAGCCAAAAGCAGCCATCTTGAACAAAGCCATCATGAGGATAACCCGGTAAATCATCAATCACGATGCGCCAATTTCGTAAGTCTTGAACACAGCGATCACGAAAACGAGTGACTAGCAATTGTTGTCCAAAGCAACTCAGATGATTCGGGTGAATGCAATCCCTAACACGACGGCGATGAAAAGGAAGCTGAGTTTCAACCTGATTTTGGTAATAGGCATCGGTTGATGAAACGCGCGCTTGGGAAGACTGAGGTGTCTCTTCTGTCCAAGCAAGCTGTTGAATTGCAAAGCAATCTTCCTGATTATGCTGATGTGTTTGTCGTTTCAGCCCTAGCCAAGCCGGAATCAGATCATAGCCTCCCAAATAACCCCCATTCATAAGATAACAATCAATACGATCTAAGCCAGTATTAGCCAGATACAAGTGTTCGCCAGCGATGGCGAGATGATGCAAATCATTCATATCGGGGCGATGCAAAATATCGGTGACACACCAAAGATTTGGATTAACGCGAAACACGGCCGCGTAGCCACACACCAATAAATCAGAAGTGCCAGGCTTGCCTGTCCAAACAGCGCCGGTAAACCCTTTACCATACACTTGCAAATGAGAAGGTGGCAGATAATCTAGCACGATTTCCCAAGTTTCTTGTAATAAATCCACTAACACCAATTGCCCCTGTAGCCGGCTAAAATCACCAAGCGTTGCTAATATTTTCATGAATCGTTAAAAATTTATTTACTTTTGCGGTTTTTACGTTCCAAATTTATTTTGCAGCTATTGGAGCGAACCAACGGCGAACCTACGTGTTCGCCTTCCTAATCCATCCGCTCCCAATATTCCCAGGCTCTTTTCTAGGTTGTTCCAACAGCTTTAGCGCGGTTTGCGGGCCGCAAAATCAATTTGGAACGAAAAGCGGGCTGCAAAATCAATTTGGAACGAAAAACGGGCCTTCAAAATTTATCTTGATGACCTTTTTTTAGGAATGCCCCCAAAGTGATGTGCATAGAGTAGGTGCGAGTGGAGGGTAGGCACAACATTGTCAACCCAGTTCTTTTTCTATACGTTCAGCCAAAAAAATTTTCAACAACTCTTGATAAGAGACATTCCATTTATTAGCTATCGTTTTCAATCCATCAAGTATTGATTCGGGCAATTGAATTGAGAGGGTTTGAACTGACGGTTTCAAATGGGGCATAGAAACCAGTTGGGCTCGATCCCAATCCACGTATTCTGTCGAATCATGTGAAGACCAAAAATCACGTTCTTGCTCTTCAGTTTCAAAAGTGGGTAATTTGGTTTTCATAAAAGACTATAACTCCTTTTTTCATGTCTAGTCATGTCGCGTGCTGAAATCACACGGATTAAATGATTACGAACAGTAAAACTGACGAATAATTTTCGTCTGGCATTGGTTTTACCTAACGCAAAATATCTTTCTTCTGATTGTGAATGTTTATCATCATCTACAATAAAAAGTGGATGATTAAAAAAAAATTGTTCACATTCTGAACGAGATACTTTGTGTGCAATCCAATTTTTATCAGAATTACCAGCATCCCATTCAAAACCCTTACATTCTGATAAATTCAGTAGTTCAGTCGTCATATTGTCTCGTTTCTTTTCAAGTCCTCGTTTTTACGTTCCAAATTTTGCAGCTATTGGAGCGAACCAACGGCGAACCTACGTGTTCGCCCTCCGAATCCATCCGCTCCCAATATTCCCAGGTTCTTTTCTAGGTTGTTCCAACAGCTTTAACGCGCTTTGTATAGCGGCCTCAGGCGTTTTAGCTGAAATGATAGCTTGAATATGGCGTTCATCCAAAACTTGCCCCGATAATTGTTCTCCCCAGCCGGCAATGTCACTGAGTCCAATAATGGGTTTGCCGAGTTGCCATGCCAAAGCGATTTCACTGAGGGTGCCTGAACCGCCACCGATTGCAATGACGACATCAGCACTGGCAACCACTAATATATTACGCCCCATTTGCATACCGGTAGGAATCACGATATCCACCCAAGGGTTAGCTTGACTTGCGGCATAGCTTGGAATGATACCCAAAACCATACCCTCTTGATAGTGTGCTGACTCGTGCGCGCCTTCACTGACTGCGGCCATCACACCATCTAGGCCCCCAGTTACCAAGCGAAAGCCAGCATCAACGGCCAAACATCCCAGTTTTTTGGCAGTTTCTGTGACTTGGCGCGGTAAGGTACCAGCGTTACCAATGACGGCTAATAGGGGCCGCCGTGAAGAAGTGGCTTTAGTCATGTTTATCTTCCTTGGATTGTAAAATAATTGCATTTTTTATTTAATGCTTTACTATAATCAGTCTAGTAATATCACTAGATCAAAAAGGCACATTTCTAAAAAAAGGTTATATTGATAAATTTGGCACTGGGGTCGTTGGGTGGGAAAGCTTCAAAGGGTGATAGAATTATTTTTCACGCTAAAGTTTTGCGCGCAAAACTTTAGCGTGAAATTGTTAATTGTTAATTGTTAATTGTTAATTGTTAACGAAAAGCACTTATCTAATTGATTGTTTTTTATAACTCTAATAAAAATAGAGCAATTTTGACACAATACCTAACGACAGCGCCCCAAATTGATTCAGATCGATTTTTCACGCCAATTTATTGAGGGGGTTTGTCATTAACAATTAATAATTAATACACACAATCTTCACCTGCCCAGAATCAATCCCATTCAACGACCCCAGTGCCATAAATTTTGAAGGCCCGATTTTCGTTCCTGTTATTTTGCCTATTCTAAAACGGGCTACTAGCGTATATGATGGTTTATCTGAGCAGCAGATTGATGAGATTGAGCAAATTGCACTCAATCGAGGCCCTTTTGAAAAAGAATAAGCAACAAAATGATGTTGCAACAACCACTTCTTTTGGATACAGACAGACTGAGAACAAATCTATCTTAAACTTTAGGTTTTTTTATTAATTATGGATGCAATTAACGAAACTTCATTGACAATAACCTTAAGAAACGTTTTGCCTCATGAAACCATTGGTGATTTAATAAAAAGAGCTTGTTTACAAGGGAGAAAGTTTAAGGTTTCTATTACTGTAGAAGAACCCATAATCGACTCAAAACAAGCCAAATCAATTCATTCTTTGGCTGATTATCTTGATAATCATCATCCGTTTAGCGGGTTATCAGAGCAAATGAATAGAGCAACCCGTGAGATTAGAGAAGAGATGAGTGAAACGTTGTTTGAAAAGTTTGCAAAATAGTTTATGGAAAAATATTTTTTATTGGATACAGATATAGTGTCATACTGTGGAGATGAGCAATCTTTATATTATACCTCTGTTATTCAAAACTTAAAAAAACTTTCTCCGACAGATAAAATCTATCTATCAGATTTATCTGTCTATGAATATAAAGCGGGTTTATATCTCCTTGCTGAGAAAGAAAGGGCACGGATATTAAAAGGATTCAATAATATAATGCAATGTATTAATATATTACCATTGAATCCTGAGAAAGGGGGAATAATATTTGGGGAAATTCGATCAGAATACCGGAAAAGAACGGGTATCAGTAATCAGGCACTCAAAAAACATACTGTTGATATGATTTTGGCGAGTGAGGCCATTTGTAATGATATGGTTCTTGTTTATAATGACAATATTCATCAAAAAATTGCTGAAATGCGTTCTGATTTTAAAATTGAAAAATGGACGAATTAAACGAATCAATTCATTTTGAACTGTGATTTATGTGATTTTTATGATTACGCCTTTGCTGAAAAAATACACTCAGTCATAATAAGGCAATTTCCAGATAATATACCTTTCATTCTCCTTTGTCTAAATCAGAATTTTCATGATTAAAATCATACCGTTATAATAATTTTCGTTAACAATTTATTTTGCGATATATTGAACTCCAATTCAAACTAAAGTTGATCTCGCTACGCTCGTTACTGCGTGTGAACTCCAATTCTCAAAAAAAGATTAATCAACATTCTAGAATCAAGTGGGTTCTTTTTAGTTCGTCGCTTTCCCTTCAATGTCATTAAATTTCTTTGCTTCGTAAAATGCTTTGCATTTCTTTTAACCATAAGGCGGGCTGGGTTCGTATATCGGCTAATCCCAAACTCAATTGTTCAATCAAACGGGGATTTGTCACATAGCTTTGTAAACGTTTCAACAAACTGCTTTGGTTTGAATCGCTTGGTTCTTGGTACAAGCGCAGTAGCGTTTCCAGTTCAGTGAGCAACGTTTCAAGTGCTTGCATAATCTCTTCGTCTGAGTGCCACCAAGTCGTGGTATCCGTTTTGATCTGTTGCTGGATGTGTTGGAGATAGTACCCAGCCATTTTAATATTGTTTTGCAGACAAAGACTCCTTTCAGACAATTTTGCCTTGAGCATGCTGCTATCATCTACTTTTTCATCTGCGCTTGGCAGAATACAGCGGCTTAAGACGACACCTAACATTTCACTGTTCAGGCTTTCCCAAAGGCGTTCGCTATCCAATTGCCCACCTTGAAACCCGGCACTTTTGTCTGCAGGTTGCCGATCATGCCGTAAAGGCACATTGACGGCATAGATGCCAGCGGGGTAAGTTTGCTGTAGTAATGCGCTACCTAACATATCAGAACGACGACTGCTGATCAGATCGATTGTGACGCTTGGATAGGTATGGGCCACAAAGACATCGATATCAAAAAACGCGGCGTTACCGCCGCGCAGTACGGATGAATAGGGGACGAAATCAGGACGCAATAAGAGGGGACGTGTGATCGATTTACCGCTGCTAATCCCTAGGGCGGCTTGTAAATAGGCGAGAAATTGTTCACGTACCGATTGACCCGATTCGGGCCGCTTTAGCCAGCGAAAGGGGGTAAAAAGATGCGTTTTGCTAGATTCACTGTGATCGTAATAATAATCGGGTAGGGCAAAAATCGCTTGTTGAGGGGGTGAGGAATAGGTGGCTTGTGGAGCCAAAGCGGCAAACCATTCTAAATTGGCTAACAGATCAAACAATTGGGTACGGAGTACGGCATCAGGGCGGATCGGTGGATCGCCGGTTACGCCACCAATCGCCAGAGAAATTTCTGGGTGTTCTTGCCATAATGTGCTTAAAGCTTGGATTTGATCAACATCATCCGTTTCTTGTAATTGTCCTGACTTGTCTACACTGAGATTCGTCAGACGTAAATCGTCATCCAGCATCCAAACGATATCATATTGCTGCCCTTGCGCTATTTGATGCGTCACCCAACGAGTTTGAATACGGCGACTGTCAGCGATGGGTTTTCCATAGCAACCCTCGTCTAAGTAATTGATTTTTAAACCTTGTTCACGTAGATTCTGTAATCGGGCTATATTAGCCTGTCGATTTGCTTCGACTACACTGTTTTCTACCACTAATAATACCAATGCTTCTCCTTGATCGCGTTTGAGCAAGCTTTCTCCCAGCGTTTGCAGGCTGTCTAGCCGATCAGTGCTGGAAACGGTGACCAATATGCGGGGAAATTCTGGATGAGGGAGAACCGTTGCCCATGGTTTCACTTGGTTAGCCTGATAAACCGCTAAAGCTTGAACAATCGGCGCTTGCGCTAAGCCAAATTGCGTTTGCAACAATCGTTTCGCTGCCGCGAAGTTGCGTATGGGCCGCTGTACCATGCCAACCATGGAATATCGTTCATAAAAACCCTGCCTGATACAGAATAGTCCGTGAGGAAAAATGCGTACCGCCCGTAAGTTTTGTAAAAAGGGGCCGTAACCGATTTGAGTATGGTGATGGCGTAAGGCATCCGTAAAATCATCAAAATGACGGGGTGTCAAATCAGCCCAATAAACGGTTTTCCAACGGCATTGTTGTGCCTCACCCAGCCAGCGTTGTAAACATAACTTTTGACCTTCTGGTTTGGTGCGAAAACGCCAACCCATCCAAGCTTGTTCGTCTTCCCTGTCTAAGGGAAAAGGCCTACAATAAGGATGACCATTACCAACATCGCAAAGATAACTGTGGTTGGCTAGATCGACTCGTATCACTAAATGATCATCGGGCGAATTGATGCTGGCAGCAATTAGATATGCGCGAAAACCTAATCCACGTAGCAAACTTAAAAAACCAACGGTTTGCACATGACAAGGCCCGCCTTGATTGGCTAAGATACTGTTTAGCGAATCCTTAGCCGTCAAGGGTGCCGCGCAGCCGGCATAACCGGCCAGCAAATAAAGATTATGGAATACAGAATGACATAAATAGGCCCATTGCAGTTGAGTCAAATAAGTCAAATCAAGGGGTGAGGAGGGGAGAGAGAGTCGTTCAAGCAAGTGTTGTAATTGCTGTTGACTTAAGACGGGAATGCCATCTTCTGTTTCATAACTATTTTCATGCATAATAGATTATATATAGAATCGTGTAACCTTGATTTGAGGTGAATGAAACACTTTAAATCGGTTTAAAAAAAATTTATCAGAGCCAGTTGCCTATAATTATAAATGCTGCCCAGTAAGCGGGATGTCTGAATCTTTGTTCACTGGCAACTTGTATTTGTGCTTTTTGTAAAGCCTTGGCCTTAGAAAGTGTCGGTTTTTGCAAATGGGTATAGAATGCTTCCATGATTTGGGCAGTTGATTCGTCATTGACGGACCAAAGACTGGCTAACGCGCTGCCTGCACCGGCCTTAATGGCAATTCCGGCGAGTCCTAATGCGGCACGTTCATCACCAAGAGCAGTTTGACAGGCGCTCAGTGTGAGTAATTCGACAGGAGCATCACGTTTACTGATAAGCTTTTCAAGCCTGTCCAAGGTAAGCTTGTCATCGTAAGTCAGTATAAAAGTGTTTTTGGGGTTATTATCAAATTGGCCGTGTGAGGCAATGTGAACAATTTGATAAGGCGTTTGGTTCAAATTCTGTTTGAGCCGTTTCAGGGTAAATGCTTGATCCAGAAATACGTTACTTTGCTCAAATAATGATTGAATCTTATTGAGTTCGTTTGGCACGTTTAAAAGCGGGGAAAAGTCTTGCACGGCTTCTGATAAACCGTTTAGCATGATTTGTACATTTTCTTTGGGCAATGAATGTGGGTGAGTGAGATATAAGCTGGGTGTGGTGCCGAGCGCGTATTCATGGACTAAAAATGTTTTGCCATTAAATAATCCAGCCATTGGAATGAGGCGCAAGGCACCATCAGGCACCGTGATTAGCGTATCAATTTTCCGACGAATAAGACGCGCTTTTATGGGCCCAATTAACCAATCATATAGTTGACGAGATTGGCGGATAAATCGCCCACTGACTCGATTTTGAATGTTGTTGTGTAATCGTTTCGCCGCTTTTGAAATCTTATCGCCAGCTACATCTATCGTTGTCCGACAAATGCTATCAGAAAACTGAAGTATTAACTCGGTGCGTTCAGGAAAAAGAACAGGATAGAGTACAGCAGTGTGCTTGTCTAAATCAGGGATTTTAGCTTCATGTTTTAAAACCGATTCTTTTCCAAAATAATCTTGTAATTCAACACGTTTTGCACTTTCTAGCATCCCAGGAACTTCTCTCAATTGGCCGTTTTCCAGCAAGGTATCGACTAGCTTAGTGTAGGCAGGTGCAATTTGTTTGTTAAAACGTTCTTCTTCTGGAACTGGAGCCGTTTTTCCCGTTTGAGGCGAGAGATATTCAATGCCTAACAAAGCGCCTGAAATTGTGATGAACAGTGGTAAAAAGAGTTTTTTGATCATTTTCATAATGATAAGGTTTCAGAAAGATTCAGGGGTGGGAAAATATCCAAAGTTTGGTCAATCTTTGGCAATTTGTGATTTAAAAGCTTAGTCCTGCAATTTTTGTGATTCAAATGTTGCTTTTTTAATAACGCAACACAGAGAACACAGAGGATCACAGAGAACCACAGAGATGGATAACTTTGTGAAACTCTGTACTCTGAAGTGAACTCTGTGTTGGAAAAAGCACCCAGATTATCTTGATAGCCTGGTTATGAAACTTCTCTCTTGACAGCAGGAAGCGTAAACCAAAAACGGCTGCCTTTTCCAGGTGTACTTTCAACCCCTACTTTTCCACCCAGTTTTGTGACAATGCGATGGGCAATTAATAGGCCAAAACCAAAACCTTCTTTTTCACGATGTCTATCAAGTCGTGTCGCTTGGGCAAACAATTTTGACACTTCTTCCTCTGTCATGCCATCGCCATTGTCTTTTAGCCAATATTCAACCATGCCCTCTTTAACCGCAGCCCCAATTTCAAGAGAGGGTGGGGTGCCACCGTACTTCATGCCATTGCTCAAGTAATTCGTCCACACTTCTTTAACCCAGATAGGATCACCTAAAGCATTGGGTAGTTTGTCAGCTACAGTGATTGAACCATAATACTTTTTCTTAATGGATTCAAAGTCTTGTGTGACGGATGCAACACAAGAGCGCATATCGAGTGATTGAGTCTTTACCTTCTCTTTTGAAATCACCGCCACTAAGAGTAATAGAGAATCAATGATTTCAATAGATTGCTCACCAGATGACGTAATCACTTGAAGGAAATGACGGCCTTGCATATTCAGTTGTTTGTCATGGCTTTGTAATAGCTGCTCAGTAAATCCCAAAATTTCAGTGATGGGATTGCGTAAATCATTGGCCATTGAACGGGATAACGCTTCTAAATCAACGTTAGTCTGGTGCATATTTTCAACGCTTTGCTCAACTTTATCTTCAAAGCTATTGAGTAAACCAGTGAGTTGTTCAGCCATGACAGAGAAGGATAGCGCCAATTCACCTATTTCGTCTCGTCGCTTAATGTCAGTTGAGAGATTCCAGTTTTTCCAATCACCTGCGCTTAATTCTTTCACATGTTGATTGAGTAGGCGAATCGGATTAGTAACCTTTCTCGCGACAATGATGCCTACAATAATAGCAACAAGAACCGCAAGCAGTGATAATCCCAATGTCCAGAGCATGTTATCCTTAATGCCTTCAGTGAAATCGCTATCTGGGATGCTTACCGCAATTAGCCACTGGATGCCCTGCCCCTCGTAAACTGATAACTCTGTTGTTCGACCGTCTAATTTCAATAAAGCTTGACGCTGTTCTTTTGCGAACAGTGAAATACTGTTCCATTCAGCCGTGATGTACTTGGCAACCGATTGAATAACCGGACTTCTGCTTTTATTGGCACTCAAGGGATGTGTCCCCCCTGCAGAAAGCGGAGTATTTGTGGAAGCGGCAACGAGTTTACCGGTATTAGCCATAATAAACGCCATCCCGGTTTTACCGATTTTCATTTCTTTCATCAAATCAGAGATTTGAGACAAAATAAAATTGGCACCAAACACACCGCGCAGATTATAATTCTCATCATAAACTGGCACAGCATAGGTAATCTGAAGAACATGTCTATGGGCTGACACGTAAATATCGGACCAGGTAGCCTCTCCCGTCTTTTTAGCCTGTTGGTACCAAGGGCGATGACGGGGATCATATCTTTTCGTTTTACGCTCAAGATGTTTAATGCGTTCGCCGGACTCATCTATTTCATAAATGTGTCGTAGTTCTTCCGATTCTGCATCAAGTATTTTGAGAACGGTTTTATCCTGCATCAGCTGAACACCAACGAAATGCCCTTGCTCATTACCATAGAAAATATAAGGCACATCAGAGACAGTCAGTTGATGTTGGAATTGCTCAGCAAGATACTCAAAATTAGACGTATCCAGTTGGGTATTCAGCGCATTAACCAACTGAGGAGCTTGTAAAAAATGTTCAATGTGTTGCCTAATCCGGGCAGAAATTTCTTGATGAAGTTGAGTGCTAATCTCACCCACAGCCCGTTGCCCATTATAATAGGACACCCCAATTATCACCATTGCAAGCAACACAATGAGAACAACTAAGGGGATTGTGAAAAGTGTACGAATAGATCGCGTCATAGGCTAATCTCCAATTGTTAATGAGGTGTTTTACCAGTAGTAGGCTACTCGTTTGTAGTAGGCGCAGTTAAAAGCTGAAAAGGCTAACGAAAATTAGCTTAGCAAATAAACAGATAGTCGCGTGCCTACTACAAACTATTAAAATGAAGGTCGTGTTGTAATGTAGGTGATGAAAGTCATCAGATAGAACGCTGATTAAACTGATAATCATGATTAACACTGATTAAAAAAAATCAGCGTTAATCATGACAAGAGGCAAAATTAGGGTACTATTCTATATCATTATCAGATTAAAATCAGCGAAAATCATGACAATCAGTATGTCACGCAAAAGTTTTTGCGCGCAAAAACTTTTGCGTGACATATCAGCGTTCTATTTTACGATTGACAAGCGTTTTGTGGGAATGCACCACCAATCGGTATCTAAAATACCAATTCTTCGGATATCATACCACATGCCATAACGTTTAGTGATGCGAATTTGTACTTTTAAGTATGCGTTGTCATTCGCCTTGGTAAAAAAGTATCAGCACATCATGATCACCTTGATATTTAATTTTGTCAATAGCATAGTCACCAGTTCCTTACCACAATATATTTAAAAATCAAATTCACATTTAGCTTCGCGCACCGAAGGCTCACTTAAGAAGTTGCGCGCAAAAACTTGTTAAGTGAATTACTTATTCTCTGTGGTACTCTGTGGTACTCTGTGGTACTCTGTGTTGAAAAACTCCTGATTGTAACGGATTAGGGGATTCAACGGATTGATCGTGAGCTGTTTAAGATGTACCCCTTTATTAGGTGAAGTGTCACCGCCTAATATGCCAGATTGAGGTTTGGTTTCTTCTTCGTCTGCAACAATGATAGGAATCGTACTCATTAAATTTGCTCCAAGGTATTTGAATGGTGGGCAACACCCACCCTACATTGATTTAATCAAATTAAATGCTGGGCTATCAAAATGAACAAGCTTGTTTAGACGATTTCGCAATGAATGAGGTGATATCAAAATCACTTTGAATGGTTAATCTTGTTTCAAAATCACCAATGTCATTGGGTTTGAATTTGCCTCGCCAATCGGCAAAGTTGATCGTGGAATAACAAAAGCGTTTTTTGGGAATACACCACCAGTCTGTATCTGAAATACCGGTTTTATGAGCATCATACCACATGGCATAACGTTTAGTGATGCGAATTTGTACTTTATCTTTCAGGATGTTTTGTAATTCTCCTTGGTAATAGAGTACAAAGGCTTCATGAGCACCTTGACATTCAATTTTATCAATGGCATAAACCGAGTCGCCGGTTTTTAAAGTCAAAGTGGGTTTTGCTGAATCAGCGTCTTTGATGCTTGGAATTGTCGAAACAGGTGGCGATGGAGGCTGCATCACAACCGTTTCCCGTTTATCAGTCATCACAAGTTCATGGGCATTTGCCTGTGAGGTAGGGGAAGATTGACTTTGTGATGGCTTAGCTTGGGCTACAGCAATTGCCGCTTCTAATTCCGTTTTTCTGGCGCGACTGACTTGAATACCTTGCAGTATTGTCCAAGTTGTCTCATCCAAAATGCCCGTTTGGGCAACCCCAATATCCTGTTGGAATCTTTTTAAAGCCATTTCTACTGTTTCAAGCGTGGCTTGTTTCAGAGGCCTATAAAAATAACCGATCTCAGCTAAAGGAGCGGCTACGCGGTAAATCCCCATTGTTTTGATATCAGTAAATGTTTTTGCTTGAGGAGGAGATACTGGATTTTGAATGACAGTTGTTGTTGGTCTCGTTTCTCGTTCCAAAGCAACGGGTGGACGTAGATGCACAGTTTCTCGTTCTGGTTGTGTCGATAAATTTTTTACCGCTTGTTCCAAGGCTTGCAAGGTTGCTGAAGTCAATGCACCAGTTTCTGGCAATCCTGATTGTTTTTGGAAATCAGCTAAAGCCGCTTGAGTTTCAGGAGTCAATCCCTGATTGAACTCACCCACTTCGTATCCTAACAGATCAAGATTGCTTTGTGCCCATTCTATCTGAACAGAGCTGATTGGCTGTTCAACGGTTTGGGTTTCTTGATGTGTCATCTGTAGAGGTATGATGGGTTGACTCACTGGGGTAACAACTGATGCGGTTTCCGCATCAGGTGTTGTTGTACAAGCCATAGTGCTGAAACACAGTAAAATGATGAGCGTGTCGCGCCTGAAATTGATTTTAAACCAATCAAGGAACTCGTCGGTATTGTGCAATATATTGATTTTATAGAAGATCATTAAATACCTCATCAATTGTCTTACCAGATGGGATAATACCTTGATCTCGTTGCCGATGCCCTTCTAGTAAGGCGGCAAGTGATTTTTTGTCACTTCGTTCCCGTAAAGTTTCTTGGATTTCTTCCCAATAATCTTTGTCTATCATAATAACTACACCGTCATCGGTTAACCAAACCTGACAGGTTTTGAAAACATGTCAGGTTGAAAAAAAATCTTGGGTAAAATAAAAGATCAATGCCCTAATTGATTCATTATAAAAGTCGTATTATATACATTCACTGATTTAATAGTATTCAATGGTATTAAATAGAAGAAAATACCAATGAACTTTGTCGTTCAAGCAATCTACAATTCTTAGGTATTGATGAAAAAGGTTCGTCCAGAA
>Ga0164315_10001589_pt1 | contig 17081 bp, 19 predicted proteins | sample GuaBasSedimGuay6_FD_113737 | JGI IMG/M metagenome (GOLD analysis project Ga0164315, IMG submission 113737) | Subseafloor sediment microbial communities from Guaymas Basin, Gulf of California, Mexico - Guay6, Core 4569-2, 0-3 cm | ecosystem: Environmental > Aquatic > Marine > Hydrothermal vents...
CAATTAAAAAAGCCCCCTGACCGAAGTCGGTCAGGGGGCTTTTTTAATTGTCTGGCCGTTATCCAACCCTATGCGGGTGATTCCTGTCAGGTAGTCGCCATTTCGACTTGTGACCATATACCGTCTAAGGCAACCCGATCCCGTTATATTTGCTGGCCGGTAAACGGATCGATACGACCACCGCCTGGCGCTGATCGTTACTTTCCTACAGCAATTGTTCAACACCCCTGGCTTTATCAAGCGCATCGATCTGCGGCTAAAGCACAAGCTGCTTATCCGCTTTCTCTACGGTGGATTGCTCCTCACCGACAGAACAGCCACCGGCGATTACCAGCGGCATCAACAATGTCACTACGGCCACTTTGGTTTTCTTACCCAGCCCTGATTTGCAAGTAGTTAGCTCCAGCCGGTGGCATCCAGAACCTATCCCGACTAAAACATGACGGTATCTCGCATTGACTATTTAGTCGCATCAACGCCGCGCCTCTATAAGCTCACCTCTTTTCCATTCAACGCGTTAGTCTCACTTTGCCACGGCTTGTTTAAGCCCGAACGTAGCTCTTCAACATTTACTGCCGGACCATCTCAACGGGTACTAACCACCATTGCTGTAATAAACCCAGCGCCGACCGGGTCATTCACCAGTGACGATCTATCGTCTTCAAATTTTTTAATCCGTCACCTGGGAGTAACCACCAAATGAATCCAAAATCACTCACCTCAGCAGCCATAGTCAGCGGATTGCTAGCATTAACAAGTGGTAGCGCCAACGCCGTGCCCGACCAACCAACCAGTTGGGAAAAGTGTGCCGGTATTGTCAAAGCGGGCCAGAACGACTGTGGTGCGCTCGACGGTAAACATAACTGCGCGGGTCAGGCGACGATAGATAACGCTGATAACGAATGGGCCTATGTGCCGGCGGGTACCTGTACCAAAATCACTGGCGGCGTGGTGGCTACGGTGAAGCCCGCTAAAACCTAGTTCAACCGTGCAGTGATTATGGAAAGGTGGCCTGGCGCCGAGAAGCCATATGGAATAAATGCAACGGGCATCGGCCTGCGGCATCCTCATGTACAGGAGATTCTCGAAACCCGGCCACCGATCCCGTGGTTTGAAGCACTCACCGACAACTACTTAAACCCGGGTAGTCTGTTGGCCGCCCAGCTTGATGCGGTTAGCGATGCCTACCCGGTGGCTCTGCACGGCGTGGGCATGTCACTCGGCTCGGTCGACCCACTTGACCGGGCGTACCTAACCAAAGTCAAAGCGCTGGCGGCGCGGATAAAAACCCCTTGGATATCGGAACACCTGAGCTTTACTTCGGTGAATGGTTTGTACAGCCACGATCTGCTACCGCTGCCCTTTACCCAGGAGGCCGTTGATCACCTGGTGGACCGGATCAAACAGGTTCAGGACTTTTTTGGCGAGGCCATTCTGGTCGAAAATGCCACCGCCTATCTGCGTTTTAGCAGTAGCGAAATGAGCGAGGTGGAATTCTTACAGCAGATTCTGGAAAGAGCAGACTGCGGCTTGCTACTCGACCTGACCAATCTTTATATTAATTCCGTCAACCACGGCGAAAACGTGCAAGACCTTCTACTGGGCATCCCCCTGGGCCGTATTCGCCAGATTCACCTGGCCGGCCATGAGCACAAGCCCGGCTTTCTACTTGATGCTCATAACAACAAGGTGGCTGATCCGGTATGGGCCTTATATAGCCAGATTCGCGCCATGGGCGTGGTCGCGCCGGCGTTAATTGAATGGGATAGCGACATACCTGCCCTGTCGGTGTTGCGTAACCAAGCCGAACGGGCCAATCAGATAACGGTAGATCCGATACTGACGGCGGGAAGCTTGTGAACCTGGCTACGCACCAGGCGAATTTGCTGGCGTTACTACTGCCTGGCCAGCGGGAACTGAGCGACTTCCCCCACGCTACTGCCCCCGGTGGGGCAGCTATTGGGCTCGGCGTGCAGATCTATCGCAACAACGTTTTTCATGCCCACCTCAACGCCCTGCGGGAAATCTATCCTATCCTTCTCAACATCGTCGGCGAGCACTATTTTTCCCAGCTGGCCCGGGACTATCTGCACCGGCACCCCTCAAACAGCCCCGACCTGAACCACTACGGTGGGCGGTTTCCCGCCTATTTAACACAGCTCCACAACGAACGCAGTGAACTAGAAGGGCTGCCTTATTGCGGCGATCTCTGTCGACTTGAGTGGCTTTGGCACCGCGCCTATTTCGCCGATCAAAGCCTACCGTTTGACTACCAGAAGCTACAGACTATTACTGAAGGTGAAATGCCAGACATCCAGTTTGTACTGGCCAGTCATGTTGGGCTGATCCGCTCACGATGGCCGATATTGGCCATTTGGGAAGCCAATAAAAATCGCCTTGAGACCGGAGCGGTCACAGCGACTGAAGAAGAGGACCTATTGATGATTGACCGCAGGGACTACAAGCCGACGATCCACCGGCTATCCTCAAGCCAGTGGCAACTACTACAACAGATCGACTCCCGTACTACCCTGGCTACAATACTGGCAAGCCCACCGCCGGACCGGATCGAATACCCCGCCGAAAATCAGCCGGACATTCAGGGCCTGCTCGCAATAGCGATCGACAACGGCTGGGTGAGTGGTTTCAGGCTACCAAAATAGTAACGACTACGGGTAAAGCCTGCCCTGGTGAACTACGCCGTTGACCCGGACGTACCGTCAGCTTTGTCGCGAATGCGGCCTACCCGATAGCTATCGCCAATACCCATCACAAAGCAACAAATAATCATGACGGTGGCGATATTAATCACCTGGCTATCCGCTGTGGTGGTCTGAGTTGACAGGGCCTGCGTAATCGACAGCGGATCAATCCCCACCTCCCCTTGCTGGATCATCTCACTAACTCGCATTGCTACTTCAATCGTCCTGGCCAACAGAAAATAGAGCGCTCCGACGGCCAGGCTGGCCAGAACTGCGCCGGTGAGATAGCACTTTAAGTAAAAATGACCGACTCCTGGAAACAGGAAGGCGGACAGCAACATAGCTTTGGTTGAATATTTCATCGGGCGGATATGTCCTTAACTATTTTCCACGGGGCGCTTACGGCTACTCATCTTATCGTTCTCGACCGATGGTTCGGATTAAACCTTGAGAAAATAGTGATCATGATTCGATTGGTAGATTGATAAGAGTCAGCCAGCAGCCGAAGCAGAAAACCATTACCGGAGAAAACGTAGTAGAGTCATTTTGCTATATAACAGTAACAATCTAACCGAGCACGGCAGCTGCCTGCGTGGTGAATCCGGAGGGGAGTATCCATGAATAAACCCAGCGAGTTACCCGGCCTTGGCCAGTGGCACGATCATACCCACGTACCCTTTCAGGTCTATTCAGATGAAGCCATCTATCGACGCGAACTCGACGAGTATTTTTACGGACCCTTCTGGCACCCGGTGGCGCTGCAGGCTGAAATCCCCAACGTGAATGACTATAAATCTCTTTATATAGGCGAAACCCCAGTCATCGCCGTGCATAGCGCGGAGGGCGAGTTCAGCGTCATGGTCAACGCCTGCGCCCACCGTGGCGTGCAGCTGACCGCTGAGTTCCTGGGTAACGCCGGGGGCTTTACCTGCCCTTATCACGGCTGGGTATTCAAAAATGATGGCAGCCTGTTAAGCACCATCGGCGAAGAGTGTTTTCCCGACGACTACGACCCTGCTAATTACAACCTTAAAAACCTTCGAGTAGAGACCTTCTGCGGCATCGTCTTCGCTACCTTTGACCCGGCAGCGCCTTCCCTTGATGATTTTTTAGGAAACCTCAAACCGCACATGAAAGTAGTCGTCGGCGGTGGCGAGCGGCCACTCAAGCTACTGGGATATCAAAAAATCACTTTCAATACCAACTGGAAACTGTTCATGGATAACGACGGTTACCACGCCGGCATCCTCCACGCCGCCTTCCGCCTGCTTGATTTCGCCGGTGGCGACGGCTATCTCGAGGCCGACGGCCATTACGGCCACTGGGGAATGAACTACCAGTCCAAAGATTACGAAGACAACGGCTACCTGAATGACCCCACCGTGGTTGAGAGCCGTAGCGGCGAACAGACCGCCGCCGGCGCCTGTGTGCGCCCGGTAACCCAGGCGGTTCGGCACATGGACAGTATCAATTTTCGTTTTGCCCGGCCCATGGGGCCCAACAAAACCGAGGTGCACTACACCTATTTCGGTTTCGCCGATGATGACCCTGATCTGCTCAACCACCGGGTTCGCCAGGGCTCTAATCTGCTCGGCCCCAGCGGCTTTATCAGCATCGAGGACAGTTCGATATTTGACCGCAGCCAGAAAGCCATGGGCTACACCGGCGGCCAGATGCATTTTCTCAAAGGGATGGGCAGCAACCCGGACATCAACCGCAGCTCCCAGAACGACGAATCGGTCTCCACCGTATTTTGGGCCGACTATAAAACCAGGATGGGTTTCTGATGGCGGCATTAACCGACCACGACACCCTGACGCTGATAGACGACCTGTTGCAACGATACGTGAGCGCGCTTGACGACCTCGACATGCAAGGCTGGCTCGCCACCTTCAGCAGCGATGGCCAGTACCGCCTGACCACCCAGGAGAATGTGAAATACAACCTGCCCCTGTCGTTAATGCTCGACGACTGCCCTGAACGGCTAAAAGACCGGGTGAAATACGTTGATGAGGTATGGGGCAACACTGTTGAGGAGTATCAACCCCGGCATTTTGTACAACGTGGCCTGAGCAAAACCAATGGTGACGGGGCCTACCACGTGCGCTCTAATTTCAGCCTTTTCTACACCAGCAAAGAGGGTCACACCAAGCTACTCACCGTCGGTCGCTACGACGACGTTATCGTCGAAGAGCAAGGCGTGTTCAAATTCAAATCGAAAACCGGAATCATGGATACCGCGGTACCGCCCCGGTACATCATTTACCCAGTCTGATATCTAGTCTAACTACCCACCTGCAAAACAGGTCAGAAAAACTTGGGGTTGATCAAAATGTTGGAGAGTTAAACCTGCCCCTAAGACCTCACCTACGATGCTCCATCCCTGTTTATACTATTCGTACAACACTAAACCGTCGGAGGAATCATGATTGACGAACATCTACATCGAAAGATCGATGCCCTCGAAAACGAGTTAGCAGCACTTCGCGGCGAATTTTCCGAGTTCATTGATACGGCTGCGAATTACTCGAACGACACCGAGAATGCCGAGGACGCACAGCCGTCAAGCAGCAGACTAGAGCGCGATTTGGAGAAGACCGCGGGCGTGGCCAGGCTAGCATTGCATGAGCTCGACGAGGCCTCCAAACGTTACCCAACCGCTAGTCTCCTGGTCGCCTTTACCACCGGCTTGTTGATCTCCCGGCTCTTTGGTCGCAGCCGTCGATGAACACCCTCGCCGAACTGGCGATTGCACTCCTTGAACTACTTGAGGCAGAAGGTCGCGCATTCCGGCAATCACTGATCCGCACTGGCATGGGACTTGGGCTCGTCGTGATCGCAGTTATCCTCAGCATCGGTGGTTTTGGTCTGTCTCTGTGGAGTGGCTATCTCTACCTCAGCACAATGCTGGAACCCCCGCTGGCGGCGCTCACAACGGGCGGACTGGCGTTTGCCCTGGCGGCAATTCTGTTGTTCATCGCCTTACGCTTCGGTCGATGAACATCACCGAGGCGAAGGCAAACCTACGCGCAACGGCTGCCGAAGCACAATCGGCAGCACTGGCCCCAATCGAGCCCCGGCGGGCAATGCTGCTCGCACTGCTGGCGGGGTTATTGGCGGGCACCGATCCCAACTCCCGCAAATCGTTTGCCAGACTACTATTGCGCCTGCTCCTGGAGTGAAGCCATGCAGAAGTTTCGTCGTGGATTGCGATAAATCGACAGTAAAGTCAGCCCCATTGTTAACCGTGTGTGATTTCGACAGAACCTGATCTCTCGCCGCGCCCTATCCAGCCAATCAAATTTCTCGCATTAGCGCTGCAGCTGCGGCGGAAGCACCAAAATCTTCAGGTAAAGTGAAAGTACCGCAACAGCCTCACCGCCACCGGCAATTAATGAAAAGACCCGGGCCCTCCATTTTGTCGATACCCCCGACGGCTGGCCTGTGAGCAACTTAGCTTGTAAATGGGAAGGCGTAGAAACCTGCGCTACTAACTGGAGTACCGCGGGTGCTCTTCGCACCTAGAAAGGAACTCACACACGCTGCCCATATTTTTATCAAAGGGTATAAACCGGATATCGCTGCCGGCGCGGAGGCACCAATTACGAAAGGGAATTCTAACGGTTCAAATATGAGCTGGTATTTTGTTGAAAATAAAATTAGTCTTTTTACCAATCTCCTGGAGGGGATTCGAGTTCATTAGGCATCGCTAACTAAGCTGTCTAACTGAGCGAAAACTGTGCATTTATAAAGGAGACCGCCGTGACTCGCGAAATCAATCAAGCTGGTATCGATCTGGTAAAGAGTTTTGAAGGGTTTTTTGCTGATGCTTATATCTGCCCTGCCGGAGTACTCACCATCGGCTACGGCCACACTGGAGATGTAGTTAAGGATCAATGCATCGATAAATCAACTGCGGAGGCACTGCTACGCGCCGACCTGCAATCCGCCTGCGCCAGCGTGGAACGTCTGGTCAATGTGCCTTTGTCGGATAATCAATTCGCCGCACTGGCGAGTTTTGCCTTTAATTGCGGGGCAGGTAACCTGGGGATGAGCACGCTACTTAAAAAGCTCAACCACGGTGATTACGATGCCGCTCCTTCCGAATTGGCACGCTGGGTAAAAGCCAGGGATCCCTCAACCGATAAAAAAAGAACTCTCAGAGGTCTGGTCCGCCGCCGGGCTGCGGAAAGCGAACTGTGGCTCGCGCCCGACGGCCCGGCTCCAGCCGAGCTAGATGAACACATGCCACAACAGGTAGAACTCGCAGATACAGAGAACCACTTTCGGGTGACCGCGCGATCCGGTCTGCGGATGCGCGGTGGCCCGGGACTTGATTTTGGCATCATCGAGACCTTACCCGCCGACACAGTGGTTACTGTTTGGCCACGGCAAAATGAATGGGCCCAGGTGGACCTGGGGGGTGATGGCCTGATTGATGGTTGGGTATTTAGCAGCTATTTAGAAGCGTTAAGTTAATCGGATAACTCTCTGCGATCCAATACTACATGGGTACTTTCGATATTGAACTTAGCTTTGCCGCTCTAGAGTGAAGACGGTATAAAAAGTCTGTGCAATCCCTCATCCTTTCCCGTCAGCGGGAAAGGATGAGTACCAGCCACGAAACAAGTGTAACCAGAAAAATCACCGTGCCAGACTGTGGTACTCCTCATTAGGAATCATCTCGGTGCCGGCAGCCAGGCGGTTGGTCATGTTAAAAAACGCCGTCACTTCGATAATGTCCCAGATATCTTCTTCTGAAAAACCGGCTTCGCGCAGGGCCGCGCGGTCATCATCGCCGATGTATTGGGGGGCGACCGTCAGGGCCACGGCAAAATCCAGCATCGCCCGCACCCGATCATCCAACCCTGCGTGACGGTAGTTCATGCTCAACCGTTCGCTCAAAGTCGGGTCGCCGGAGAGCTGGCGTACTTTTGAACCGTGAGAAGTTAAGCAATAAAAGCAGCTGTTATGGGCAGAGACCACCACCGCGATCATCTCCCGCTCCAGCGGGCTCAGACCGGATTCGCTCACCATCAGCTCGTCACGGGTAGCAAAAAAGTTCTTTAGCCGCTGCGGCACGTGGGCATAGCCTTTGAGGATATTGGGGATAAAACCCATTTTCCCCTCGGCGACCTTTGATGCCTCGACAACGAATTCATCAGGTGGCTCCGGGGTGGGAATATCCAATCCCATGACATGTTTTGGATAGCTCATTTTGAAGCTCCTCTGTTCATGTTTCTTGTGCAATAAAAAACCCGACCGGATTGTCGGCTAAAACCAACAACCCGATCGGGTTCTCATATCAGAACTGCGCTATAACTTAACTAATCGCAGCGACGAACTCGTCGGTGGAGCAGATATCAGCCAGGTAGGTCAGCGAAGTATCAATAGCCGCTTTGTGAGAGGCCTCATCACCCGCGCAGACACAATCTTCGATAACGATACAGCTAACGCCCATATCAACCGCGCTCCAGGTGGTGCCTTCCACCACAAACGGAGTCGCCACACCGATCATGGCGATATCGGTGATGCCGTTTTCGTCGAGCACCTCTTTGAGGTTAGAGCCGACAAACGCACTGATCATCGATTTCTGTACCACCACGTCACCCTCTTTCGGCGCGACGGCTTCATGGATTTCAGCACCCCAGGTACCCGGCTGCAGGGTTGGGCCACCGGCACCCAGCATCTCAAAGAAAGCACCGCGGGTCGGCATCGTTGGTGAAGTGTCGTCAAATTCAACCTTGACGTGAATGACCAGCATGCCTGCAGCACGGGCGGTGTCCATCAGTTTGGCGGCTTTTTCAAGAATATTGGTTTTAATCACCATGTCGGCAAAACCGGCGGCCTGGGCCAGGCCAGCATCCGGGTGGATGATGTCGTTTTGGAAATCCATCGACAGCAGCGCTGTCTTCTTTTTATCTACGGTAATGGCCATTCTTTACTCCATGATTGTTATATGAATTTATATGTTAACCAGTGGTTCCAGTTGCCGTGAAGGCTATTTCAAACCGGGCATCACTTTAGTCGCAAACAGTTCCTGTGTCTGCTGCATCTGTGCAAAGGTTAGCCCACCACCCTCACCACGCGGCAGTACCTGAATGGCAAATTCATCCAGCTCTTCCTGGCTGAGAAAATCCTCAGAGCGGCGACGGATTTGATCCGGTGTACCGACCCAGACCATGCCACTTTCAACAATCTGCTCGTAGGTCAGTTCCAACATCTGATTCATCGCATCACTGGCGTAAAAACCATAGCCCGAGGCGATCAGCCGATCGCGGTGACCTTCCTGGTCCAGGTAGTTAATCGGTTTGGCGATGTTGTGATAGAAATACTCACAGGCGGTTTTAGCTATTTCGTGCGCAGTATTCTCATCTTCGTGGATCAATACCGGCTGTATGTAACTCACCACCGGGGTATTGCCATGGGTAGCGCAGGCTGCACGGTACTCGGCCATCGCATCTTTAAAAATCGCATAGGGTGCCGGTCCCCCCACGGAAATACCCCAGCCATTTTCGGCCGCAATGTTAAAAGACTTTCCACTGGTGCCGGTGAGGTAAACCGGAATATCCTGTTGCACAAGTTTCGGCCAGATGTTGACATTCTCAACGTCGTACTCGAAGCCCTTATGAGAGAAGTTCTCCTCGGTGAGCCCCTTCATCACCAGCTCAATCGCCTCCACATAACGCGGTTGGCTCAGCTCGTAAGGTAGACCTGCGGCAGGATAGAGCCAGGAATGACCACGGCCGAAACCCAGATCCAGACGACCATTGGTCAGCACTTCGGCGGTAGCGATTTCACCGGCGAGAATCAATGGATTGTGCAGCGGTAACGTGTGACAAAGGGTACGAAAACGAATGTTGTCCGTACGCTGTGCAGCCGCCGAAAAAACCGCCAATGGGTTCGACGACATCCCAAAAGTTTCGTAAAAATGGTGTTCGATGGTCATGTAGACGTCGTAACCGAGCTTGTCGGATTGCTCGATCAGCTTCACCACATCCCATACCGCCTCCTGACTGGTCATCCCAGCCAAACAGTTCATTTCGGTATAGACACCAAATTTAAGATCTGAACTCATCGTTATTACTCCATCGTTTATCGATCTGAAATAGTCAGTAGGTTCGCCTGGTCAGGCATAGAAAACCCAATAATCCCAGCAAACACTCACCCAGCCAACGTCCATCCGGCCAAGCCAACCATATTACCCTGCTCGCCTGGAAAACTGATCGTTTGTTAACCTAATAAAATAGACTCATATTGATCCGGGGCAATAGCCAGCCTGAACCCCCAACCCGAACGCCAGGCACGATTATAATATTCCATTTTAGACTAGCTTAAGACTGTTTCGATCATCAACCCTGCCTTCCCCTGCGCGGGCCGGGCAAAAAAGGAGTCCAGACAATGAAACTCATGTACGCCCCACCGTCACCCTTTGCTCGTAAAGCCCGTGTTACCGCCATTGAAAAAGGCCTGCAGGAGCGGGTGGAATTCGTCCTGGTCAATCCAATGGGCGATGATCCCACGCTATTGGCTGCCAACCCCATCTCTAAAATTCCCGCTCTGGAGCTCGATAACGGCTCCAGCCTGATCGACAGCGCATTGATCTGCAGCTATCTCGACACCCTGGCAGACACCAACCCGCTATTGGGCAGCGGTGATGAGACCTGGGAAATCCAGCGGGTAACTTATCTGGCTAATGCCATCCTCGACGCCGCCGTCGCCGCCCGCATGGAATGGTTCCGTCCAGAAGAGATTCGCTGGCAGCCCTGGGTTGATCGCCAGCATGCCGCCATCACCCGCGGCCTGGTAGAACTGGAAAAAGCGGCAAAAGATTTTGGCCCCCAGGTAACCATGGCCCAAATCACCACCGCCGTGATGCTCGAGTATCTGGATTTTCGCCTGCCGGAAACCAACTGGCGTGATAACCACCCTGCCCTGGCCGCCTGGCTCCCGGGTTTTTCCAGCCGCGAATCCATGCAGCAAACCCAACCGCCAACCAGTTAGGGACGAATCGCCAGACCATGCCTACCCTCAAACGCTCAGCCCCAACCCGGCTACTGCTTGGCCTCTACCGCACCATGCTGCGTATCCGCCGGGTAGAGGAGCGCCTGTCGGCGCTGTTTGCCGACGGCACCATTCCCGGCTTTATCCATTTGAGCATTGGCCAGGAATCGGTACCGGCTGCAATCACTCACCACCTGACCAACAGCGACACGGTGGCCATTACCCATCGTGGTCACGGTCAGGCGCTGGCCAAAGGCATTAATCTTGATGCCTTTCTGGCCGAAATGATGGGCCGGGCCAGCGGCATCTGCCAGGGCCGAGGCGGCTCCATGCACATCGCCGATTCGTCGGTGGGCATGCTCGGCGCCAACGGCATTGTGGCTGGGGGTATTCCGATTGCTGTCGGTAGCGCGTTGGCCCATCAGCTCGATGGTCAGGGCAACATCGCCGTGCCCTATTTTGGTGACGGTGCCATCGCCGAAGGGGTGTTCCACGAATCCCTCAACATTGCTTCGCTGTGGAACCTGCCCTGCCTGTTCGTCTGTGAGAACAACGGCTGGGGTGAGTTTTCTAAAACCGACGATCAATTTTCCGGCAGCCTGAAAAAACTCGCCGCTACCTACGACATGGACTACCAGTTCATCGATGCCCTCGACGTGGCCAAACTGAGCAACCTGGCAGGGCGCATGATCAAGGCGGTACGCAAAACCAGCCGTCCGGCGATACTGGAGTGCAAAGTCACCCGCCACCACGGCCACTATGAGGGTGACCCGCAAAAATACCGCCCAGAAGAAGAACTCAACCAACTCGGCGGACAGGACCCGGTGAGTCACGCCTACGACAAACTCATTACTGCTGGCATCCCGGTCAGTGAGCTAACCGAACTGGACCGGCAGATTCAAGCCGAAATCGACGCCTCGGTGGCCCAGGCAATGGCCGCCGACCATCCGCAGTTTGATCAGGCCGCTGCGGGGGTCTACGCATGAACAATCCCCAAATATCAGAAGAGACCGAAACCCTCCGTTTTGGCCAGGCGCTGAACCGCGCCCTCGGCGACGCCATGCGCGCCGACGATAGAGTCTTTTTAATGGGTGAAGACATCGCCCTGGCCGGCGGCCCATTTGGGGTCACCCGCAAACTACTCGATGAATTTGGCCAGCGCCGGGTGCGCGACTACCCCATCGCCGAAGCCTCCATGGTCAATCTGGCCGTCGGCGCTGCATTGGGTGGCTACAAACCAGTGGTTGAAATCATGTTCATGGATTTCTGCACCCTGGCGATGGATGCTCTGGTCAACCAGGCCGCTAAAGCCCACTTCATGTTTGGCGAGCAGGGCCCGGTACCGTTAGTGCTAAGAACACCCCACGGCGGCGGGCTCAATGCTGGCCCCCAACATTCGCAATGCCTGGAGGCCTGGTTTGCCCATATCCCCGGCCTGATTGTGGTCTGTCCCAGCAATGCTGCCGATGCCTACGGCCTGCTGCGCGCAGCCATCGACAATCCCAACCCGGTGGTGTTTGTCGAAAACAAGCGGCTCTATTCGGCCAAAAGCGAATTCCCCGCTAACCCACAACCGATTGAGATCGGTAAAGCCCGCACTGCGCGTTCCGGCAGTGACCTGACCATCGTCACCTACGGCAACACCGTGCATCTGGCCGAACAGGTAGCTAAACAGCGCGCTGACCAGAACATCGACATTGAGATTATCGACCTGCGCAGCCTGCAGCCGTGGGATGAAACCGCCGTACTCACCAGCCTCAGTAAAACCCATCGGCTAATCGTGCTCCACGAAGCCACCGAAGCCTTTGGCATTGGTGCCGAGATTGCCGCGCGCATGGCCGACATTGGCTTTGATGAACTCGACGCACCGATTATTCGCGTCGGCGCGCCGTTCATGCCGGTACCCTACTCGGTAGCCCTGGAAGCCGAATTTGGCCCCAATGCCGAGCAGCTCAACACGGCGATTGATCGGTTGTTGCTGTAGCACCACCCCAACATCCCAAACTAATACGCCCGTTCAACCAAATCCATATAGAGACCGCGCAATGAGTGACTATCAGAACATCGCATTAACTATTGAAGATCACCAGGCCTGGATCACCATTAATCGGCCCGAGGTGATGAACGCCCTCAACGTACCGACCCTTGAAGAGCTGGAACAGGCTTTTGCTGCTGCTGAAGCCGACGATGACGTGCGGGTAATTATCTTCACCGGGGCGGGTGATCGCGCCTTTATCGCCGGTGGCGACATTGCCGATCTCGACTCCCGCGAGGGCATGGCCCATTACCAGGAATTTGGCGAGCTGATCCACCGCGTGTTCCGCCGCATCGAGATGTCCGACAAACCCACCATCGCCGCGGTGAATGGCTGGGCGCTGGGCGGCGGCACCGAGATTTTACTGGCGATCGATATCCGCATTGTTTCGGAGAAAGCCAAACTCGGCCTGCCGGAGATCACCCTGGGCATCTTCCCCGGTGCCGGCGGCACCCAGCGGATGATTCGGCAGATTCCCGAATGCCGTGCCCGCGAGCTGATGTTCACCGGCGACACCATGACCGCCGCCGAAGCGCTGGAATATGGCCTGATCAATCGAGTGGTCGCCCCGGAAGCGCTGATTGAATCCGTGAAAGAGACCGCCGCTAAAATCACCAGCAAATCACCACTGACCCTGAAAATGCTCAAGCGATCGATGAACCACGGCATCGACATGCCGATGCAGGCCGCCCTGCAGTACGAGCAGTCGATTATTAGTCTGGTGCTGGATTCCAAAGATGCCCACGAAGGCTGTAAGGCATTCCTGGAAAAGCGGCCCGCCGAATTCAAAGGGGTCTGATTGTTGACCAAAACCAACCCCACGAACCAACTGCGACTACCGCAGTTTGGTTTAACCATGACCGAAGCGCTGATTGCCGAATGGGCAGTCTGCGTGGGTCAAAGCGTGGCGATTGGCGACCTGCTCTATGTCACCGAAACTGACAAGATCGCCAATGAAGTGATTGCTGATCGTACCGGAGTAATTGAAACCATTCTTGTCGCCCAGGGTGAGACCGTGCCCGTAGGCAGTCCGCTGGCGACCTGGCGCTCAGACGGTTCATCAATCAGTGATGCGGAACAACAACCCCCCGCCGAATCGGCACCAACACAGACAACCCCGGCACCGATTGAAGCAACAGCAGCGCCCGTTGCCGCGCCGCTATTGGCAAGCGCCATCACTGGCAGCGAACGAATCATCGCCACTCCCCATGCGCGCAAATTGGCGCGTGAACGGGGCGTGGATCTGAAATCCATCATCGGCAGCGGACCTAAAGGACGCATTAAAGCGGTTGATGTTCGCACCGCTGACCCGGCGACCGAGTCTATTCAAGCAGCTGTCCCAACCGGTTCAGCCGCAAACATGCGCCGTATCATCGCTCGACGCATGACTGAGTCGAAACAGCAGATCCCTCATTTTTACCTCACTGCCAACGCCGAGATTAGCGAACTGCTCTGGTTACATGAAGGAATGAAAAACAATCCGGAGTTAGGCCGACTCACCTTGACCCACTGGATTGCCACCGCCGTATCCCTGGCCCTGGCCAGCGATGGCCTGTTTCGCACTATTTATCATCAGAATGAGTGGTTGGAGCTGACCGAGGCAGACGTCGGCATTGCCGTTGCCACCGATTCCGGGCTTTACGCACCGGTGGCCCGCAATCTTGATTATGGCGTGCTCGGCGACAACGCTGCGCAGATCAACCAGCTGATTGACCGTTGCCGGGCCGATGACCAGCCCACAGATAGCCTGCGGGGCGGGGCGACCACTGTCTCCAATCTGGGCAACTATCAGGTAGCGCAAATCTTCCCGATCATCAACCCCGGCCAGTCGAGCATTCTTGGTGTCGGCCGTACTCAGGAGCTGTTTCGGCCCGATGACCAGGGCGCACCGAAACTCTGCAAGGAACTACACCTGGTGCTGGCCTGCGATCATCGGGTGTTTAACGGTGCTGATGGGGCACGTTTTTTGGAAACCATCTGTAACTACCTCCAGCAGCCGATGTTGATCGTCGCCAAACCGCGGAATTAACTGATCAACCACTACTTATAGGACTGAGCACGATGGATTTTTCCTTCAACGACGAACAGCGCATGATTCAGGAGACTGCCACCAAAATTGGTGAGCAGTACGGCCTCGACTACTGGCGCGAGCACGACAAGGCAAAAAAATTCCCCACCGAATTTTGGGCTGAGGTTTGCAACGCCGGCATCGCCGGCATGACGCTGCCCACCGAATACGGCGGCAGTGGCCTGGGTACTCTGGAAATGTGCATCGCCATCGAAGCCCTTTCGCGCGGTGGTGGTGGCGCTACCGTCGGCCAGTTCTTTATGCTTAATCCCATCTTCGGCGGCGTGGCGATTAGCAAATACGGCAGCGACGAAATGAAGAGCACCCTGCTGCCAAGACTGTGTGAAGGCACGATCAATTTCTGCATGGCGCTCACCGAACCCGATGCGGGCACCAACACCCTGTCGATTAGCACTTTTGCGAAAAAAGTGGATGACGGCTGGATACTTAACGGCAAAAAGCACTGGATTACCGGCACCGCGACTGCCGAGAAAATGCTGGTCATCGCCCGCACCACCAAACAGGAAGATGCCCAGCGCCGCACCGACGGCATCACCATGTTCATGATCGATGTTGAGCGCGAGGGGCTCAGCCACGGTCGTATCGACAAACTCGGCACCAATACCCTCGATTCCAGCACCATCTTCTTTGATGACGTGAAAATAACGCCCGACGAGTTGATTGGCACCGAGGATAAGGGCTTTTTCGAACTGCTCGATGTGCTCAACACCGAGCGGCTGGCGACCACCGCATCGCTGATCGGCACGGCAGAGCTGGCGATCAGCCTGGCGGTAGAGTTCGCCGCCGAACGCAAAGTGTTCGGCGACACCCCCATCAGCGCCTACCAGGGCATTCAATTCCCGCTGGCTCAGGCCCACGCCGAAACCACCAGCGCCCGGCTAATGAATTTCAAGGCTGCCACGGTGTGCGATCAGGGCGAAAAATACGGCACTGAATCCAACCTGGCCAAACTGCTCGCCTCCCAGGCTTGCGATAAGGCTACCCAGCAGGCGATGCAGACCATGGGTTCCATGGGCTATGCCAGCGAATACCACGTCGAGCGCCTCTGGCGCGACCAGCGGCTATTCCGTTTTGCGCCGGTATCCGAGGAGATGATTCTTAACTACATCGCCCAACATGAGTTGGGCATGGTCCGTTCTTATTAGATGACAAAACAAAAGGGAGGTCGGTCATGGTTAACACCAGCGTAGCGGTACTTTGGCAAGCTCGCACTAATCCAGAGAGACTAGCTATTGTTTACAAAGACCAGCGCATTAGCTTCGCTGACCTTGCCGACCGACTGCTGAAGCTCGCGGACTTCCTCGATAAACAGGGTGTACGCGATGGCGACATAGTCGCCGTACTGATGCTCAACAGCTCAAGCTTCCTGGAGATTGCCCTGGCGGTGAGCCACCTCGGTGCGGTATTCCTGCCGGTCAACTACCGCCTGGCGCCGGAAGAGGTAGCCTATATCCTCAACCATGCCGGGGCCAAATACCTGTTCGTTGATGAAGAACTTAAAGACAAAGCCGATCCTGCAATGACCATTTTCGAGGTCAACGAGCAGGCCCAGGTCGATAGTCGAGCGCTGGGTGGAGCGCTCAACCCAGCGCTGGCGAAGCCGGCACGGAAAGAGCCCAATGATCTTTACCGGCTGATGTACACCTCCGGCACCACGGGCCACCCCAAAGGGGTGATCCACAAGTATAAAAACTACTACTGGAAAACCATCGACCACACCATGGCATTGGGGCTGGATAGCAACAGCAAAGCCCTGGTAGTGGGCCCCATGTACCACATTGGTGGACTCGACCTGCCCGGGTTTTCGGTGCTACTACACGGCGGCATGCTCTGTATACTCCGCGAATACGACCCCACCGCGGTATTTACCGCCATCGAGCAAGAGCAACTCGACTGCGCCTGGATGGCCCCGGTAATGCTCAATGGCCTGTTCAATCTGCCCGACTGGCAGCGCTTTGATCGCAGCTCGCTACGCTGGAGCGTCGGCGGCGGCGAGCGCACCCCGGAATCGCGGATTCGCGCCTTTACCGACCTGTTCCCCAACGCCCGTTATATTGACGGTTACGGCCTAACCGAGAGCTTTGGCGGCGACACCATCATGGAACCAGGTTACGAACTTAAAAAAATTGGCTCCACCGGCCGCGCCATTGCCCACGTTGAGGTGACCATTCGCGACGATAAGGGCCAAGTAGTACCCGCCAACAGCGAAGGCGAGATTTGCCTGCGCGGCCCGAAAATCACCAGCGGCTAC
>Ga0164315_10001590_pt1 | contig 17069 bp, 12 predicted proteins | sample GuaBasSedimGuay6_FD_113737 | JGI IMG/M metagenome (GOLD analysis project Ga0164315, IMG submission 113737) | Subseafloor sediment microbial communities from Guaymas Basin, Gulf of California, Mexico - Guay6, Core 4569-2, 0-3 cm | ecosystem: Environmental > Aquatic > Marine > Hydrothermal vents...
AGCACCTGGTACCATTCATCCCGATTTTCCACCCGGTGCACAGCCACACTGAAAAAACCTACTGCAGGCTTGATTATGAATGGAAAATTTAACTTGCCTGCATCCATCTCTCTCAGTCTGCTGAATTCAACTCCCTGGAAGTAGTAATCAGGGTAGATGCCGGCCAGCAACTCCCGGAACCTGATTTTGTTTTTAAATAACTGGATCTGGTCCGGAAGCGGACCCTGGGTTGCATTGTTTTCCAGCCATCCAATGGTATTTTCAGAGTTTGTATAGACTTTTGTACCCGATTTCTCTTTTAGCAGCTCTCTTGCTTCAATTTCAGAAATCCAGTTCACCCGATTCCCCTTAATTACCTCTCTTGCCTCCGCAGTTGAGATCACCGGATAGTTGCTCTTTTGTATGGATTCCAGGAGGAAATCGGAAACATAGGGTTTGCCAATGGCAATCATCATATTAATTATTTATCAGCGCGTAAATAGCAAAACTTCCAAGCCAGTGGCCCCCTTCATACCCATCATCCACAAGATTGGGCAATGAGTAGGTTACATGCTTATTGGCAATGGTTTGCAGATGCATGTATTCCGGGTATTGAGCGGCTAAACCATACAATACCCAGGCCCTGCTGAAATTGAGACCGTCCAGGTGGACCAGCTTCCCATCAGTCCGGTCCGAAACCTCTCCCACAGGAAGGTGGTATTCGGGGGAGAGAAGTTGCGGGGCAAATTTCTTCATCCACCTTCCAAATGAGACTCTGTCCAAAACCCGGCGCATAAGATCAATCTCCTCCAGACAGGGTGATAGAAAGTCATATCCACTGGGCTCCCAGTGGATGGGACAATCCCGGTCGTTCATATAGAACTCCTTGGCTCTGGTTGAAATAGCAGCTTTCAAGTCTGTATGCTGCACAGCAAGTGCATAATCCCAGGCAAATGTTAACCCAAAAGCCGTATTGGTATGTTCACCCACTCTGATGGGATAGACCAGTTTGGGGAGGAATTCCAAAAACCGTTCAACTACCAGGTCGGTCAGTGGCTGAAGATTTGTTTCCAGTTCACGGGCTAAGGGATCGTCCCAGGTATGCAGCTCTTCAGCCAGCTTAAGTAGCCAGCCCCATCCGTAGGTTCGCTCATAAGTTTGGTTATGCTCCCCAAGGAAATAGTCCAGTTCAGCCAGGATATTTCCGGGAGAGATATTCTCTTGAAGTTTCTTCCTGATCTGATCTGCCTTCTCCAATCCAGGAAACTCCGTTAGAAGTTTAACCAACGACCAGTGTCCGTGAACCGAAGAGTGCCAGTCAAAACAACCATAAAAGGCGGGGTGAAGTATCCTGGGTTCCTGCAAGTCACCGGGGGTACCCAGAGTTTGACCCAGTTTGTTGGGATACTCATTCTGCATGCATGCCATGGGTAGACTGGCCAGTTGGTTGGCCTGTTCCGGGGTCAGTGCAATGGGATTCTCCAACAGAATCTTTCCTGTGGGCTCTTTACGGGTGCAGCCACTCATTGCCACCAGCATTACAATCCACAAATATTTATAGGCGCCAATCATGAGACAATCATTTCTATACTGTGATTCAGGTCATTCTGAAAGGAATCCAGGATGGGATAGACCCCAATGTTAATAAGTGGCTTGATTTTTCCATGAAAATCGCTTCCCCCGGTCATTAGCGATCCGCTTTTGCGGCATAAGGAGGCGAAATACTCCATCTGATCGCTGCTGTGATAATTGTTGAATACTTCTAATCCGGCAGCTCCCTCTTTCAGCAGTTCCGCGACCACCTTTTCCTCTCCTTTGAAGTTAAGGCCCGGATGGGCAACAACTGGGATTCCTCCACTGTTTTTAATAATCTCAACCGCCTCATTAAACCTCATATGGTCGATTTTCACATATGCCGGTTTTCCCTGTGCAAAGTAATCGAGATAGAAGTTGATATAGGGCATATCGCTTCTTTCACCACCCTCAAGATAGGGTAGAAGCAAGATATTGGTATGGTAATCCTTATTGGTCAGGAGCACCTCGGCAAATAGTTCCGGAGACGGAAGCATCTGGCCAGCCTTTTCCATAAGCTCGTCCCCATCAATTTCAATCCCTGCCAGGGCAAGGCTCTGAATCATCAGTGGAACCGCATCCATCATCTTTTTTTCAGCTATTGTCTCCAGGGCCAGAATTTCTCCATTTTTCCAATCAATCTGATACCCTAACAGATGCATATCTGTCCCTTTGTACTGGCAGTCAATTTCTATCCCGGGTATAAAATTAATATTAGAATTTCTGCATAGCTTTAATGCTTCAGTGGTTCCCCCAACAATGTTATGATCGGTGACTGAAAGGACGCTGATGCCCTTAGCAAGGCTCCTGTTAACAATCTCCTCAATCGCCAGCTCACCATCGTTGCTGTATCTGGAATGAACATGAAGGTCAGTACGAGTCATTTATAACTGTTTTTTGAGCATTCCGGTCAGCTGGCTAACCCGGAGAATGATGCACCTGGCAGCGAATGTAACAAAACATATTTCTGAAGCCAAATGGCTGGAGAAGTTTTGTATTACAAAGGAAAACAGTATATTTCATCGAGCGGACCCGAAGATAGACCCTATGCCAAACATCTGTCGGTTTCCCTTGCAAAACTGGACTACACTTTAAACTCGCAGATATGAAAAAAATCACTTCTACCTTTGTTGCACTCCTTTTGTTTTTGACAGTAGGGCTTACGGCACAAGATTTTGACGGTCTCAATAACAATCTTTCAAACCTCTACATGCTCTCCAATGCCCAGACCAGGAGCATCTCACCTGAAAATTTTACCGGTGAGAAGGGCAAAGGAGGAATGGCCAAACTGGGAGAGGGAGCAGCCTCCCACGAAGCCCGCGAGCTGGGTCAGGGCTATAAAGTGAGTCCCTATATCATCATCGAAGCAGGAGAAACCTTTACCCTGGCTGAAATCGAAGGACCGGGTAGTATCCAGCATATCTGGATGACACCTACCGGTAACTGGAGGTTCTATGTACTTCGTTTGTACTGGGACGATGAGGAGGAGCCCTCAGTAGAAGTGCCTGCGGGTGACTTTTTTGGTATGGGCTGGGGCGAATATGCCCATCTGAACTCTTTGGCGGTGTGTGTAAATCCGGGCCGGGCCTTCAATTGTTACTGGCAGATGCCCTTTCGGAAAAAATGCAGGATCACCATGGAGAACATTGATGTGAATCCCACCCGCCTCTATTACCAGGTGGATTATGTGCTCACTGATGTTCCTGACGATGCAGCCTATTTCCATGCGCAGTTTCGCAGACCGCTTGCTGACCCGGAAAAAGAAGCCTATACCATCGTGGATGGCATCCAAGGGAAGGGACAGTATGTAGGAACCTACCTGGCATGGCAGGTCAATAACGGTGGCTGGTGGGGAGAAGGCGAGATCAAATTCTTTATGGATGGTGACAAGGAGTTCCCAACCATATGTGGTACAGGAGTAGAGGACTACTTTTGTGGATCCTACAATTTTGACGTAGGCGGTCAGTATACCGAATTCTCCACGCCCTATTCCGGTCTGCACCAGGTGATCCGGCCCGACGGAACATACAAGGCCAATACCAGGTTTGGTTTGTACCGCTGGCACATCACCGATCCCATCAGGTTTGAGAAGGATATGAGGGTTACCATCCAGGACCTGGGATGGCGCAGTGAAGGCAGATATTTGAAGCAGGGAAGCGATATCGCCTCTGTGGCCTACTGGTATCAAACAGAACCACATATGCCATTTCCAAAACTACCTTCAAAGGATAACCTGGAGGTAAGATGAGATATGCAGCACTCCTTTTCCTGGCTCTCCCATTTTTGATTTCATGTAATCAAACTCAACCCCCGGCTGCTGTGGAGCCTTTGCCTGCAGATCGACAGCTGAAATGGCATGAATTGGAGTTCTATGCCTTTGTGCACTTCAACATGAATACATTCACAGATATAGAGTGGGGGACCGGTGGTGAGTCGCCGGAATTGTTCAATCCCACGGAACTGGATTGCCGGCAGTGGGCCAGTGTATGCAAGGAGGCCGGAATGAAGGGCATTATCTTAACTGCCAAGCATCATGATGGTTTTTGTTTATGGCCCTCAGAGTACACAGAGCACTCTGTAAAGAATTCCCCATGGAAAGATGGGAAAGGAGATGTGGTAAGGGAACTGGCCGATGCCTGCCAGGAGTATGGCTTGAAACTGGGCCTGTACCTCTCACCCTGGGATCGCAATCATGCAGAGTATGGAACGGATGCCTACCTGAGTTACTTCAGGAAGCAGCTTGCCGAACTCATGAGCAATTATGGGGAGGTCTTTGAAGTATGGTTCGATGGTGCCAATGGTGGTACCGGCTGGTATGGCGGGGCAAACGAGGAAAGACGGGTCGATCGTAAGACCTACTACGACTGGCCCAACACTCGTCAGATCGTGCGGGATCTGCAACCCGATGCTGTTATGTTCAGTGATGCCGGACCGGGAGTTCGCTGGGTAGGGAATGAGGCCGGATGGGCAGGGGAGACCAACTGGAGTATGATCCGCAGGGATGAATTCTATCCCGGATCGCCCAACTATAAAGAACTTACCACCGGACAAGAGGATGGTACACACTGGGTGCCGGCCGAGGTGGATGTATCTATCAGACCCGGCTGGTACTATCATCATTCGGAGGATCATAAGGTTCATTCAGTCAAGAAGCTGGTGGATATCTATTACAACTCCATTGGACGGAATGCCTCCTTTCTATTGAACTTCCCGGTAGATATGCGGGGATTGATCCACGAAAACGATGTGGAACATCTGATGAAAATGGTAGAGGTGATCCGGAGTGATATGGAGACAGATCTTGCCAGAAACACAAATGTCAGAGCCAGTCAGGTTAGAGGTGATTCCAGAAAATTCAGTGCAGGGAAAGCTGTGGATGGTGATCCGGATACCTATTGGGCCACTGATGATGAGGTAACAAGCGCCTCCCTGACCATAAACTTTGAAGAAGAGACCACTTTCAATCGCTTCCTGGTACAAGAATATATTCCACTGGGTCAAAGGGTGAAAAAATTCTCCATAGAAGCCTGGATGAATGGTGCCTGGGAAGAGATTGATGCACAGACAACCATCGGGGCAAAACGTATTCTGAGATTTGATAATGTTAACAGTGATAAGCTTCGTTTCAATATCCTGGATTCAAAAGCATCTCCTATCATTTCAAATGTAGAGGTTTATCACGCCCCAAAACTTCTTGAACCACCAGTTATAGAGCGGGACAAACAGGGATTGGTGACCATGGAGGCACACGATGGAGGGTTGGAGATTCACTATACCCTGGATGGATCGGACCCATCCGGGAATAGTAAAACCTATGACGGGCCCATTGAATTCAAAGAGAGTGGTACGGTTAGGGCTGTCGCCTTTGACCCTGAATCGGAGCTGTCAAGCGAAATTGCATCCTTGAACTTTGATATTTGCAAAGAACTATGGCGGGTCATCTTACCCGATCCAAGGAAAGATTTCAGGGGGGGAGCCATGATCGATTCCGATGAGCGGACCATCTGGCGAAGCGACAGGCAGGACTCGTTGCCGAAGGAGGTGGTGATCGACCTGGGTGAAATCCTGGAACTGTCAGGGTTTACCTACTTGCCCACCCAGCAGCGCTATATTGACGGGACCGTTTCCCACTACCAGTTTTTTGGGAGCATGGATGGAAAGCAGTGGGATGATCCGGTATCCCAGGGCGAGTTCAGCAACATCAGGAACAGTCCGATTCTTCAAATGAAGCCCTTTGAAGTCACCTCCGCACGCTATATAAAGTTTGTGGCTGAGAAGGAGATCAACAACCAGGGTTTTGTGACCGTTGCTGAGCTGGGAATTATTACCAAATAGCGTAGCACAAACCAGGAAAAAATATAAATAATCGGGTATTCATCTTACAATTATTTTATGATAATGGGGATGGAGCCATTTGCAGGAATGGTCACTTCAATTTCTGCTTGATAGTCACGGGATATAGAGTAGCTTGCTGGCATTCCCTCCCCAATGGATATGCTTGCACTTTTAGTCAATCCGGTGTAGTAAAGAGGAAGGGAGATGCTTCTCTGAATCTCCTCGTCGGTTGGATTGTAGAGCAAGGCATAGCCTTTGATCTCCAGCTTCGGATCTACATGGAGAATGCCGTCCCAGTCACGCCCGTCAGGCCGACGAAGGTGGATAATATCTGCATTGAGTATCTCCCTGTATTCCTTGTAATAAGCGATCTTTTTGATCACCAGGGCCCGGGTCTCCTCTGTATCATAAAGCCGGGGTCCCCTGTAACAGGCCTGTACCCCTGAGCCGTAGTTCTGGGTCATGTGGGCATCGTACTCGCTTAGGTGATCAGCCAGGGGTTCGAGGGTGGCAGCTTCCCCACCTCCATGATATTGGGTAAGGGGTACAAAGGTCCATGCCATGGAAGGAGGCTTGAGCCAGGTGCCATCATAAATGTTCTGCCTGCCGAGCAGGATCTGTTGCTCCCTGGGAAGGGACCAGTTGACCTCCCTGTATCCAATGCCGATTTTATTGGAACCCGAGAGGTGATATATGTCCGGGAGGTTCATATAGATCCCCCTGGATCGCAGGTCCTTGTACAAACCAGTGGCCTGTCTCCATTGTCTCCACTGAGAATCCCCATGGCCATCATGACCCGGGTGGCTTGATGAGGCACAGAAATCCCCGGGATAAGGGCCATCGTGTTCCAGCATATCGAAGCCAGTAAGCTCCAGGAACTGCTCTATTTTTTGGTAATAATCGATTCCCCACTTACTTAATCCACAGGGTGCATTCCCAAACTTGGCACCCCCAGATTCTCCCGTTTGGATATCAATGACATCAGTCTCCGGTCCAATTTTTCTGCTGGAGAAGAGGGAATAACCACCAAACTGAATGCCCTGCTTATGGGCGTAATCAGCCAGCTCCTTAAATTTCCAAATGTTCTTTTCAGAAAGATCCTCCATATTGAGCCCGCTTCCAAAACTAAGGATCACCATTTCATAACCTGTCTCCTTGCACTGGTCAATGGCATCCTTCACCTTGGATGGTTTGGTGGTGGTCAGATGCATAAATATGGGATTCTCCGTAATCCATGGAGCCAGTGTCCGGTACATCTTTCGAATGCTTAAGCCATTGCGCTCCCTGTCGCTGCCATCCAGGGCCAGGATATAGGTCCTGAAGCTCTCAAAGACCTCACCAGATTCCAGCCCATAATCAGGACCCATTGCAGGTTGACTTTTCAAAATACAGGGCGTAAGCATCTCCCAGTTCACCTGTGAGGTATACTTCGGATCGATCTCCCAGTGGATGGCGTTGGGCGACTCCAGATAGGTAAATCCGCCAAAAGCAAAGTCGTTTTCCAGGTAGAGGTTTGGCAGATCCCAGCGAGCGGGCTCATCCACATAGTTATTCTGTTCGGGATGAGCGATGATTTCACTTGTAAAATGATCGATTCGAACCTCCTCAGATCCCTGGTTCTTAACTAAAATCCATTTGCACATCAGAGGAAGGTGGTCATAAATCTCATAATGTACTTCTACTGTAACCCCACTTAGTGAAGGAGATGGGTGGTCATAGGTAAAAATCACCTCTTTGCCCCGTTTTTCCCACTGGCTGGAAGAAATCCATCGGGTCTGTTTCCATTGAATGTGCTTGTTTAACTCCCTGATTTCCATGCTCCTGTAATTGAAAGAGTTTTCCAGGGATTTCATCTCCTCCAGCCACTCGGATTTCAGGTATCCATGCTCTTTCTGTCCAGACAATCCGCCAATGGGGTAGGAGATTCCACTGATAGTTACAAAAGCCTCGGGCTTTACCGAGCGGATGTACTCTTCCTGAGTGACCAGGTTTCTTAGACTGACTGTGGCTGCATTGGGGGTAAGTCTTATGGTTCTGGAAATCAGTCCATTGGATAGGATCACCTCTTTTTCTCCAAGCTGCTGAACGACTGATTTTATCTCCGGCGCTTCAATTAACCAATCCTTTTGCGCCACCCTCAACTGTTCAGCAGGTAGCGATTGGGACTCTAGTTGATAAAAAATAGAAAGCGAAATAAGGAGGATAGATATTTTCATGAATCATCTCAATTAGGTTAATAAAGCGATTGTTGTTAAATGCCTTGATAATTTCATGTAAAATTAAGATTTACTACCTATTTTTAGATCTCTTACCAGACTAATATGAAGCAGAATTTCATGTTTCCGGGACTGCTCTTTCTGATGGCATCTGTCTTCTCCGGTTCGGCAATGGACATTTATGTCTCTCCGGGTGGAACCGGCAAGGCTGATGGTTCTTCTAAATACCCGTTTCACACCATCGATCAGGCCCGTAACCAGGCCCGTAACTTTGTGGGAAAGGAAGCTGTCACAATCCATTTGGAGGATGGGGGAATTCAAGCCTATCCGGTAATCTACCGCGCAGTAAATACGGGTAATGCTATTGTTAGTGGTGGCCGGTTGCTCTCTGTGCAATGGGCACCATACCTGGAATCAATATTAGCGAAGGTACTTTTGGCGACCATGGGAGTTTCAATTCTTGGGGGAGGGATCGGTTCTGGGATCCGGATATTCAAAAGATGGATCAAGAAGTTTCTGCCCATCCGGACCTGCCTTTCCTGGATATGATGAAACCCAACATCATCAGAAACAACCGCTGGCGCTGGGATCAGAAACTGATAAGCATAAAGGTAAACTTTAATTAAAATTGATAAAATACAGGGTATGAGATGTATAAGTAGTTTTTTACAAATATCAATAGCCCTAACATTTATGCTAATGCTGCCCCTTATGCTTGTGCAGGGTCAGCCCGAAAAAACAAATAAAGTCTTGATCATCGGTATCGATGGAGTCAGACCAGATGCACTGCAGGAGCACACCACTGCCCTATCAAAGTCCCCCACTAAAGAACACAACCTGGTTTTTAATGGACTTGCTGAAACCTGGGATGAGGCCATGCCCTTAGGCAATGGAATGGTGGGTTGCCTGGTCTGGCAAAAGGATGGAAAACTTCGTTTTTCGCTGGACAGAGCAGATCTATGGGATCTCCGTCCCATGGAAAACATTGATTTTGAGAAATGGAAATTTGAAGATGTATATGAACATTGGAAGGACGGGAAATACAAAAAAGTTCAGAATGTGTTTGATGTCCCTTATGATGAGTTACCGGCACCCTCTAAAATACCTGCTGGAGCTCTGGAGTTTGATATTGGTAAACTGGGAACAATAAAGTCTGCGGAATTAGATCTTGCTACAGCAACATGCGTAATTCATTGGGAGAATGGAAGCAGGTTGACCACCTTTGTTCATGGCGATAGATCGCTTGGCTGGTACAAATTTGAAAACCTGCCTGAATCCCTTAATATTGAACTGGTTTCTCCTGCCTATAACCGGAAAAGTGAAGGGAAATATACCAGTCAGGCGAAAAATGATCTAAACCAGCTTGACTATCCTCAGGGGGAAATTGATAAAGGCAGTAATTCTTTTACCTACAATCAAAACGGATGGGGAGATTTTTCATATGAGATTCACACACGGTGGGAAGAGAAGGACAAGACATTGACCGGCTGCTGGTCTGTCTCCTCATCCAACAAAGGATGGAAACCCACTCCATCTGCAGATGCTGTGGTTGCAGAGTCGTTTGATGATGGGTTTGAAAAATCGTTGGAGAGTCATATGGACTGGTGGACAAACTATTGGAGTCGGTCGTCAGTAGAAATTCCGGATCAGGTACTGGAGAAGCAGTACCATCTGGAAATGTATAAATTCGGTGCTGCTGCCAGGGCCGATGCACCACCCATAGCTTTGCAGTCTGTATGGACAGCTGATCATGGCCTTTTGCCACCCTGGAAAGGTGACTTCCACCACGACCTTAATACACAGTTGAGTTACTGGCCCGCGTATGCTGGAAACTACCTGGATCTGGAAGAGGGTTTCCTGAACTGGCTATGGAAATACCGGACCACATTTAAGAAATACACAAAGGATTATTTTGGTGTAAGCGGAATGAATGTACCTGGCGTGACTACCCTTGAAGGTGAACCCATGGGAGGATGGATCCAGTACTCTATGGGCCAAACTGTTGCATCCTGGCTGAGTCACCATTTTTACCTGCACTGGAAATTTTCAATGGACCGGGAATTTCTGGAAGATAGGGCATACCCATGGATCAGGGATGTGGCGATCTATTTGGATCAAATGGCAAAGAAAACTGAAAATGGAATGCGGAAATTACCCATGAGTTCCAGCCCTGAAATATTCAATAATTCAGCAAAAGCATGGTTTGAAGAAACCACCAATTTTGACCTTGCTCTTATCCGCTGGACTTACCAGACAGCTGAAGAACTTGCGCTGGAACTTGGTTTAGATAGTGAAGCAAAGAGGTGGAATCTGATTTTATCCGAATGGCCGGACCTTATTGTTGATCCGGAAACAGGATTTATGTTTGCACCTGAATTTCCTTATGCAGAGTCTCACCGGCATTTTTCTCACCTGATGGGTTTTCATCCTCTTGGACTTGTTGATTATTCCTTTGGTGCACCAGATCAAAGGATTATTTACAATACGCTGAGAAACCTCGAAGCCATAGGTACTGGGGGATGGACAGGTTACTCATTTAGCTGGTTGGGTAATCTTTATGCCAGAGCTTTTGAAGGAGATAATGCGGCCAGGGTATTGAAAATATTTGCAGAGTGTTTCTGTCTGAAAAACTCATTCCACGTGAATGGTGATCAGTGTAAGGCAGGTTACTCAGACATGACCTATCGTCCCTTTACATTGGAAGGTAATTTTGCCTTTGCTTCCGGCATACAAGAGATGCTGATTCAGAGTCATACAGGCATTGTTAAGCTATTCCCGGCCATTCCGGGTGAGTGGAAAGAAGCAAGGTTTGATCACCTGCGAACCTATGGTGCCTTCCTGGTTTCAGCAACTATGAAAAACGGATTGGTGGAAAGTATAGAAATTAAATCGGAAAGGGGAGGAGAGATATTGCTTGACAATCCGTTCAAAACAAGCGATTTTAAATCATCTAAAGAATACAAGCTTGAGGAGAATATCTTGAAGTTCAATTTGCAAAAGGGAGAAAAGGTCGTAATTAGCCTGCAGGACTGAAGAAAGGCATCCATGAAACCGGGTATGGTCTTCAACATATACTCAAATTAAGACCAGTCAATTTCCAATGGAAAAAGTCCAGTGACCAGTCCCAACATATCGGATTGTTGGCTCAGGACCTCCTCGAGGTGATACCTGAAGTAGTGAAAACACACGATTTCCAGATGGAAGAAGATGGCACAATCACTGAGGTAAAGCTGGAAACACTTGGGGTGAATTATTCTAATCTGATACCAGTACTGATTAAGGCCATTCAGGAACAGCAAGACGAAATCAATTCACTGAGGGAAAGGATTGCAAATTTGGAGCAATAATAGATGCGATATCTTGATTGAATAATGTTTGCCAGAAGATCAGCATGAACTCTTTTCTATTTGCCCAGATCGTGGACAGAGAGAGACCAGAAGCGTGGGAGGATTTGGTATATGGGGGAAGATTTGTGGGCATCTTTCCATAGAACTATTTCAAACATAGTTTGTTAATGTAGCAGTGTAATTACAAAAGTGGTTCTATGACCGGCAAATTGAGTCGTTTTTTTCAGGAGTTAAAAAGGAGGAATGTATACAGGGCCGCAACCGTCTATGCCATAACCAGCTGGATCATTATTGAAGTAGCCGATACGGTTTTTCCTCACCTTGGATTACCTGAATGGCTGGTCACAGCAATTATCGTTTTTATTTTGATGGGATTCCCAGTGGTGCTGGTCCTGTCCTGGATTTATGAGATGGGTCCAAAAGGGATCATAAGGACCGACTCGGAAGAAGCGGAAGAAAATCTACTCTCAGCAGGGAAGAAAAAACCCTTCACAAGTACCACAGCCATTGTGGTGCTGTCGATGCTGCTGGTCGCTCAGTTTGTTTACTTCGGATTTATCAGGAAAAACAATACAAGGGTACTCCCGGATGAGGTACTCAATGAACGGGTAGCTGTGGCTCCCTTTAACAATTTCACAGGGGATGTGAACCTGGATGCCTTTGGACTGATGGCCTCGGAATGGATTACTTCTGGATTACGCGAACTGGATGTGCAAACCAGTTCACCTGAAACCATGCGAAAAAGCAGGGATAATGTGGGCATTCTGCCTGGAAATCCTGAAAACAAGATTAGCCTGTTTGAACTTACCGGAGCTAAATTCGTGGTGACAGGTTCCTATTATCCCATCGCAGATCAAATCCAGGTATCCTCCCGCATCGAGTCGACCGAAACGGGAGATATCATTTACGATTTCCCAACCTTATCCGGACCTTTAGACCAGAAGGAAAACCTGATTGGAGAAATCCGGGAGAAGATAAAGGGTTATTGGGCTGTGAAAGAAGCAGATGATCTGGCCATCTTCAGCCCTCCGAAATACGAGGCCTACCAGGCGCTGATGGAGTGTTATGGTATATCTGATTATTATGGTCACCTGAAGGCTCTCTCCCTGGACAGCACCTTTATGCTTGCCCGGGTCTATATTTATCACTCCAGCCTGTCGTGGGAAAAGGATTCTGTTCACGAAGCCAACCGACGCTATATAAAGGATCACTGGGATGGGTGTACTGAGTTTGAGAGGAACCACTTCGACTTCGTGGAAAATACCAAGGCTCACAGGTATGAGGCTGCAGCCAGGGCCCTGGATGAAAACATTCGCCTCGATCCATGGGATCTGTCCTCCATCCATGAGTCGGCTCACTTCTGGCTGGGGATCAACCGGCCGGATGAGGCGGCTAAACGTTATGAACCCCTTTTTGATCAGTACGATGTTTTCAAGGAGCGTTTAGGCGGGAATATTTACCGCAATTATTTTGATGCATTGAATCGCCTCAACCGGAGTAAGGTGGTGTTGGAACTGGTATTGGGATTTGAAGCTGAGGATTTTCGGAGAATGCATGCAGGGAGCCGATCCCAACTGGTAAGGTCTCTGCTAACGCTTGGAGATTATAAGCAGCTCGAGCGTGTATTAAATCTGTTCCGGGAGAGTGGAATAGATATGGATTACATAAGGTATGCCTTTGTTTACAACGAATTGTTTCCGGATGATACGGACAATTTTTTTGCCAATGACCTTATGGAAAGTCTGGATTCCTATAGGGATCCTGAGGACAGCTGGAGTTATGGCATGGAGACCTCTCTTTTTACGTATAATTATCGTTCCAAAGCTTCTGCCTTCTACGTATTAAAGGAGTACGAGCAGGCAGCCGGGATCCTACTGGACTTAAGGCTGATAGATTGGGCTAATTATTTCTCAGGGGAGGAATTTAATAGATGGTATATGAAAATCTGGGTGGAAGGTTTGCTGGGAGCGGTCTATGCCAGGCAGGGAAAAGCGGGAATGGCACAGGCCCAGTTGGAGGTGTTAGAATCCCTTCACCGGGAGGATCCAAAGGCCATGAGCCGCATGCGGCAGGGAGAGGTTCCCTATTACCAGGCCCGGATCTATGCCATCCTGGGAGATCTGGACCTGGCAGTGGACCACCTGAGGAAGTCCATGGCAGAGGGTAGGATGAGCGAGCATAGCAATTTTGTGCAGGACTGGGACCTGACCAGTTTGTATGATTATCCTCCCTATCAGGAACTTTTGAAAGTCAAGAACTAAATGCACAAAATGGCTGGAAGAAGTTTTCTTTCACAAGGAAAACAGTATATTTCATCGAGCGGACCCGAAGATAGTCCTTATGCCAATCATCTGTCGGGTTTCCTTTGCAGAACTGGACTACACTTTAAACTCGCAGATATGAAAAAAATTACTTCCTCAATGGTTGCACTCCTTTTGTTTTTGACCGTAGGGCTTACGGCACAAGATTTTGACGGTCTCAATAACAATCTTTCATGATATTTTATAATCCCACAACAATCAGATTGCCTGGTGGAGCATGTAAAAAAATATTTTTATATTTCGAACTCTGACTAAACTCTGACTCATGGACAAAGTATCAACAATGTTTTTGGCTGCATCTCTGATAATCATTATGTTAGGAATGGGATTATCTTTGGTTATGGACGATTTTAAAAGAATCATCATATATCCGAAAGCCATCTTTGTTGGCCTTGTCAACCAGTTGATACTCCTGCCGCTCATCGGATTTGCCATCGCAGTATCATTTCCGTTAGCACCTGAAATTGCCATTGGACTTATGATCCTGGCTGCCTGTCCGGGCGGGCCCACATCGAATCTGATTACCCACCTTGCAAAGGGAGATACAGCATTGTCGGTAACCCTGACTGCATTGAGCAGTTTTATCACTATTTTAACTATTCCCTTCATTATAAATTTTGCACTGATCCATTTCCTGGATGAAGGGCAGATGATCCAGCTGGATGTGGTGGAGACGATTAGCCGGATCTTTATTATTATTATTATACCGATCATCATTGGAATGATGATCAGGCGCTATTGGGAAAAATTCGCCCTGAGGATGGCCAATCCTGTACGCAAAGCCTCCGGAATTGTCATTGCACTGGTAATCATTGGAATTCTTGTTAAGGAGAGAGAGAATATTGTATCCTTTTTTCAACAGGCTGGTATTGTTGCCCTGGTTTTAAATGTGGCCACCATGCTGGTAGGATTTTATTCGGCGAAATTATTTAAGATCAAGGATAAAAGGGCTATTTCCATATCAATTGAATCCGGCATTCAGAATGGAACACTGGCCATGTCGATTGCCATAGTTTTACTTGGAAGTACAGAATTTGCCATAACCCCGGCTATTTATAGCTTATTGATGTTCTTTACCGGTGGGCTGGTCATATACATTGGACTCAAAAAGGACAAGAAAGCTTTGGCCTGAAAATATTAGTTGAATATCACATTTAATTGTTGAATTGAAGCCCAATTCCGAAAACCAGGAAGGAATGATCGGTTGCATTGCTGGTTTTGAAGGCGTAGTCGTACCTGGCAAAAACATTCAGGCTTACACTGTAACTGATCTCATAGAGAAGTCCTATTTGAGGAAATAAACCAAAATGCCACTCCTTGGTTTCAGTGTAATAGATCCCCATATCGGTTCGCTCATTTATACTATATGCGCCCAGACCACCTGAGAAATAGGGTCTGAAATTGCCCGAGGTATTTACAAAATAGGTGAGCCCTGTGGTGATTGGAAAAGAGTTTATGTATTTGAATTGTGTTCCTGAAATGGAGGTCAACCCATCCTCACTGGTGTAGGTTTGAAAATCTCGGGCCTCATAAAATGTACTCCACGAAAACCTTCCGTCCACTGACAGGTTATCGGTGATCATTCGGCCGAAATTGAAGGTAGCCCCTCTGAAACTTGCTTTCGAAATGAAATCAGCACTGGTCCCCAGTGGGATCGACATGTCGTAACTCACATTTGTATGCCAGAATTGTCCAAAACCATTTAATGAAATGAGTAAGGCTGATATTGCAAATAGTATTTTTATTTTTTTCATGATTCTATGATTCAAAATGTGTCACTGGCTGATTAATTGGATAAATAGGGAGATTGCGCAAAGCTTTGATCAATGCCTCTGTCAACCCTCCATTCCATATTGGCTTTGTCGCCACTTAACAATCCATTGATGGTGGCCTGCCAGGAAATTGGAATGATCTCTTCTTCATGATCCACGTTTTTCAGATCGACCATTTCAATAAACAAACTCCCGGTTGAGTAGCTGTAGGCATAGGGATATCCCCATCCATAACCAGGATACCATGGGTAACCAGGGTAATATCCTCCGCCCCAGCCCCAGCCCCCGCCCCAGCCCCAATAGCCACCTCCTCCAGGGATATAGCCAACACCCGAATACTGGGTCGAAGTTGCTATCACGGCAATCAGAACATCTGAAGAAGCAATAAGTATGGAGTCTCCCATATCCCCTTCAGTCCTTGAGTATCCTGCAGTGGCCATATGGGCTGCAATTTTTTCAAGGATGTCATCATCATAACTGCGGTCTACTTCATCTTCTTTATCCTCTTCTGTTATGTGATTGATAGAATCGTACATAAAGTATCTCTTGTTGCTTGAGAAATCAAACTGATCATCATACTGGGTAATCACCACATCGGTCTCGTTGTAGTATTCTGTTCCTCCGGGGTAACAGGAGTAAAGTAAAGGAATGAGGGCAGTGAATAGGAGGTAGTTAACGTATTTTCTAATGATCTTTGTTTGGCTCTTCATTGTATTTATTTTTAAAAAACGATACAAAATTATAAATATTCGGTGAGATATAATCATGCCTATAACAATTAAATAGCTCTAATGGTTTCGATCTCCGGCACATTTGTATTAAATTGCTGAGAAGGAACCTATTTTGAAATGCATAACTAGAATTCAGAACGCATAATCAAACATTTCTTACCATCTAATGTTATCTCGTTATTAACTATACTAAACATCCTTAAATTAACCATCTATCCCTATGAAAAACAGTCTTATCGCATTAGCTTATTTTCTGGCATTCTCAATTCTGATTTCGGGATGTAAAGAGAAAAGTGTCAGTCAGCTACCTCCCCCTAATGTACAGGTAGTGCAGGTGATCCAGCAGGATATTGCTGTGGAAGAAGAGTTTGTGGGACAAACCTATGGTCTTTTCGATATTGCCTTGCAGGCACGCGTGGATGGCTTTCTGGAAGGGATTCATTTTGAAGAGGGAAGAAGGGTAAACAAAGGTCAGTTACTCTATACCATCGCGGCTGAGCCCTATGAAGCCAAGGTAGCCACGGCAAAGGGGCAAAAGGCTGAAGCCAATACTCGTTTGGTGAAAGCAGAAAGTGACCTTACAAGGATCAAGCCCCTGGCTGAAAAAAATGCTGTGAGTCAGAGTGACCTGGATGCGGCCATCGCACAGCGGGATGCAGCTCTGGCCTCGGTGGATGCAGCCGAAGCGAACCTTGAGTCTGCAAGGATAGAATTGGGATTTACGAAAGTCTATTCACCCATTACTGGAGTCATTGGTAAAACAGAGGTCTATCCGGGCGACTATGTGGGAAGAGGG
>Ga0164315_10001592_pt1 | contig 17064 bp, 13 predicted proteins | sample GuaBasSedimGuay6_FD_113737 | JGI IMG/M metagenome (GOLD analysis project Ga0164315, IMG submission 113737) | Subseafloor sediment microbial communities from Guaymas Basin, Gulf of California, Mexico - Guay6, Core 4569-2, 0-3 cm | ecosystem: Environmental > Aquatic > Marine > Hydrothermal vents...
AGAGAAGGGAACAATTGAAGATGTCCACGAACCCTATCTTTTAAAAGAGGGCTATCTGCTTAGAACCTCACGGGGAAGAGAGATTTCAGATAAGACTTGGGAAATTTTGGGTGGTAGAAAAAATCAACTCGATTTTTAACGTCCAGTCATTGGCGCTCTACAAGCCTTAATGGGCCCAATTCTTAAATCAAAACAGCTAGGGCCTGTATATCCACCAGCTCTACCACAAGATTTATATTGAACAAATGCCGTGGTTTTACAGCCATTGGCCGCTTTAACTTCATAGACATTATATCTGGAATAAATGCCTTCACTTTGCATTGTTTGCATAACACTAGTAATTCGAGAGCCAAGCAATTTTCTCGCTTCTTTACTTTTTTTAATGGCGCTTATTTCTCTATCTTCCTGAGCTCTTGGAGGGAGGGCACTTAAGGCGGCAAATGAAAAACCAATAATTATTAAGGTTATAAGCTTTTTCATTTTTTTCTCCTTTTTAAAAATTATACCACTTCCTTAGAATTTGTCCTAAGAGAGAGGTCTTAATCTAGAATTTTAAAATAGGATTTATTGAAATATTAAATAAAGATTATTTTAATTGCACACGATGTAGTTAGTAAACTAGAGGAGCTGGAGGCCCTGAAGTGATCAAAGAATTAATCAATACAATCATGTAAATAGTGGGAGGGTTAACTCCCTCCCTTTTTCATTACCGCCATGGTTAATCTGGAGATACAGGTTAGCTTTCCCTCTTCATTTTTAATCTTAATTTCCCATATTTGAGTTTTTCGACCAAGGTGGATGGGTTTTGCTGTGCCTGTAACTATTCCGGAAGTGACAGATCTGATGTGATTGGCATTTATTTCAAGGCCTACGGCGTATTCTTTGGAAGTATCCAGTGCCATATTGGCGGCGATTGAACCGAGAGATTCTGCCAGGACGCAGGAGGCACCACCATGGAGCAGACCGAGTGGTTGGATGGTTCGCTCATCGACGGGCATGGTGCCCTCAAGAAAATCATCGCCTATTTTAGTGATTTTAATACCTATAAAGGAGGTGAGAGTTTTCTCTCCCCTTTCTTCTAAATATTTTATTGTGGGTGTTTGAAACCAAATCGCCATGGTCGCTCCTTTTCTATACCATATAGACTCTCGACAGCTTTAAAAAGGTTAATAATGCTTTGAGCTGGCCCTTGATGGTTGGGGAAACTAGTATTATAGTCGCGGTTTCTAGCAGGGTGTAAATTTTGGTCTTTATGGCCAAGGATATGGCGCATAGCTATAATAGAGCTTTGAACTAAGGCAGTATAAATGATCAATCAGAGAACTATCGCTAAAGAGACCTCCTTTACAGGGCTTGGATTGCATACGGGAAAAAAGATAACTCTTACCCTAAAACCAGGCGTAGAAAATTTTGGGATCAAGTTTAGAAGGGCGGATTTAAAAAGTGGCCCATTAATTCACGCTAGCGCTGATACTGTTTCTGCCACTGAGAATAATACTACCATTGGTCGCAATCCTTATACTATTCATACTGTAGAGCATTTATTATCTGCCATTTATGGATTGGGAATTAATAATATTTTAATTGAAGTTGATGGCCCTGAAATTCCTATTATGGATGGTTCAGGAACTTCTTTTGTCTTTTTACTCAAAGAAACCGGGATTATTTCGCAAAACAGTCCCAAGACGATTTTAGTGGTAAAAAAAGAAGTGAAGGTTAAGGTTGGAGATAATTGGGCAATGATTTCACCAAATCGTAGTTTGGTGATTGATTCCACAATTGATTTCGCCCACCCCCTTATAAAGAGACAGCACAAGGTTTTTAAATTTTCTTGTGAGGCCTTTATCAAAGAGATCTCAAGAGCAAGAACCTTTGGGCTGCTTCGAGATGTGGATTATTTAAAGCGAAAGGGTCTTATTAAAGGCGGCTCTCTCGATAATGCGATTGTTCTAGATGACTTTAAAGTCATGAATCCGGATGGACTAAGATTTGAGGACGAATTTGTTCGTCATAAGATTCTAGATACTATTGGAGATCTGGCCCTACTTGGTTATGAAATAGCTGGTAAAATTACTACTTTCAAATCCGGGCATAAACTGCATAATCTATTATGCCGGGAACTTTTAAAAGATAAAAATGCCTATGAACTAGTTCCTGCAACCCAGCTAGAAGAAGAGTATATAAAACCATATGCGCTTCCCACTCTGGTAGGGCAATCAGTTTATTAGGAAATAACACATGAAACTTTCAAACGGTTTTTGGCAAACTTATAAAGAGCATCCAAGCGATGCGACCATCGCCTCCCATCAATTAATGATTCGTGCCGGACTAATTCATAAATCCCAGGCAGGACTCTATAACTTTTTACCTTTTGGGCTCAGAGCAGTTCAAAAAGTGGAAAAAATAATCCGTGAAGAGATCAATAAAATTGGTGCGATGGAAATTGCCATGAGTGTGGTGACACCAGGTGAACTCTGGCATGAATCCGGCAGATGGGACGCTATGGAAGGTCTTATGCTCAAAGCAAAGGATCGGGCCGGAAGAGACATCTGCTTAAGTCCTACAAATGAAGAAGCGGTAGTAGATATTTTTAGAAAAACGGTGAAATCTTATAAACAACTTCCCGTGTCTCTCTATCAGATCAATATGAAATTTAGAGATGAAATTCGTCCTAGATTTGGGCTTATGAGAGCGAGAGAGTTTATTATGAAAGATGCTTATAGCTTTCATGAAAACTGGGAGTCACTAGATCTGGTCTATGCGGATTTTTATAAGGCGTATTCAAATATTTTTGATCGTATGGGGCTTAACTTTATCGTAGTTGAAGCAGATGCTGGGGCCATGGGTGCTGGGAAAAATAAAACTCATGAGTTTCAAGTTCTCGCCAAATCAGGAGAAGATAAGGTCATTATCTGTGAAGAATGCGACTATGCCGCCAATATCGAAAAAGCAGTAACGCTAAGAGAACCATTGGAGTTTAATAACTCTGATAAGGCAATCGAGCTGGTTGAAACCCCAAATATGGGAACCATTGAAGAGGTTTCAAATTTTTTAAAAATTAAACAGCATCAAAGTCTTAAGTCTCTCGCTTATGCTGGAATCACAGAAGATAAAGAAGAGGTTTTTTTGGTTTTAATGCTTGGAGATGATGAGCTAAATGAAATCAAGCTTAAAAACCATGTAGGACATGAGCATATTAAACCTCTCACCGATAATGAAATGATGGGAGAAGGTTTTGTAAAAGGTCAGTTAGGCCCTTATGAACTTGGTAGAGAAGTGCGAGTTATTTTTGATTCGGCAATTCCTCTCGATGCTGGTTTTACCACCGGGGCCAATAAAAAAGACTTTCACTATATGAACTTTGTTCCAAGGAGAGATCTTAAAGGGGAAATTGAAGTTGCAAAACTGAGACTTTCCCGTGCCGGAGATATTTGTAAAATTGGTGATAAGGAAGGCCCTGTAGTTGAGATCAGTGGCATTGAAGTAGGACATATCTTCCAGTTAGGAGATAAATACACCAAAGCTCTCGATGCGAAAGTATTAGATCGAAATGGCAAAACTATTCATCCACTCATGGGCTGTTATGGGATCGGTGTTACAAGAATCGTAGCGGCGGCCATCGAACAACATCACGATGAAAATGGAATCATCTGGCCTCTTGCTATCGCTCCTTTTCATATTCATTTTACTGCTATTGCTAAATCAGCTGAAATTAAAAATATTTGTGATGAGATATACGAAGAGATAAATGGTGAGTTTGAAGTTCTCTATGATGATCGAGCAAAATTAGGCCCAGGCTTTAAATTTAAAGATGCTGATCTTTTGGGACTGCCTATTAGAGTGGTTTTAGGAGAAAGAGATTATAAAGGTGATGGTCTTTTAGAAATTACCATTAGAAAGACTGGTGAAACAACGAAGGTATCAAAGGAAGATTTGATTCCTACCTTGAGAAAACTTTTAAAGGAACTTTCCTAAAATGGATCAAGACTTAATCATTGGAACTCACAGTATAATTGAGGCATTAAAAAATCCTAAAAGACATTCAGCAACTCTGTACGGTACTAAAGATGGTCTAAAAAATATCGGTAGGACCCCTCAAGGAATCAAAGTTGTCACTTTAGGTACTCACGAGGTGCAAGAGAGAGCAAAAGAATTCTGCCGGACATTTGATTTTAAATATCAAAGGATTCCCTCCAACGTATTTTTAATAACCAGTAAACTAGAAGAACTGGGTGTGGCCTTTTTATATAATGAGATAGAAACGAAAAAAAATCGTAAGATTCTCTGCCTTGATCAGGTTACTGATACGCAAAATGCTGCGGCGATACTAAGAACAGCTGCCTTTTTTGGCATCGATTATTTATTGGTTAGTTTTAAAGGATCCTTCGGGGTAGGCCCCAGCTTTTCGCGAAATGCCTCAGGTGCCCTAGAATATATCCCCATTATTAGGTGCGCTGCACTTCCCCGGACTCTCAATAAATTGAGGGAGTTAGGGGTTACCTGCGTAGGTTTTTCTGAACATGCTTCAGGAGAGTTGGAGATAGAGGAAGGTCACACTTGCTTAGTTTTAGGCTCCGAAGATAAGGGGCTCTCTAGTGCTGTAATGAGAATTCTTGATAAGACAGTGGCACTTAAATCCCAGGGCCCTATTAAATCTCTTAATGTTTCTGTGGCCGCTGCACTGGCGATGGATAAGTTTTTTGGCCTGAGGTAAAAAATTTCTTGCTTTAAAAGACCTACATGACTATAAATCACAACTAGTTAACCTTAGAAATAGGCTGGCTTAGCTCAGTTGGTAGAGCACCGGTTTTGTAAACCGGCGGTCGTAGGTTCGACTCCTATAGCCAGCTCCAGTTTTCTAGGTTATTGTGGCGAGGTTGCCGAGTGGTCAAAGGCAACAGACTGTAAATCTGTCGGCGTATGCCTTCGAAGGTTCAAATCCTTCTCTCGCCACCACTTAAGCGTGCGTAACTCAGTTGGTAGAGTGCAACCCTTCCAAGGTTGATGTCGCAGGTTCGACCCCTGTCGCACGCTCCATTTTTTTTTATAATAATCGGAAAAAGTCCGGCACGCGTGGCTCAGGGGTAGAGCACTCCCTTGGTAAGGGAGAGGTCATGAGTTCAAATCTCATCGTGTGCTCCACTTTCTAAATATACTTGTCACGTAATTTTTTGAAGGTCATAATGTTGACTAATTTCACAGAGCTGTACTATAGAGAAGAGCTAAACTTAAATTAAATCTAGATATAGAGAAATATAATTAATTTGAAGGAGACTTAAGTTATGTCAAAAGAAAAATTTGATCGAAGTAAACCCCACGTAAATATTGGGACAATTGGGCACGTTGACCATGGGAAAACGACCCTTACTGCTGCTATTTCAATGGTTCTTGCTGAGGCCAGTGGTATGGAGGTTAAGCGATTTGATGAAATCGATTCTGCCCCTGAGGAAAAGGCCAGAGGGATTACCATCAATACCTCTCACATTGAATATGAAACAGCTAATAGACATTATGCTCACGTTGATTGTCCAGGTCACGCCGACTACGTTAAAAATATGATTACTGGTGCTGCTCAAATGGACGGTGCGATTCTTGTTTGTTCTGCTGCTGATGGACCTATGCCACAAACTAGAGAGCATATCCTTCTTGCTAGACAGGTTGGGGTTCCAGCGATCGTTGTTTTCATGAATAAGGTAGACCAAGTAGATGATGATGAACTACTTGAGCTAGTTGAAATGGAAATTAGAGAACTATTATCTGAGTATCAATTTCCTGGAGATGATATTCCAATTATTGCTGGTTCAGCTCTTGCTGCTGTTGAAGGCAGAGATCCTGCTATTGGAAAAGATAAAATTCTAGAACTAATGAAAGCAGTTGATGAGTATATACCAACTCCTAAAAGAGATATCGAAAAAGATTTCCTAATGCCAGTTGAGGATGTTTTCTCAATTTCAGGTAGGGGAACAGTTGTTACTGGTAGAATTGAAAGAGGTGTTGTTCTTGTTGGTGACGAGATCGAGATATTAGGTATTAGAGATACTCAAAAAACTACTGTTACCGGTGTTGAGATGTTTAGAAAGCTTCTTGATAGAGGTGAGGCCGGAGATAACTGCGGTATCCTTCTTAGAGGAACAAAAAGAGAAGACGTTGAAAGAGGGCAGGTTCTTTGTAAGCCAAGTTCTGTAACAACTCATACTAAATTTAACTGTGAAGTTTATATCCTAACCAAAGATGAGGGTGGAAGACACACTCCAATCTTTAAAGGCTACAGACCTCAGTTTTATTTTAGAACTACTGATATTACTGGAACGATTACACTTAAAGAAGGTCAGGAAATGATTATGCCTGGCGATAATACTGCTTTTGGAGTTGAGCTGATCCACCCAATTGCGATGGAAAAAGGACTAAGATTTGCCATTAGAGAAGGTGGTAGAACGATTGGTGCTGGTACCGTTTCAGAGATTTTATAGTTAATAGATTTTTAATTGGATAAGAGGCCGATCCTAAAGAATCGGCCTTTTTTTTCAGGGAGTAGGGGTGTATAGCTCTAATTGGTAGAGCGGCTGATTCCAAATCAGTAGGTTGGGGGTTCGAGTCCCTCTGCGCCCGCCACTTCATTTGATGCAGTGTGTGGTGGAATAATTACACAGACAGCTGAAAAATCTTATCTATTTTATAGACAAATTGCCAAAAGTTTTGCATATAAACATAACTTTGGATTAATTTAAAAAACTAAAATGCCAACTTTTTGGCCTATCTACAGATAGGAAAGGGTTATATGTCCATTTTAAAAAGTGAAGATAGTAAAAAATGGATCAATGCACTCGTTGCTATGATCGCGGTCCTCTCAGGATTTGTTTCCATTCGTTTCACCGAAACAATGGGAGAGTGGTTTGATCTTGAGGCAAAGGTTGGAAACTTCCTGGCCATGAGTCAAGGTATTGGAGTCGCTGTTGGTTTGCTTACTTTTTTTGTTGTTTATAAAAACAAAAAAGCGATGGCATATCTAAATGGTGTTTTTAGTGAATTGATTAAAGTAATTTGGCCTGAAAAAGATGCGGTTGTTAAGGCCACTATCGGGATCATTATTGGAGTCTCGATATTTTCAGGACTTTTTGTATTAGTGGATTTTCTCTGTCAGAAAGTTCTAAATTTAATTTATTAGGGAATAAACCAATGAGTGAAGACTCAAAAAAATCAGAAGAAGAAGAGACTCTTGAGGAAGTATCCACGAGTAGTATTGAAGAAAAGTATGGTTTCGCCAAAGGTGATACTCCTGACTTCAAGTGGTATATAGCCAAGACTATGACTGGCCAAGAAAACAAAGTTGTTAAGACTTTGAAAGAAAGGGTCGTCAATCTAAAACTCACTGAGTTCTTTGCTGACATTCTAACTCCTGAAGAAGAAGTCACTACTAATGTAGGTGGCAAGAAGAGAAGACTTAAGAAAAAGTTCTTCCCTGGCTATATTCTGATCAAAATGATTATGAATGAGAGCAGTTGGCACCTGGTTAAAAATACAGATAAGATCACAGGTTTTATTGGTGGTACTTCTGATAAACCAGCTCCCATCAGTGATGATGAAGCAGCTTATATGACTAATCAGGCCGATGGCAGACTGAAAAGAGTTAAAAGTTCTATTGATTTTACAGAAGGTGAAACGGTTAAGGTTATTGAAGGACCTTTTACTTCATTTGTTGGAACCGTTGAATCAGTTAATGAAAAAGGAAAACTTAAGGTTAGTGTCTCCATCTTCGGAAGACCTACACCGGTTGAATTAGAATTTTCTCAAGTAGAGAAAATGTCATAAATTTGGAGTAAATAGTGGCCAAGAAAGTTACAGGATTCATTAAGTTACAAATCGAAGGTGGTAAGGCGAATCCATCACCCCCAATTGGACCAGCTCTGGGACAAAAGGGTGTGAATATTATGGAATTTTGCAAGTCCTTCAATGCAAAAACTAATAAGCAGATGGGGGTGAAGTTACCTACCATTATTACAGTATATTCTGATAGATCATTTTCTTTTGTTTGTAAGACACCACCAGCTTCTTATCTTTTAAAAACAAAGTTAAAGCTGAAAAAAGGTTCTAGTAAACCAGGTCACGAAGTGGGTGGAACGGTTCCTAAAAATATTGTGGAAGAAATTGTAGCAGATAAGAAAGAAGATTTAACGGCAGCTACACTAGAGGCCGGAGTAAAGACCATTGAAGGATCAGTTAGATCCATGGGTCTAAAATTAGATTATTAATTAATTAATCGGGAGGCCGTTTGGCCGCTAGCACCGGGAGGATTAAATTGAAAAAGCATAGTAAAAAATTTCTTGAGGCCCAATCCAAGGTCGATGCTAAAAAGAACTACACAATTGATGATGCCTTAGCGCTTACTAAAGATGTGGCCTTCGCGAACTTTGATGAGTCCGTTGATGTTGCCTTTAGATTAGGTGTAGATCCAAGACATGCTGATCAAATGATTAGAGGAGCACTTGCTCTTCCAGCAGGTACGGGAAAAGATGTACGAGTTTGTGTTATCACTTCAGGTGATAAAGTTGCAGAGGCCGAAGCGGCCGGAGCTGACTTTGTTGGATCGGATGAGCTAGTTCAAAAAATTCAAGGTGGGTGGCTGGACTTTGATCGAGTGATCGCTTCTCCTGATATGATGGGAAAGCTAGGTCGAATTGGTAGAGTCCTAGGTCCTAGAGGACTTATGCCTAACCCAAAACTTGGAACTGTAACTCCTGACGTGGCCAAAGCAGTAAAAGAGCAAAAGGCCGGAAAGGTAGAATATAAAACAGAAAAAACCGGTATTGTTCATGTGATGATTGGAAAAAAATCGTTTTCACCAGAACAACTTAAAGACAATTTCATGGCCCTTTTAACGGCCATAATGAGAGCAAAACCTGCCAGTGCCAAAGGAACTTATCTTAAGTCAATTAAAGTAAGTACGACTATGGGCCCGGGAATTAGAATCGATTCCCTCGAAGCAGCTGGAGCAGTTTAATAATCAGTATTTTGTTGGGGTTGATGAAAGTCGGTAGCAAATAAATCCTGCTTGAAATCCCCCTCCGAATATAAATTAATGGAGGAAAGCCTATGTTACAAAGAGCGCAAAAAGACACAATTATTGAAGGTCTTAAAGGCGACATCGACAAGGCAAGGGCCATCTTTTTAACGAATCTTATCGGTATCTCATCTAACGATGCAGTTAGAGTCCGTAAAGAAGTTAGAGAAAAAGGTGGAAAAGTTATTGTTACTAAAAATTCTCTTTTTGGTCTCGCGGCCAAGGGAACTAAGGTTGAAAGTATGCTTTCAGACCTTAAAGGTACCAATGCTGTGGCCTTTGCATTTGAAGATTCCGCTGGAGTGGCCAAAGTTCTCAAAGACGCTGGGAAAGAATTAGAACTAGTTGAGCTTAGGGCCGGTTTTCTTGGAGACAGGGAACTAACTAAAGCTGAAGTAACGGAACTTGCAAGTTTACCATCAAGAGATGAGATGCTTGGAACCTTACTGGCCACTTTTATGGCACCAGTTTCTGCTTTTGCGAGAGTCCTACATGCTATTAATGAGCAAAAAGGATCTGGAGAAGAAGCGGCACCTGCAGCTGAGGAAAAGCCAGCAGAAGAGAAAAAAGAAGATTAACAAATATTTTATTTTAGAATTTATAGGAGATTAAAATGACTAACGAACAATTAATAGAACACATTTCATCAATGTCAGTTCTTGACCTAGCAGGGCTAGTTAAAGAACTAGAAGAAAAATTTGGCGTTTCTGCTGCTCCAGTTGCTGTAGCTGGCGGGGCCGGCGGAGCTGCTGCTGAAGAGCAAACAGAATTTAGCGTAGTTTTAGCTGAAATTGGTGCCAAGAAAATTAACGTAATTAAAGAAGTTAGAGCAATCACAGGTCTTGGACTTAAAGAGGCCAAAACTTTGGTTGAGAGCGCTCCAAAAGCTGTTAAAGAAGGTATTGAAAAGGCAGAAGCTGAAGAAATTAAGAAGAAACTTGAAGCTGCAGGCGCCAAGGTTGAACTTAAGTAGAGGATTGTACTCTCAAATAAAAATAAAAAAAGAGTATGAAGGCAGAGATATTTGCTTTCATACTTCTTTGCGTTTTAAACATTAAGTCTTATAGGAGACTAAAATGGCGAAGGTTTTCTCATCAAACCAATGGTTCCGAAAGAATTTTTCTCAAACTCCGGTGGTTTTAGAAACTCCACCTCTTATGAATCTACAAATTAGATCATATGAACATTTCTTGCAAAAGAATATTCCCCCGGCAAAAAGAGTAGATAAAGGGCTTCATGCGGTCTTTAACTCCGTATTCCCAATTCAAGATTTTAACAAAACAGTGTCTCTTGAATACGTAAGCTACACTTTAGAAGAACCCAAATACACAGTGAAAGAGTGTAGGCAGAGGGGCCTTTCTTTTGAATCACCACTTAAAGTTATCGTAAGATTAGTCTCTTATGATGTGACTGTAGACAAGGATGGAAATGAACAGCGAAATGTTTCTTCCATTAAAGAGCAAGAGGTCTATCTAGGAAATATTCCAATGATGGCGCCTACAGGAAGCTTTGTTTACAATGGTACTGAAAGAGTTATCGTTTCTCAGCTGCACAGATCTCCAGGGATCATCTTTGAGCACGATAGTGGAAAAAAACACTCTAGTGGAAAATTATTATATTCTTCTAGAATTATTCCTCATCGTGGTTCATGGCTTGATTTTGAATTCGATCATAAAAATATTCTTTTCGCCAGGATTGATCGAAAGAGAAAGCTTCATGCGACAGTTATTCTTAAGGCCCTAGGCTTTAATACTACTGAAATTTTAAATGAGTTCTATCAAATAGAAGAAGTTACGCTTGATAAAAAAGGAAAATTTAAAAGGTCTCTAGACTTAAGTCTTTTAATCGGAACAAGAACTGCAAATGATATGCTTGATCCGAAATCTGGTAAAACAATAATTAAAAAAGGAAAGAAGCTAACCAAAGTTTCTGTTCAGAAATTAAAAGATGCCGGAGTTAAAGAACTACCGCTTGAAACAGAAGAAGTAATTGGTAAAGTCGTTTCAGAAGATGTCTTTAATGACAAAACCGGTGAAGTCATCTGCCTTGCCAACGAGGCCCTTTCAGAGGCCAAAATTCAAGAGCTAATGACCGCAGGGATTAAAAAAGTTAAGTGCCTCTACATTGATATGATCAACTTTGGGGATCAAATCAGAAATACTCTTCTGATTGATAAAACTGATGGGAAAGATGAAGCACTTATTAAAATATTTGAAAGACTAAGACCAGGAGAACCTCCAGCGGTTGAAGCAGCAGAGATGCTTTTTAATAATCTCTTTTTCAATCCTGAAAAATATGACCTTTCCAAAGTTGGAAGGATGAAAGTTAACTATAAATTTGGTAAGAGCATCCCAGTTGAAAATACTGTTCTGACCAAAGAAGATATTATGACCACGGTTCGCTACCTAGTAGAACTAAACAACGGTAAAGGTAAAGTCGATGATATCGATCACCTTGGAAATAGAAGAGTTAGAGCTGTTGGTGAACTCCTTGAAAATCAATTCCGTGTTGGTCTAGTTCGAATGGAGAGATCAGTTAAGGAAAGAATGGCGATTCAAGAAATTGAAACCATGATGCCTTATGACCTCGTTAACCAAAAACCAGTGGCCGCTGCAGTTAAAGAATTCTTTGGTTCTTCTCAGCTTTCTCAGTTTATGGATCAAACCAACCCACTTTCTGAAGTTACTCACAAAAGAAGACTTTCAGCTCTAGGGCCTGGGGGTCTTACGAGAGAGAGAGCAGGATTTGAAGTTCGAGATGTTCACTCAACTCACTACGGAAGAATGTGTCCAGTTGAAACACCAGAGGGGCCAAATATTGGTCTAATCACATCTCTTGCAACTTATGCCAGAGTTTCTGAATATGGATTTATTGAGACTCCATACCAAGCGGTTAAGAACAAAAAACTACAATCAAATATTAGATATTTTTCTGCCTTTGAAGAGGAAGGAAAAACTATTGCCCAATATCACTTTAAATATCTTGATAAAGATAAAATATCTGGGTCTCATATTCCATCAAGGGCCGCGGGGGAATTTACCCTGGTTGACGCCGCTGAGATTGAGCTAATGGATGTTTCACCAACTCAGATGATCTCGGTTGCTACATCACTAATTCCATTCCTTGAGCACGATGATGCCAACCGTGCGCTAATGGGATCAAATATGATGAGGCAAGCGGTTCCTGTTGTTAGGACGGACGCTCCTATTGTCGGAACTGGAATGGAAGAAATTATCGCTAGAGATTCTGGTGCTATTTTATTCGCTAAGGATCATGGGACAGTTATCTTTGTTGATTCCAATAGAATTGTTATTCAAAGAGATAAATTTAAAGAAGGTGAAACAGGCGTTGATATTTCTAAGTTGATTAAATATCAAAGAACTAACCAAAATACCTGTAACAACCAAAAGGCCCTAGTTAAAGAAGGGGACAGAGTTCATCCTGGAATGGTTATCGCTGATGGGCCTGGTACTCACTTAGGTGACTTAGCACTGGGACAAAATGTTCTCGTAGCTTTCATGCCTTGGGGTGGATACAACTATGAGGATTCAATCCTCATTAATCAGTCCATGCTTTCTAGAGATATTTTCACATCAGTTCATATCGAATCCTATGAAATTGAAACTAGAGATACCAAACTTGGTAAAGAAGAGATCACAAGAGATATTCCAAACGTTTCTGAAGAGGCCTTGGCCCATTTAGATGAAGCGGGAATCATCAGAGTTGGATCTATTGTAAAACCAGGTGACATTTTAACTGGAAAAATCACTCCAAAGGGAGAGACTCAACTTTCACCAGAAGAAAAACTTCTTAAAGCGATCTTTGGTGATAAGGCGGGAGATGTTAAAGATACTTCTCTTCGAGTTCCTTCATCAGTTAGAGGAACTGTAATTGATGCTAAAGTTTATACCCGTGAGGGAGTCGAACTGGATTCAAGATCTAAAGAGATAATTGAACACGAGACGGTTCTAATCAGAAGAGATGAAAGGATTGAGATCAAAGCGATCCAAGCATCTGCTATCTCAAAAATTGTTGAAATGCTTGATGGTAAGAAGATTACTGATATTTTAATTTCTGAAGATGGGACTACTGAGCTGCTTAAAAAAGGTGAAGCGATCACGGCAGAGATTTTAACAACAATCCCATTTGAGCTAATTGGTTATCTTCCTCTTGAGCCAAAATATGAAGAGCAACTCAGTGAGTACTTTGCTGAAGTTAGAAACCGAATCAATAGAGTTAGAACTACTGCTAACGAAGAGGTGGCCAAGCTTCATCGTGGAGATGAGCTTCCTCCTGGAGTTATCAAAAAGGTAATAGTCTACATCGCCATTAAGAGAAAGTTACAACCTGGTGATAAGATGGCCGGTCGTCACGGGAACAAAGGGGTTATCTCTAATGTTCTGCCGAGAGAGGATATGCCATACCTTGCTGATGGCGCTTCTGTTGATATCGTACTAAATCCTCTTGGTGTTCCATCAAGAATGAATATTGGACAGCTACTTGAGCTCCACCTTGGTTGGGCCGGTAGAGGTCTTGGTGAAAAACTCACCGTTATGATGGAAGAGCAGGCCAAGATGAGTGAAATTAAAGATTTCATTTATGCCATCTATAAAACTGATGATGTAAAAGCGTGGCTTAAAAAATCAACTGACAAGCAAGTAATGGAAGTTGCAAAGCTTCTTGAATCTGGTGTTCGTTTCTCCACTAAAGTTTTTGATGGAGCAGCGGAAAAAGAGATTAAAGAGATGCTTGCGCTGGCAGATTACGATCCATCTGGAAAGACTACTCTTTTTGATGGTCTAACAGGAGATGCATTTTCTGAAGATGTTACTGTTGGAATTATGTATATGCTGAAACTTCATCACCTTGTTGATGAGAAACTTCATGCTAGATCTACAGGTCCATACTCACTGGTAACTCAGCAGCCACTTGGTGGTAAGGCCCAGTTTGGTGGTCAAAGACTTGGTGAAATGGAAGTTTGGGCACTTGAAGCATATGGTGCGGCCTATACACTACAAGAGTTCTTAACCGTAAAATCTGATGATGTTATCGGTAGAACTAGGATGTATGAGTCCATCGTTAAAGGTGAGCAGGTACTTGAACCAGGGCTTCCTGAATCATTTAATGTTTTAATCAGAGAGCTACAGTCTCTTTGTCTTGACGTGAAATTAGATGAAAGCACCGAAGAAGAAACTTTTAGTTAATATTTTTTAAATATAAGGGAAACTTAAGATGAAAGACCTTTTAAATTTTTTCGATAAACCTAAAGATCCTATCAGTATTGAAGGCGTTTCAATTAAAATGGCATCTCCTGACACTATTAGAGAATGGTCTTTTGGTGAGGTTCGAAAGCCAGAAACTATCAACTACCGAACTTTCAAGCCAGAGAGAGATGGTCTCTTTTGTGCCAAAATTTTTGGGCCAGTGAAAGATTACGAATGTATTTGCGGAAAATACAAGCGGATGAAACACCGAGGGGTAGTCTGTGAGAAATGTGGTGTTGAAGTAACCCTATCAAAAGTTAGACGAGAGAGATGTGGCCATATTGAGCTAGCTTCTCCCGTTGCTCACATTTGGTTTTTAAGATCTCTTCCCTCAAGACTTGGGGCCATCTTAAATCTAACGCTAAAAGAACTGGAAAAAGTTCTTTATTATGAATCCTACGTTGTGACCCAATCAGATGCTGAAAATGCAGAAAAAGGGCTAGAAGTAGGAAGAGTTATCACCGAACAACAATACAATGAGCTTAAAGAGCAAGGTATTAAGTTTGAAGCAGGCATGGGTGGAAGCACCGTTAAAGAGATGCTCTCTAAAGTTGATATCGATATTGATAACAAAGAACTTAGAAGAGGACTTAAAACTGTAACAACTGAGATGGCGAGAACCAAAATTATCAAAAGACTTAAAGTTGTTGAGTCTTTGCTTAAATCAGATAATAGACCTGAGTGGTTTATGATGGAAGTAATTCCCGTTCTGCCACCAGATCTTCGTCCTCTAGTTCCTCTAGAAGCGGGAAGATTTGCAACGTCTGATCTCAATGATCTTTATAGAAGAGTTATTAATCGAAATAACCGTTTAAAAAGACTTAAAGAATTAAATGCACCTGGAATTATCATTAGAAACGAAAAGAGAATGCTTCAAGAAGCTGTGGATGCTCTTTTTGATAATGGAAGACGTGGAAAAGTCTTTACCGGTGCTAATAAGAGACCACTAAGATCTCTTTCCGATATGCTTAAAGGTAAGCAGGGACGATTCAGACAAAACTTACTAGGGAAAAGGGTAGATTACTCTGGACGTTCAGTTATCGTAGTTGGGCCGACCTTAAGACTTCACCAATGTGGCCTGCCAAAACTTATGGCGCTAGAGCTTTTTAAGCCTTTTATTTACAATCAGCTAATTGAAAAAGGTCACTGTACGACTATTAAAGTGGCCAAGAAAATGGTTGATCAACAAAAACAAGAAGTTTGGGATATTCTTGAAGAAGTTGTTAAGGAACACCCAGTTCTTCTAAACCGGGCACCAACTCTGCACAGACTTGGGATTCAAGGTTTTGAGCCAGTCCTTATTGAAGGGAAGGCGATTCAACTTCACCCGCTAGTTTGTACCGCTTTTAATGCCGACTTTGACGGTGATCAGATGGCAGTTCACGTTCCACTTTCACTCGAAGCGCAAGTAGAATGTAGAATTTTGGTCATGTCTACTAACAATATTTTATCGCCTAAAGATGGGACGCCAATAATTGTTCCTTCTCAGGATATTGTCTTAGGTCTTTACTATATGACTAGACCACGACCTTTTGCGAGAGGTTATGACAAAGTGTTCTCTTCTAAAGAAGAAGCGCAATTTGCCTATCACACGGGAAATCTTCACCTACAAGCACCTATTAAAGTTAGACTTGAAGGTGAACTGGTTGAGACCACTGTTGGTAGAACCTTTGTCTATGATGCTGTTCCAAAGTGTTTGAAATATTCTGATATCAACAAGATTTTAGATAAGAAGACTCTTGGTAATTTAATTGACCTTGCTTATAGAGTAGGCTCAGAAAAAGATACCGTCTTATTGGCCGACTCTTTAATGAGACTTGGATATGAAAACGCAACGAAAGCGGGAATTTCCATTAACATCAACGATATGACCATTCCAAAAGAAAAACCAAAAATTTTGGAAGAAGCATACGTTGAAGTAGATCAGATCACTGAAGAGTACTATGAAGGATCGATCACCAATGGTGAGAGATATCATAAAATCGTGGATGTCTGGACTCAAACTAATGAGCGATTAACTAAAGTGATGTTAACCGGGCTATCTGAAGATACCTTCACTAACGATGCTGGTGATGAAGTTAAAGCACCGTCATTCAATGCACTTTTTATGATGGCGGACTCTGGTGCTAGGGGTTCTACTGCTCAGATGAGACAGCTTGCCGGGATGAGGGGTCTTATGGCCAAACCATCCGGTGATATTATTGAAACACCAATTACTTCAAACTTTAGAGAGGGACTAGACGTTCTTCAATACTTTGCCTCTACCCACGGTGCGAGGAAAGGTCTTGCTGATACCGCGCTTAAAACGGCCAACTCTGGTTACCTAACCAGAAGACTAGTTGACGTTGCCCAAGACGGTATAATTCGCAATGAAGATTGTGGATCAACCGATGGAATTATTCTTGAATCAAGAATTGATTCCGGAGAAATTGTTGAACATATTTCTGAAAGAGTAATGGGAAGAGTAACCGCTCAACCAATTCTCGATCATAGTGGTGAAGAAGTTCTTCCACGAAATCACCTATTAACAGAAGCTGATAATCAAAGATTGATTGATCATGAAATTGATCAGATCAAAGTAAGATCAGTTCTTGTTTGCAAAGAGAAATATGGTTTCTGTGCCAAATGTTTTGGACGAGATCTAGCACGTGGAAAAATGGTTAGCCTTGGAGAGGCGGTTGGAGTTATCGCGGCTCAATCTATTGGAGAGCCAGGTACTCAGCTGACTATGAGAACCTTCCA
>Ga0164315_10001594_pt1 | contig 17058 bp, 11 predicted proteins | sample GuaBasSedimGuay6_FD_113737 | JGI IMG/M metagenome (GOLD analysis project Ga0164315, IMG submission 113737) | Subseafloor sediment microbial communities from Guaymas Basin, Gulf of California, Mexico - Guay6, Core 4569-2, 0-3 cm | ecosystem: Environmental > Aquatic > Marine > Hydrothermal vents...
GTTCAAAGGCTTCGTACTGCCGCATCATCTGTAAGGAAGATGGGTTGATGGACTGGGAGATGAGTGCGGGTCAATTGGAAAAAAAGGTACGAGCCTATATTCCATGGCCGAAATGCAAAACTGCCCTGAAATCCGAGCCCCTGGTAATCCTGGAATCATCTGTGTTCCCGGAAACTGAAGGGGAATCGTATGAAAATGTCCCTCCGGGAACGATTTTGGGAGTGGACAAGTCCCGAGGTATCCTGATACAAACGGGAAATGGTATTCTTGCCGTAACGCGCCTTCAGCTGGCATCCCGGAAGCCTCTGGATTTCCGGTCCTTTCTGAACGGTGTTAAACTGGAAAACGGCACCAAACTGGGAGAACAATCATGAGTCCTGAGAAAGAAAAAACAATCGCCGGTGACAGGAAGGCAGGAGATTTTATCCCCAATACCCCCGGTGCCGCAGCCGACAGTCTGTCGGTTCAGGTGGACAACCCCGCCGAACGGCGGTATTTCAGGCAGGCCCTTCTGGTTATCGGCGGAGCTGTTCTTGTCATGCTGTTCTTTTTTATCGTTTTCTTCTTTCTGGCTGTCCGGGGAGCTGAAAAAACCGTTATCCCGAATATCGTTGAGAAAGACCTGGTAGAGGCTCTGGTGATGCTCCAGGAGAGGGAGCTCTACCCCCGTGTGCTGGTAAAATATACCGGAGATCCATCAGATAAGGGCATGGTAATCGACCAGGATCCTGAACCCGGACTGTATGTTAAAGCCGGCCGCCGGGTAATTGTAACTGTGAGCAAGGGAGCTATTGTTGATAATGTGGAAGATTACCTTGGAAAGAACATCAGGGATGTTCGAAGCCGTCTTGCCTCTTTGTTCTCAACATTCAAGCCTCTGCTGATAATCAGGGAACCTGTAACCTATGTTTACGACGACTCCGAACCGGGAACTGTCCTTTCCCAGACACCTGATGCGGGAACACCCCTGGGAGAACCGGAAGATCTGATACTCATTGTCATCCGGGGGGCCCTGGATAAACCGGTTAGAATTCCCGATTGGGAAAATTACAGCGCTGATAATGCCATGCGTTCACTGGCCCGGATTCCCCTGCCGTTTATTTTCGTTGAGGATAATGTTTCACCGGCGGGTACCGTGGCCCGGGTTACCTCCCAGTCTCCGCCTCCGGAATCCGAGGTGGGCCTGGACCGGACCATCACCCTGGGCTACAGCCGGCCGGAATCCTGGCCGGAAGAGTTCCGCTTCGGTCTGTTCGAATACACCTTGAAGGAGTACCCGGTTCCGGTTCTTCTTGAGGTGATTATCAGAGAGCCTGGAACTGAAGAGCGTAAACTCTTTTCAATGCCCCATTCCGGCGGGGAGATTTCATTCCCCTATGTGGTTCCCCTGGGAACCGGTATCATTGTGATGGTGAACGGTAAGGAAACGGCCCGGGAAGATATTTCCGCTGAGTAAACCGGGAGCTGATATTCGTTAATGAGCGGCAGTCTGCGCCTCCCTGATTCGGGAGGCGTTTTCATTCCAGAATACCAATAGGTGCTGCTGGACTCCGTCAAAAAACTCATTCTGCATCTTCACCGCATCTACCCCGATCCACCGCCAATGCCAGCTTTCCCATTTATATCCGGTTTCCACTTCAAGGTTTCGGGGATAGGAGAGGCTCCATCCGTATTCTCCGGCGTTTTCCGCCATCCATTTACCCGCCCTGGATTCGGCGAATGAATCGCTGATGGAACCCAGATCCACCGTAGTTCCAAGCTGATGCTGGCTTGTTCCCGCCCGGGCCGAATAACGGGAGGCGGCCTCTTCTCCGTCTCTATCGGCGTATCTTTTAAATAAAGCCTGCTGGTATTCATAAGATCTGTAGGCCGAGGAAATCAGCAGAGTTATGCCATCTTCCCGGGCGGCTTTTGAGAGCCGAACCAGGGCCTCAGATGCTTTTAGATCCAGGGACAGGCCTTTTCTACCCGTTTCTAATTCGTTATAGCTCCCCAGTTTGACAATATCAGCGGGTATGAAGTTTTCAGGCAGGGGGTGTTCTTTATCTACAAGAACAAGGTATTGCGGCGGTATTCTCAGCATGTCTTCGGTGAGGCTGAGAAATTCACTGGGGGTTTCGATAGCTTTCCGGGGAAGTCCGGATAGACGTTTTGTAACATCCTCATCGGTAAAATTAAAACCTGGATTAATGAAAATCGCCGCAGGAAGTGCAGGTTCTGAGGGTTTGATGGCTGCAGAATCTCTGGTGCAGGAGAAGAGCAGGGGAATAAGAGTAAGAGAGAGAAGTATCAGATGCTTCATATTATCAGAATAAACAATATAAGCGGTGGAGTCATCGGTGAATATTCACGGTATAATGAAGATGTGAGTACGTTTTCAGAAGCCCTGGCCGAAGCCAGAGGAATTATGGACAGGGGAGGGTTCCGTGAATCCTTTGCCCGGATGGCAGATATTCCAGTAAGCCGTCCAGATGAACTATTTTCAAAAATCGCATTGATGGCGGATGCGGGAATTGCCCTGCGGGATGTATCTATACTTGAATACGGCCTGTACCTGCTGGAACATCACTCTGCCGACATACTTGCGGTTCCCTCACTGGCGGCATTTTACTGGTTCAATATTGCCAATCTCAAAGCCAATCTACTCTCGGTGAAAGAATCCGAGGGGGGCAGGCGCTGCTGGTACGACCGAAAACAGAGTGCTTCGGCCCGGGAGGCTTATGGGAAGGCTCTGGAACATGTCGGTGATGATGAGGCTCTGCAGGTAAGAATCCTCACGGCACATGCCGGTTTTCTCACGGGGTTGGGACGGGACTGGGAGGCTTTCGGCCTGTTCCACAGGGCGGCCAAAATGAACCCCGATGATGATGAGGCTCTGCTGGGAAGAACCGAAGCCCTCATTGCTCTGGCAGGTACCGCACCTGCTCTGGAAAAAGATCTTCTCAGGGAGGCCGCCGATCATCTTGATATTCTGATGGAGGATGATGAGGGACCGGGACGGGATGAACGCTCAGATTATCTTCTCTCTTCTCTGGCCGACCGATTGGGAGATGGCGAGAGGGATGAAGAGGTTACCTACCCGAAGAACAGCGTCATCACCAATAATGAGAATGAACACAGTATGGTGATGTATTCCCTGAAGAACCGGCTGTATCTTACCCCCTGTGCGTCCTGCCGGCGCTGCGACAGGGCGGTGGGTGATGCTGCGGCCCTGGGTGCCCACCATGCCCTTGTCGGTGGAAATAACTCCGGACGCTACCGTAAAATGGCGGTTCTTACCGGAAGGCTTACCGAAAGGTACAGGGCTTTGAGAGCGGCATTAATCAATCACCACCGGGAGACTGATGTTCCTGACGGTGCGGATTATCAGCCTCACTTACCCGAAGTTGAAGACTGGCATCCGCTTCCTCCTTCTACAGCAGCTCTGATTACGGCTCTCGGGGGAAGTACTGTGATGCTGGAGGGTATGGCGGCCTGTGTCGCAGTGTTTCTCGGCCGTGAGATTAAAGGGCCGGTTCGTATCGATTACATTCTCGGCGCTCCGGGAGCTCCCGGCTCATCCCTGATAAACGAACGGAACCCGGCACTCCACGGTTTCTGGGATCTCTGGGCTGATGGTGTTGAGGGAAGAATTATCGGGGCGGATCTTCCGGAACTGTTCAGCCGTTCTCTTTCTTCTCCTGAGGTGGAAGAGCTGTCTCTTGATGCACAGGCTTTGACAGAGAAAACCATCGGCTTACTCGACTGGCTGAAAAATCTGACCGGCTACCTTATAAGGATGGCAGACAGGGATGCCCGGGGTGAAATTGAGGATCCACCGCTATGGCCTCTTCAGCCTTTTGTTCTACCGGGTTAATCTTCTTGCCCGCTGCCCCTTGAGATGGATATAATGATACAGTATTCGCGTATCAATACTTTCGAGACAAGGATAGTTCTTCATGTCAGAACCCATTGTTCCAGAATCCCGTATTTTCCGTATAGGCCGTGAGTGTTACGTCGTTTACCTGGGTAAGGAACGGGATGATTTCCGTCCGTTTCTGAGAATAGGAAACGCCCGGGATATTCCTGATGAAGTTCATGAAGTTCTGTCAACTACAGTTGTTACCGATGATCATGTAGGTAACCCCCTTATAGAGATTCTTCTTGCGCCTAAATTTCAGGGGCGTTATCTGGGTGATACCGGAGTTGTTGCCACAATCCGGAGATTCTTTAAAAGTTTTGATTTGCCAACGGATGATGTTACAGATTACCGAAAGGTGAAAGACGGTGAACGCCGGCATATGGTCTGGTTTTACTCCAGCGGCAACATCCATCTCCGCTACGATGAGCGGGTAATATTCGATCTTGATAAAAGAGAAAAGGAAGACCGGCATTTTGTCCGGCTCTACGAAGAGGCCAAGAGTGAGTTTCTCAGAAATCCTCTGAGGTATATCCGGCAGGACTTTTCCGGACAGGGTGTGGTTCTTTCCCATGGAAACGGATTTTGGTATGAAGCTGGTGAGCTGCTTTCTTTTGCCGCTCATCCGGGATTTGTAGCCAAGCTGATGGGGGATGGAGTCGATCCTGATTTTATAACCGCATCGGCGTACAACCTCACCTCCGATCAAATGGATTCCAGGGATGCTGCGGTATTCATCGGCTTTGTTAAGCGGATGCGCCAGCGGAAAAAACAGCTTCGTGTTATTTCTTCCCATCCGGAGCTGTTGAGAAAACTGAAGCTGCTTTTTCCTGAAAGGGGAGAAATTCCGGCAACATTGGATGTTACGGATGTCTCAGGAAAACGTAAGGCTACATTCCGGGATTCTATTGTCAGCCGTAAAGATGATAAGTGGCTGCTCCACCGGGCAGGGCTTCCTGAAATGGCTTTCGGGTCCGAGATGGAGAACGGCCTCTCCATAGATTTTGTAAAAAGACGCATCAGCTTCAATACTGAAACCGTACAGGCTGTTTTTGCTCCCCCGGCGGGATTTCCCATTGATTTTATCGGGCATAATCCACCTGAAACTCAGATGATGGATAAGTATGTGGCTTATACCCTTACCAATGTTAAAGACCATCTTTCAAACAGTGAAGTTCAGGCTGTTACAGTCCTTGAGCGCTATTTGAAAATGCTTCGGGATGATATTAACGCTAAAAAAACCTCTGTGAGCCCGCTGTTGAAACAAATCGGGGGAAATGCCAGAGACGCCCTGCGTCACTGCAGCCCGAATCAGGGCGGCCCTTCGTGGTTTTTCTTTTCCAATGTCACCGCTATTCTGGGATTCCTGAAAAAACGTATCGGTGCCGAGCATGGTCTGTACAAAAGTGCCGACCATATATCCTCTTCTCTGGATATCCTGATGGCTAAACTGCCGTCTCCCGATCCGGTTCTACCCTTCTGGGGTGATTTATATCTTGGTGATGTGCCCTGTCTTTTGTGGCGGGCATCCAAGCGGGGATTTGTTCCTGCAGATATTGTTTCCGCCCGGGAAACGGATCAGAAAATTGCCGATATCGCCAATCTGGATGAGTCTCCCTGGAAGGAAGACAGTGAACGTCTTCTTCGGCTGATCAGCAGTCTGAGTCAGGGAGGGCAGGGGCCTCTAACCGAGGAACAGCTGGCCATTCTTTCCCAGCCGGAAAAGAACAAAGGGGAGACTGAAAAAAAAGATCAGAAAAAAACAGTTTCAACAGATCAGATAAAACTCCGCACCCCGGAGACTTCAGCCGGATCGGCTCCTTCGGTTGAATCCATTACGGATAAGAAATCGACAACGGGAAAATCCGGAAACCCCCGAAGGACATGGCCATGGCTGCTTCTGCTGTTACTGCTGCTTCTGGGCGGTGCTCTGATCTGGGACCTTTCCGGGAATGCACCCTGGGGATCGATTATTCAGGAATCTGATAAAGCTGCAGCTGCTGAGAAGGACAATCAATCGGAGGCTGCCGGTATTGAGAGTAATGAATCCGGTAATAGCGGGTCGGGAGATAGCAATTCAAGTGAAACTTCTGCAGCTGATAACAGTAAAACGGGTAGTACAGAGTCCGGAAAGACTGATAACGGTAAAGATGAAACCGGTGAAAACACTTCGGGAAACAACGAAACCACTGAGAGTGAAAATCAAACCGCTGCCGTAGACTCTGATGTGGCTCCAAAGAGTCTTGATGAGGTAAAAGCTTATCTGGATGTAAACGGAAGAGTTGCCATCACAGAAGTTGATATACATCTGGCAGCCAACGAAATTGCCGTACTCAACGGATACAAGGATCTGGATTACAGAGTTTTTACCGGCGAGGATCCCAACTGGATTTTTCCGGGAAGAATACTCAATATGCCGGGCACTGGAGATTATACAATTAAAAGAGGAGATACAATCTGGTTTCTTGCCGCAAGAGAGGTTCGTATTGATGCGGAAAACAATATGAAAATCTATGATAATGCGGTCTTAATACTTGATGATAATCTGTCAGATGCTGCAAAAAAGAAGGATGCTGCTGATAATTTACGGAAAATTGCAGATATCGCCCGGGCCGCTGCATTAAGAAAAATGGCAAGTAATGCGTTAACTATTCGTGATTTATAGAAAAGGATCCACTTTTCATTAAGAAAAGGGAGTTTTTTTTAGAGATTGTCTTTTGACAAATGCTCACGCCGGGATATAATTCCAATTGATGACACGTCATTACGGCTGAATATCAGCCGTCGAGATAATAACCCTGTACAAGGAGAACTAAATGGCTGGCGATCTTCCTAAAAGCCCAAATGTATTTCATCCGACAAAGCCTTCGGCTGTCGGTTCGCGTAATTCACTCGCACAAGAGGGACGCGACCAGAAGACTGAGTTTGATCAGTTAATCACAGAAGAGTCCGACAAAGTTCTGAATGTCGTAAAGACAAAGCTTCCTCAGGAAGTTTTGAATGAACTTGATGTTATGGGCGGGTTGAAGGAAAAAGTTTTTAACTACTTCAACCAGAACTACCAGAACATGTTCAACAGATACATTGTCACGACTGAAGATGAGATGGTGAAAAAAGTTCGCCAGTTTGTCGACAAAGAAGAGACAAAAAATCTGGCCCGGTACACACCGAAAGAATTGGCCGAGCTTCTCGACCAGGTAGGTGGTGCGGATAAGTTCAATACCGGTGAGGTTGAGAAATCCATTGTCAACATGTATGGACATCTTCAGGGACACATCCAGCGTGGTGTCAACGACCTTGAAAATGAAACCAACTCTCTGCTTCGGCAGAAAACTGATGTGGGTGCTTTCATCCGCGGAGAGAATGCCTACTCTGTAGTGAAGTGTTCCTTCAAGGATAATCAGTTCAAACCCAAGACGGTTACAGATGTGAAGCTTTCCATCAATATCCTGGATTCCGAGCTAATCAGCCCGATATTTCAGTATCAGAACACTGTCGAAAACATCATCAAAGATCAGATTTCCAAAACTATCACCGATATGATCGACCGTGAAATTGAGGCCTATCAGGATCAGCTGGTTGATGAAGGTCAGGAAGAGCTTTCCGATACAGAACTGATGTTCGAACGGATCAAGCGGGTTCCTGAATTCACAGATGATGATAAGGAATCGGAAGATTCAAGACGTTATACCTTCATGGCCAAGAATCTGGTTGAGAAGATTGAAGGTCTTCGGGCTGAGATAGATCCTGAAGAGTTTGATCCCCAGAATATCCGTGAAAACATCAAAAGTATCATTGATATCGAGAATATCCGTAACCGGGGATTCAATACTGCTGTCAATAACCTTACGTCGATTCTTGATACATCCAAAATGGGTTATCAGTACATCGAGAACCTGAAGAATGCCCGTGAACTGATTGTCCGCGAGTATGAGGATGTGGATCCTTCCCGCCTCCCTGATGAACGTTATCAGATGAAACTGAAGTTTTATGATAATGGTCAGCTTGAAAGTCTGCGGAGTGCTTATGATACTCAGATGGTGGAGTATTCCAGAGAAATCACCAGAGTTTATGATGTTACTTTAGCTGTTTATGGAGATAGCAAGAAGGGGTGGGGAACCATCAACGACTTTGATGATCTCAACACTAAAATGAGTGGAAAGATTAAGAAGATCAAGGAGAAATCCGGTGATCCGATCTATGAAGAGCAGGAAAAACTCTGGAATGAGATTCTTGAACTCAAAGCTGAAGATACAGATGTCGAGAGGCTGAATCAGACATATCTTTATGAGAAAGATCTTCTTAAAAAGATGCTCAGAGCTGGACGTGACAAGGTTAAGCTGACCTTCGGTTATGAGAATCCCAAGATTCGTGTGGAACTGGATAAGAGGATTGATTTCCTTGAGAAAGAATTTGAAGCTTTTGATTATCAGATTAATCCTTATCATATTCAGCCCGGTATTATTCTTGATGTTGATATCACCAGTATCAAACGCAAGCGCTTTGTGCTGAATGCCATGGCTAATGTTCTGAATGAGTTCCTCAATGGTGTTTCCAAGGGATTCCAGGATTCAGCTTTTGCTTCATTCAAACGCCGTCGCTCTACTGTCCGCAGTGACATCAATCAGAGTTTTGGTGCTGAAGAGCCAGTTGTACCTTCAACGAATCAGTATGCCGAAGCCATCAAGGCCAAGAATGAATCTGCTGCACCCAAACCCAAGGGTAAAGCTGATGTCACACCGGCCAGGTCCAGAAAACGTAAAGTAAATCTTGATGAATTGAGTGAGATGTAAATTATGATGACTGCGTCAATCCGGGATAACCAGCTGAATCTACTGGCCAGTAAGGCCGGATATAATCTGGCTCTGCGTCATTTCCGGACGGCGCAGGAATTCTCCGGGGATGTCGGTGATGGTTTCAACATTGCCGACGCCCTGAATCTGGCTCTTGAAAGTGAAAAAATTCAGGAGTTTCAGGTTCGCCCCGTTGTTAATATTCTGCTGGCAGAGAAGTTCGGCTATGCTTATAAATCTGAAAATTTAAAAAGTAAAGTTGATTCTATTGAAAATCTGGCTAAAGTTGTCGGCGGCTGGACGAATCTACAGGTTGTTTTTGTATATACAGATGCCAATGATGGTATTCATCTGTTAAACCCCGAAGACCCTGTACCATGGGAAGAAGCACTTCCTCTTTCCAGAGATGAGTGCATCACATGTTATGTCGGGGCACTCAGCGATGTTCGTTCGGGTGTTATTGAAGCTGCTTTGGATGATGCCTTCAACCTGCTTTACGGCGGTAAAGCGAGAAGCAGAGCCGGTTATGCGGCAAGTGGGAATCTGAAACAGTTTTTTGAAGATGGGGAAGAGCCTGTTGCAGAAGAGTCTGCAGCAAGGTCTGACGCAAAGCCTGTTGAAATAACACAACAGCCTGTTTCTCCTCCTCCCTCAGGTGGTTCCAAGAAGTTGACGGCTAAGATTGCCGTTAATGTTACAAACGAACTCTTTCATAATGGGAACGTAGAAGCCTGGAAACGAATTATTGAAAGTTACAAATTGAATTATCCTAATCTTGATGTACTGATATGGTACGAAGGAGAACGGATAAATGATATCAATGCTCTTTTTAAGTGGGGCAAAGTAAAACATGGTGTTCCCATTATGTACAGTGTTTCCGGTGATAACCCGAAGGATATCTCGAAACTGAGAAAGTACCTTTTTGAAGGCGCGAGTCAGAGGTTTGAGGCTTTCCTCCATGGTGGACCCGGTACAATCTTAAAGCTCTTCTGATAACCTTGAAGGTTATCCCAAGCCCCGGTATAGCCGGGGTGCATTTGTTTATCAGCGTCAGGGGGGACTATGAAAGAAATCTTTTCATTCAGCAGCAGTGAATTCACTGAAGATGAAGACATTATCCAGCATTTTGGAATGCGTGGTCAGAACCTTATGGGTCTGGCATCAATGGGTATACCGATATTACCCGGTTTTATTCTTACAGAAGCGTTTCTTGCAGAAGACAATGAGGAGCCTGAGGAACATAGAGCCCGGTACCTGAAAGCTTTTACCAAGATGGGCGGCATTCTTGAGAAAGCCTGGGATGAGGATAATCCACTGCTGGTTAAACTCGTTGTCAGTCCTATGCTGAACATGGTTCATACTTTTTCGAGCATTCATAATATCGGGCTCTGTGATACGACCATTGACGGTTTCTCCGGATTTGTCGGGGAAGATTTTGCCTATCATGAATACCGTGGTGTTGTTCTGAGAATCATGGAGCTGGAGTTACTCACAACAACGGATAACACCAGAAGAAATCTCCTTGAAAAAACCCTGTTGGAATTGAGGAAGGCTAAAATAACACCTCAGATACAAAAAGCTATTGATAGCGTCAGGGCAATTTTCCCCCAGGAAATATTTGCCCATGCAGGCGATCAGTTTCTCTATATTAAAGAGCTGTTTCTGAAACTATTCGCTGCCAGTGAAACTTTGAGCGATTCGGCTATACTCGTTCAAGCCATGACCTTCGGGAATTATGGTAAAGAGTCTTTTTTTGGAAGTTATACAACTCGAGATTCTATTACAGGTAAAGATGTGCTTACCGGTGAGTACTTTCCAAATTCCTTTGATGCGACACAGGCTGACGGCCAATCAATCAGCAAGATCAGTAAAACTTATCTTGATAGATTAAAGAAGATAGGAAAGCAGCTGGAGATAAGCTACAAAGAAATCAGAAATATCAAGTTCAATGTTGAGAATGCTAAACTTTGGATAATCGACCAATCAAGTGTTCCCGGTAAGTCGGCACAGGCAGAGATTCAGACTCTATTGGATCTTCTGCGGGATAAGCATATTGATGAGACTTATGTTATCAACACAATACAACCCGGCAGACTAACTGAATTACTTCATCCAATTATTGATAAACGGTCAGCCAATAAAGTTCCTTCTCAAACCGGCGGTATCTCAGGAGCTATGGGAGCAGCAATCGGAAGGGTATTTTTTACCACCGAAGCTCTCATGAAGGAGTACCGTATAGCTAGTCAGAGAAGCCTTGATAACAACCTTATTCTTGCAATGCCGGCAACTTATGCTGGTGATGTAAAGGCCATAGAATCTGCAAATGGAGTTCTTACCAGAGAAGGCGGATACGCTTCACATGCTCCCGTTGTGGCTCGATCCCTGGGAAAAGTTGCCATGGTGAATCCTGATATTGTCTTTACAAAAGCAGGATTGAAAATCGGTGATAAAATTATTAAAGAGGGTGATTACATCAGTCTGGATGTTCCTTCCTACGATGATCCTGTTGTCTATTTCGGTAAGATTGATTTAATTGAGCCGGATATTGATAAAAGCGGATTACTGGATTTTCTGGAGGTTGTACAAACACATATCGGTGATTTTGACGTCCATGCCAATGCGGATCAGCCAAGTGATGCAAAGCTGGCCAGGAAATTCCTGGCTGATGGCATCGGTCTCTGCCGTACGGAACATATGTTTTTCAATGAAAAACGAATCCCGATTTTCAGGTCGTTGATTATTGCACCCGACCGGGCAGAAAGAGAAAAAATACTTAAAAAGATTAAAAAAATGCAGGTATCTGATTTTTACGGTCTTTTTGAGGTTATGGGTGAGCGAACTGTTACTATTCGACTCCTTGATGCACCTCTTCATGAGTTTCTGCCTCACAGCAAGAGCTCCATGGATGCTTTTATCGCTTTCTACCGTAAAGATCACCCGAAGGTGAGTGAGTCGGAAATCAGATTGCGCTGTGATATGACCAGCGAGGTGAACCCGATGCTGGGACATCGGGGTGTCCGTGTTGCCATATCCTATCCTGAGATTTACAGGATGCAGGTTGAAGCGATTTTCGAAGCCGCTTTCAAACTGCGTAAAGAAAAAGGGATAGTCTGCCAGCCTGAAATTATGATTCCAATCATAATGAGTCCCCGGGAAGTAAAAACTATTCGCTTCGGTAAACGTATTGAAGGGTTTGAGATTGTCGGAGTCAGGCAGATTGCAGAGGAACTCAGAGAGAAACTGGGTGAGGAAAAGATTGATTACCGGGTGGGTACCATGATTGAGCTTCCTGCTGCAGCTCTTCTTGCAGATAAAATTGCCCGTTATGCCGACTTCTTCAGCTTTGGAACCAACGACTTGACTCAAACCTGCTTAGGATTAAGCCGGGATGATTTCAATTCTTTCTTCACGGATTACAATGAGTACGATCTTCTGGACAAAAATCCTTTCCAGTATCTGCAGGAACCTGTAAAAGAGCTTGTGGGAATGGCAGTTGAAAGGGGCCGGGTTGTTAAACCGGATCTTACATGCGGGTTATGCGGTGAGCATGGAGCTGAACCTGAGAATATTCCTTTTTGTATGGATGCGGGACTTAATTATGTCAGTTGCTCACCATACGGTATTCCACTGGCCAAGTTGACGATTGCACAGAAAAATATTAAGGATCTGGCAAACCAGTAATTCATACCATAGTGAAAATTAAAGACCGCCTCATCATAGGGCGGTCTTTTTTTAGAACTCGAGAATCCCGTTGTTCCTGAGTTCCAGGAGATCCATAAGTGCATCGTAGCGTGCAGTCATAAGAATGGCTGTATTCCTTCGTTCTCCTTCAGTGAAAACTGTCAGATAAAGTACAAAGGAAGTGTAGCAGGCATAGAGACCGGAGAGGGCTCTCCCTTTAAGATGCCTGGGAATGAGTTCGGGAAAAAAGATTTCTTTTACCGCATCATCAAAACTTCTGCGTGCTAGACGAAACCGGTCATCAAACTTACGATATTTCATCATCTCTTCAAAAATCGGTTCTCCCAACTCCATCTCTACTACTGTAAGCCGGGAAAATCTTGATGCCGCCAGACATACAGGGTGACTTTTCTTTTTTGAATATGACTCCAGTTCATCCCGGGCCGTCTGCACCGCTCTGAAAGCTTCCCTGTAACGGAATCTTCTGACACCCTCATTTCTGTATGCAGGATTATCCAGCCCGTACTGGTAATAAACTCCAAGGCCGTCAAGAAATGAGTTGAAAAAAGAATAGAATATTTTCCCCTCAGCTGAGTTGAGTACCGATGTTTCCCCGCGGAATAAATCTTCATCAGGACTTACTGGGCGTTCATATTCCTCATTTACAGTTGAAGCAGCTTTTCTCTGTTCCGGCGGTTTTGATAGCCATTCAGCCAGAGTTTCGTAAGCATCATTTATTTCCGACATTCTTTCGTGGGCCCATTCAGGATGTTCCCTTACTTTATCCGGGTGGTATTTTTTAACCAGTTCACGAAAAATGGAATTCAGTGATTCTATGGGAATACGCTTTTGAAGTTTGAATAATGTGAGTGCACGGCGAAGTTCCATGTTGAATAGTATGAGAAAACATCTAAAATTGACAACCGTTAACTGTCAATCTATAATCAGTTATGTAAGGAGAATGTATGGCTAAAATTTTGGATCTTTTTGAAGCATACAGTAATAGTGAGCTGCCTCGTGACGGCGGTTTTATTATTACCGAACTGCTTGATGACTCCTCGCGTTACGCAAGGTATGAAGTTATTTCTTACGGAAACGTCAAGGATATTTATCTGATTGAGGAAGGCATCATGTTCCAGGCCGACGGTAAGAAGCTGTTTGTACTATTTGAACCTCTTAACTATAGTGCCAAGCATGTTGAACCCACGTTCCGGGATGAAAGCCACCGAATTCCTTACAGGCTGAATGAACTTGATATATTCAGTACTAAACGTCAGGAAAAACTGATGATAGCCAAGGAACCCGTGGAAACGTATTCCTCATTCACCATTGCAAACGAGACCGGTTTAAACACCTCGTATGTGGTTTATAAAGATGATTCTACCTCACGTACCATTCTCGGTTTTTTTGAACAATCACTATGGAAAACATTGAATATTTCAAGAACCGATGCCAGGAATGCTTGTGAGATAATCGAATCACCTCTGGAAAAGGTTATGATTCCCTTTGGATTAGGGTAGTCCTGAGTTGTATCTCAGTTATTCATTGAGAGAATTCTTAAAGTTCCCTGGAGTTCCTGTATCTTGCTCTGCTGAATACGGATGAGTTCCAGCAGTTTGTCTACTTCGTATTCCCCGGAATCCTGATCGGTGTCTGTACTTCCCTGCAATGCTGCAAGATCGTTCTCCATTTCAATATGCGCCAGTTCAAAAGAATCTGCATAGTAATCCAGTTCAAGGGGCATCTCCGGGAAATTGCTGCTCTGTATAATTTTTTGGGAAATACGATGAATCTCTTCGGTTACTATATTTCCCTCATTGTCGAGGATAAAAGGTCGCTGTTGGTTGATAGATCTGTTCACGATTTTTTCGTTCATCACCGTTCCCAGGCATTCAATGCTGATTGAGAGGTTTCTGGCACAAAGATCCCGTAACCCTTCTGCAAGGCTGACATCTTCTACACCATACATCTTGTTCAGGATGAGTTTAGGTTGAAGCACTTCAAGAAAAGCCTCGGCTTTTTCTCCGGCATCCGAATTGATACTGCTGATGTCTTCTATCATGTCACTGACTGTTTTCTGTTCACCGGGATGCCGTTCTTTAAGTACTTTTTTCAGGTAGGCCGATATTTTTTTATCCGAGGCAAAAGCCCGCTGCAGGAAGCGGAAAACATAGTTCTTCAAGAAGGAATAGGCGTTCATAATCGATGTTGTCTGCGGGGTGGTTACAATCAAACCGGAATTGGATATCAGAAAAAAATCAACAACGGTAAAGTTGGTACCTCCGCCCAGGTCGACAATGATGTAATCAGCATCTATATCCAGCAGTCCCTTAACGATACGGGCTTTAACTGATTTGCTGAGCTCGCCTATACCGTATACCAGTACATCTCCTGGAATAAAAAATAGATTGTCCCAATCTGTCGGGCAGAGCAGTTCGTTAATTGAGTATTTACGTGCGGAAACAAAATTCCCCATACCGGGATTTGAGTTCCGCAGGCCAAGAAGAGTGTGAAGGTTGGAGCCTCCGAGATCGAGGTCAACAAGAACCGTTTTTTTCCCGAACATTGACATACTTAAAGCAAGGTTTACAGCAATAACGCTCTTTCCAACGCCGCCTTTACCCCCGGCAACAGGTATGATCTTCCGCTGGACATTTTCATTCAGAATCATGTTTTTCTCCGCTTCATTCCCTTCAGATTATCCTCTTTTCGCTGATAAAATGTAAACAGCCGTAAAAGAAATGCTGACGTTCCCTGCTGATGCTATTATTATAGGACCATTGATGGAAGAAAAAATTAACCACAGCCACATATCTGATGAACTCAAACTACGGAGAAAGATAGAGGATTTCTATCTCCCGAAGCAGCTGGTGGAAGCCATTGTTGAAGCCGGAGGCATTTATACCAAGTCGAATGAAACCCTCATAGCCATAGGATTTCTTGACATATCACGTTACACTTTTCTCTCACAATTTTTAAGTCCTCATGAAAATCAAACGGTTCTCAACGGCCTGTATTCGGCATTCCACTGGGTGCTGCGGAAACACGGTGGTTATCTGAACAAGATTGAAGGTGACAGCCTGATGTTTCACTATGGTGGACCTATCGATCCTCTGGTTAAGGAGATGGACGAGGACGATGCCGTTAAGTTTATGGCCCGTGAACTGTTCTACACCTGTGTTGAACTTCAGAGGGTAAGCAGTTTATTCAACCAGACCAACCATAATTATCTGAAAAAGATATCCAACCGGTCTACGGTGGATGCCATATTGGAGGCTTATCGTATTCTGGGTGAACTCAGACAGGGTTATGCATCGGCATCCTTCAATGCACTGTTTCAGATCAGGATTCGTGTCGGAGCTTCACTTGGTAAAGTTCTTATCGGGAATTTCGGGCCTGAGGGAGCCAAGCAGTGGGATGTTATCGGCATGCCTGTTATTGAGGCCAAACGAATGGAGTCTTCCGCTCCCATCGGCGGATTGAGGATAACTTCAGATTTTTTCAATATTCTTAATGATAACGGCATTACAACTGAGTATCACCGGAGGATACAGCGGGAGGCCCAGGCACTGGGCAGTGTCTACAGTGATATCTCCTTTGGAGAGCTTTTTCAGAAAGCGGTTGTGTATTTAAAAGATAAGAAGAATGCCGAGTTTGAAACTTACAGCATACAGGTGAATCCTTCTTTGCCCGAAAGTATCAGGGATCAGTCAAAGCTTCTTCTCACCCGGGGTGAAACAGGTGCTGATGATATTGTCAATTTCATAAAGTACTACCGGGGTAATCACTTTGTAATCAATCAACTGGAAGAACTTTTTGAAAAGGTGAGTATCCAAATCCGTAAAGACTCTCTTTACCGGATTATGCTTCCAGGAAAATACAAAGCCATGATGATGAAACATGACGGTAATCCCATTAAACTCAGGCAGCAGATTACCGAAGAGTACTCTATGTTCAGTATGCTTGAACTCCTGGGTAAACTCCAGGATTCAGTTAAAGGCAGAAGTCCAGTTGAATCAGAAAAAGAAAAAGTATTTACTGGATACGATCACTGGATGGCTGATATGAGAGAAAATGTTCAGCGAAGTTACGATATGAATAAGGGTATTACCCATCAGGCTTATTATTTTTACAACGTTATCTTTCCCATGTTCTTTGCCAATATCAAAGCTGCAATTCTGGAATATCAATATCAGAATGAAAAAGCAGACCAGGTGGAAGATCTGGTTGAAGATCTGGAGGAATAATGAAGTATCTTACAGCAATTATATTTTTTCTCTCATTAACCGGCCTTTTCTCTGAGTCTCTTACCGTTGTTAACCGTACAGGCTCTGTAATCGAGCTGATTCAGGCTGCTCCGGCAGGTGAGGATCAATGGGGTGACGATCTGATTCCCGGGCAGGTTGTTCTTGATGGAGAATCGGTTTCTCTGGATTTAATCGGGTCGGCTCCCTGGGCTTTCAGAATGATTGACTCCGATGCTGTTGTTTATATTCTGTACGAAGTAATGCCGGCAATCAGCGGCAAGTTAACAGTGGGACCTGAGAATCAGGCCAGGCTTTCTGTCTATGCCGGGGCTGAACGGAATATCTCAATTACCAACCGGACAGGTTCTGCCGTCTCTTCCTTTCGGATCAGTGCTGTTTCGGATGATGCCTGGGGCCCTGATGTACTAGACGGCAGATA
>Ga0164315_10001595_pt1 | contig 17051 bp, 14 predicted proteins | sample GuaBasSedimGuay6_FD_113737 | JGI IMG/M metagenome (GOLD analysis project Ga0164315, IMG submission 113737) | Subseafloor sediment microbial communities from Guaymas Basin, Gulf of California, Mexico - Guay6, Core 4569-2, 0-3 cm | ecosystem: Environmental > Aquatic > Marine > Hydrothermal vents...
CCCGCCGCTGCGATCGCCGAATACGACGCTGATGCTGTCGCCCTCGTAGAGGCCGTCACCCTTGACGTGAATGGTCAGCGAGCGATACCAGGGGCGCTGTTCGCCGCCGTTTTCGTAAACCAGCTGCAGGCGCGAACCGTTGCTCGCGGTTGCAGTAACGTAATTGAAATCGCTCGGGTCCTCGGTCTGAAGCCAGCCCCAGTCGTTGGAGTAGCGGTGCACGATCTTGATCGAACCGGTATCGTCCAGGCCGAAGCGCCCGGCGCGGTATGTCAGCGTGAAGGTCTGCAGGCTGCGCGCCTCGAAGGCGCCCTCAGGCGACAAAGTGACACTGCCGTACAGGACCGGGTCGGCGCCGGGCTGCGCCTGCGGCCAGACATCGCCAATCAACTTGTCGTCAACTATGGTCATGCGCACCCCGAAATCAGGAAGTAGAGCGGGTAATTTAACAAACTTGGACGCAGGCAAGCCAGGCTTTGGCGGCCAGGGCCTCATCAACCGATGCTGCTGTCGTCGGCGAGGGCATCGATCCTGACCTGTTTATCGATGATGGTTGGCCTATAATAACAATTTGATCTGAACAGATCTCCGCCGTGTTGCAAATATCACCCAAACTATTCCTTGCCGACGATGAAATCGAAATGAGCGCTATTCGCGCCCAGGGCGCCGGCGGTCAGAACGTCAACAAGGTCGCCTCGGCAATTCACCTGCGTTTCGATATCCGTGCGTCTTCGCTACCCGAAAAATACCAGGCGCGATTGCTGGCACTTGGTGATCAGCGCATCAGCAAGGACGGCGTCGTTATCATCAAGGCGCAACAGTATCGCACCCAGGAAAAAAACCGCGCCGCCGCGCTGGCGCGGCTTCGAGAGTTGATCGAGTCGGTGGTAGTGGAAGCCAGGCCAAGAAAACCGACTCGGCCGACGCGCAATTCGCAGTTGAGACGGCTCGACAGCAAGTCTCGGCGAGGTAAAGCCAAGCAGTTGCGCGGTAAGGTGTCGGAGTAATAATCCAGGCGCGAGGCGATTTCCCCACTTGGAGACGGATCACTATTTGTGCGAAACTCGCCGGATCATTCGATCCTGAATACACTTATGTCTAGCAACAACAAACAGCTGCTGCAGCAAATTGAAGCGGTCGTCGGCGGCGCCGGTATTCTGACCGGTAAAGGCCTCGCGGGTCGCAGCGCCGGCATCTGGTCGGGTCGTGAACTCGAGGCGCTGGCGCTGGTGCGACCCGCCACGACCGCGCAGGTATCGGCGGTGATGAAGCTGTGCAATGTGGCCGGGCAAAGCGTTGTGCCTGCTGGCGGCATGACCGGGCTGGCCGGCGGCCATAAGTCCACCTCGGCGGATATCGTGCTGTCTACCGAGCGCATGAACCGGATCGAGTCGGTGGATGCGCATTCACGGTGCATGACGGTCGAGGCCGGCGCCATCCTGCAGACCGTCCAGGAGGCCGCGGCCGACGCCGGTCTCATGTTTGCACTCGATCTCGGCGCGCGCGCTTCCTGCACCATCGGCGGCAATATCGCTACCAATGCCGGTGGGGTGCGCGTGCTGCGCTACGGCATGATGCGCGAACAGCTGCTCGGCCTTGAAGCCGTGCTCGCCGACGGCACGGTGGTTTCGTCGATGTTCAACGTGCTCAAAAACAACACAGGTTACGATCCGCGGCAGATGTTCCTGGGCTCGGAGGGCACGCTCGGCATCGTTACGCGCGCGGTGCTGCGCCTGCGCGAGGCGCCATTGGCGGTGGAAACCGCAATCCTGGCGGTGCCTTCCTGGGACAAGGTAATGTCGCTGTTGCGCTACTTCGACGCAGCACTGCCCGGGGCACTGGGCGCCTACGAAGTCATGTGGCGCGATCACTACGAACTCAATACCGGCCCCTGCTCGAGCGTGGATGCGCCGCTGGCCCCGGATGGGCCTTACTACGTGCTGATGGACGTTTTTATTTCCGACGCCGATCACGGGCGTGAAAATCTGCAGGCCTTGTTCATGAGCGCGCTGGAACGAGAGGATATCACCGACGGCGCGCTCGCCAGTTCCGAAACCGAGCGCGCCAAATTCTGGCAGATACGCGAAAATTTCGAGCCCGAACAGGCGAAGTTCGAGCTGATTTACGGCTATGACATAAGCCTGCCGCTGGAGGCCATGGAAACCTATGTCGAAGCCGTGCGCGCGCAGCTGCAACAGCGCTTCGCCGACGCGGAACTGATGGCTTACGGCCATATCGGCGACGGTAATCTGCATTTCTCGATTTATCCCGGCGAACGGCGCGATCGCGATGCGGTCGATGAAATGGTCTACTTCCCGTTGCAGGCGCTACACGGATCAGTGTCCGCCGAGCACGGCATCGGGCTCGAGAAGAAAGCCTATCTCGGCTACACCCGCAGCGAAGCTGAAATCGAGCTGATGCGCAAGACCAAGCGCATGATGGATCCCACCAATATTCTCAATCCCGGCAAAATCTTCGACCTCTGAAATTCCGAACCCCCTGTCACCCCAAAGCCGTCGTGGATATAATCGGTCTCCTGTGACTATTCGATTCCTGTTTGCAGTATCGGCGCTCGGCCTGTGGCTGGCGATCACGGCCGCGCATGCGCGTGAGTGGACGCCGGCGCGGCTGCTTGCTTTCGCCGATGACAGCTGCCGCGCCTGGGAGAAGACGGCGGCGCCGGCGGCGGGTTACGCCAGCGCGGAAATTGGCGTCACCGATCTGCGCTTTGGTGAAATCGTGGTCGGCAAACGCTACCGGCTGACGTTGGCAAACAATGCGCTGGTGGAACTGGACGTGGTCGAACGCGCCCAGCGCCCGGTTCGATTCGTCGCTTCGTGGTATCACGAGTCAGGCGATCCGCTAATGCTGATTGCGCTCGCATCCGACTGTAGTTTGCAGGCGGCGCGCCGGCTCAACTACAACCGGCACGGACAGGCGCTCAATATCATTAGCCTGGATGCGGACCTACTGGCCATGGGTGAGCCCGATTGGCTCAATCCGCCACTGCAATTTGTCGAACGCGCGACGCCAACGCCACTCAGGCATCCGGGTGCCGCCGCCCCGTTACGGGTCGCCATGGTGGATTCGGGCGTGAATTACCGCCTCGCGGAAATCAACCGTCGGCTTGCACGCGATGACGACGGGCAGTTGATCGGCTACGACTTCTGGGAAATGGATGCCTTGCCCTATGACAGTCACCCGATAAATTCCGGTTTCCTCGTGCAGCGCCACGGCACTCGTAGCGCGTCGTTGTTGTTGCGCGAGGCGCCGGGTATCGAACTGGTGCCCTATCGCTATCCGCGGCCCGACATGTCACGCATGCATGCGCTGGTCGAGCACGCCGACGCAAACGGTGTTGCTATTGTAGGCATGCCGCTGGGCAGTAACCGCGCCGAGGACTGGGGTAGTTTTGCGCGCGCCGCGAGTGCGCATCCACAGATGCTGTTTATCGTTTCCGCCGGCAATGATGGGCGCGATATCGATACCCTGCCGGTTTTCCCGGCGTCGCTCGATCTCGAGAATATACTGGTGGTAACCTCGGCCGACGACTTCGTGCGTCCAGCCGAGCGCAGCAACTGGGGCAGGCTATCGGTCGATTTCATGGTGCCCGCCGAGCGCCGCAGTGCGCTCGATTACTCGGGGAGCGAAGCCCTGGTATCCGGTTCGAGCTATGCCGTATCCAGGGTCGCCGCGCTCGCCGCCCGTATCAAGAGCGTGCATCGCGACTGGACGGCGGTCGAAATTATCGATGCGCTGCATCAACGCTACGGGCAGGATGGGCCCGACGTTTACGACTGGGTCGGTGGCGGATACATCGCCGATCCGCTGGCGTCAGCGTCGATCGATAAAATCCCGCTTACCGATTTCGAGCCGGTCCTGCAAACCGCCGCATCCGGGTTTCGCCTCGATCTCGAAGTCCTGCAACTCGATCCGAGATGGTCCGCCACACGCATCGGTGAGGTCCTGCGTGAGGCCTATCTGATTCTCGCGCAGTGTGGGATCGTGCCGGGCGATGTGTCGAGTTACGCCATTCGCGCCGACGACTATCTGCTCGACCTGTCGACCGGCAGCGCGCGCAGCCTGCTCGAAGCCGCTGGCGCTCGGCGACCCGCCGTGGTGTTCGCGCGCGAGACGCGCATGGAGCCAGCCTACCTGGGCGAAGCCTTCGGCATCGGCAATACCACGCGGCGCCCCTGGCTAGCCAACAGTGTCTGGTTGATGCTGGATGTCGATGATGCCGGTATCGCACTCGCGCATGAGCTCTACCACGTGCTGGTCAACAGCGGCGCCCACGTCGAAGGCCGGCCTAACTTGATGCAACCCGATACGCGCCCGGAAAGCACCGAGTTGACACCACAGCAGTGTCGCCTGGCTCAACTCAGCGGTGTGCAGCTCGGCCTGTTGAGAAAGGAGTAGGCAGGATCACGGTCTAATTTACCGGAACTCGCAGCCATATAATCGATCCAAGCTTCTAGTCAAATGGGAGCAAACGGTGAATCAACCTCGACAAACCTTGAATCAACAGGTTGGCCAGGGCAATGTCCTGGCGCTCGGTGGCAAGCGCATACTGGTGATCGAGGACGATCCCGACATCAGCCAGTTGCTGGAAATAAACCTGCGCGACAGCGCCTTCAGGGTCGATGTCGTCAATAATGGCATAGAAGGTCTGAAGCGCGCCGGTAAACAGGTTTACCAGCTGATTGTGCTGGATTTGATGCTGCCCGGGCTCGACGGCCTGGAAATCTGCAAGCGCCTGCGCGGCCAGGCGATCACGGTTCCAATCCTGATGCTGACCGCGAAAACTTCCGAGTTTGACCGCGTGCTGGGGCTCGAACTCGGCGCCGACGATTATCTCACCAAACCTTTTTCGATCATGGAACTGCAGGCGCGCGTCAAGGCGATTCTGCGCCGAGCCGATATCTCGTCGCGACAGCGAGCGCAAGATGATGATGAAACCATTGCCAGCGGCAGCCTGCTAATCGACGCCCGCGGACGCAACGTCAGCATCGATGGCCGCGCGCTTGAACTCACCGCCAGGGAGTTCGACCTGTTGCTGCATTTCGCGCGGCACCCGGGGCGTGTCTACAGTCGCGCCCAGTTACTGGACCAGATCTGGGGTTACAGCCACAGCGGCTACGAACACACCGTGAATACCCATATCAACCGTCTGCGCAAGAAAATCGAAGCCGGACCGGAGACGACGCAATACATAGAAACCGTGTGGGGCGTCGGCTATCGCTTTCGCGAACTGGCCTCCTGAAATGTTACACAGCCTGTACATCAAGCTGGTGCTGGTTCTGTTCTTTCTGTTTATCCTGATCGGCGGCGTGTTCCTTGCCGTAGCGCTTTATACCGCACCGATGTATCAGCAGGAAGTCAGTCAGCAGCTCAATCATGACCTGGCGAAGTATATCGTTAACGAGCACGTCCTCATCGAAAACGGCGTGATCCGGCAAGACAATCTGTCCGAGCTGTTTCATAACGTCATGATTATCAATCCGAGCCTGGAGCTCTACCTGCTTGATCCCGACGGGCAGGTGGTGGCGCATTCGATGGCGCCCGACAAGGTTGTGCGCAAGCAGGTTTCACTGGCGCCGATTAACAGCTTCCTGGCGGGCGATGCAACGGGCCTGATCATGGGTGACGACCCGGTCAATGAGGACAATGTCAACAGCTTTACCGTCGCTCCTATCGACTACCAGAATCAGCGCCAGGGATATATCTACGCCATTCTCGGCAGTGAAAAAATCAACCATATCACCGATGTCCTGCAGCGCAGCCTGATTATGAAATGGAGCACCAGTGCAATCCTCACAGCGCTCGCCTTTGCTTTTACCGCGGGCCTGCTGCTGTTTTTCTTTCTGATGCGAAAATTACGCGTGTTGAGCCAGGCGATGCAGGAATTCAAGAGTAACAACCTGCTGGAGACAGCCACTGTCGAGGATCTCGACAATCGATCGCTGGATGAGATTGACGCCATGGCCAATACCTTCCAGGAAATGGCGGGACGCATCCACTCACAGATGAATCACCTGCAGGAAGTCGAATCGTTACGGCGCGAACTGGTTGCCAACGTGTCGCATGACCTGCGCACGCCGCTGGCGTCGCTAAACGGATTTCTGGAAACCCTGCAACTCAAGTCGGATGACCTCAGCGAGGCCGAAAAACAGACTTACCTGAAAATTGCCTGCAACAATTCACAGCGCCTGACCGCCCTGGTAGAAGAATTATTCGAACTCGCCAAGCTCGACGCCAACGAAATCAAGCCCGAGCGGGAATCGTTTTCACTGGCTGAACTGGCTTTCGATCTGTCGCATCAGTTTCACCTGCGCGCGCGCGAGAAAAATATACGTTTCGAGGTCGTTGCGGATGAATCCGTACCCCAGGTTTCGGCGGATGTTGGCATGATAGAGCGTGTGCTCGAAAACCTGATCGATAATTCGTTCAAGCACACGCCCGAACAGGGCGAGATACGATTGCAACTATCGGTTTGCCAGGATAGCGTTGACGTTTCGGTAAGCGACACCGGTTGCGGTATTACCAGCGAGGAACTACCGCATGTACTGAAGCGTTATTATCGCAAAAGCGATAAACGCGCGGACGGAAACTCCGAATCGGGCCTGGGGCTAGGCCTCGCGATTGCGTCGCGCATCGTGGAAATGCACGGCAGTCACTTGACGGTTGCGAGCGAGTTGCGGCGAGGTACTGTATTCAGCTTCTCGCTGCCTGCCAGTCCGCATTAACAAAACGAGCACCGATGTGATAGAAACGTTACAAATTGGTGATCGCGGCGTGATATAAATCCAGCATAGTCAATCCTCATTATTCAGGAGGATTGACTATGTTTACACTCTTTAAACCCGTCTATCGGGTAACTATATTATCCATTTTGCTTTTCGTCTCGGCGACGGCCTCGGCCAGCGGTAACAAGTCATACCACGTGACCATTACCAATCTCACCCATGCGATCAACTTCACGCCCATCCTGGTGGCCAGCCATCGCCGCCCGGTTTCCATATTCGAGCTCGGAACGCCCGCCAGTGACGATTTGAGCGCGATTGCCGAAGGTGGCGATATCGGACCATTGACGACTACGCTGAACGGTAATTCGCAGGTCATCGACGTGCAAAACTCGGGTGGGTTGCTGATGCCAGGCCAGTCGGTCACGGTGATCGTCAGCGCCGAGCATGGCGCCAAAATGATCAGTATCGCGTCGATGATGCTACCGACCAACGATGGTTTCATAGCGCTCGACAGCGTTGAAGTGTCTAACAAGGGCTCGACTTTTTACTCTCCAGGGTACGATGCCGGCAGCGAAGCCAACGATGAACTCTGCATCAATATACCCGGCCCGACCTGCGCTGGCGTCGGACCTTCACCGGGCGTGAATGACGGCGACGAAAACCATGTACACGTGCACCGTGGCACGCATGGTAACGGTGATCTCGCGGCGCATGTTTACGATTGGCGTAACCCGGTTGCGAGGATTACGGTAACCCGTGTCCGCGGTGCAAAGGCCGATTGATTCGCGCTGCCGAAGCCGTTCGCGGCGAGCGCCTGGCGGATACGGGCGAGGATGCGGTCGCGACCTTCAAGGATCGATCCGCGCAAGACATTATCGAGTCTGTGCTGAATGGCATAGCAACGCGGATGCATTGGCAGGCCTGCTTACAGTAGAATAGTTCGCCTTCGCCAACACGACCCGAGCAGAAAATGACAGAACCTACCATCACCAGTACCCCGGCCGATGCCGATGAACGCCGCGCTGCGCCGGCGCTGATTTGCTATGAAGTCGACCGTTTGCCGCCTTCCGGACTGGAGTTGTACCAGCAGGCGCGCGAATCCATGCACAAGGTCGACGAAGTCATCGTGCCGCCGCGTGACGGCGCCTGTTTCGAAGTGCCGGCCGGCTCTTTTTTTCGTATTACCAGCGTCGAAGGTTCGCAGGTGGGTGATCTCAACCTGTGGAACCTGCATGATTTCAACGAGCGCTTTTTCAGCGGCAAGACGCGCCAGTTGCACGCGACTCATGTGAGTACCGGCGATCGCCTGTGGAGTACCTTGCCCGGGTTACGGCCGATGGCGACGATAACCCGGGATACGCTCGACTGGTATGGATGGGACGAGGATGGCGGTGGCGTGCACGACGTTATCGGCACGCGTTGTGACCCCTACACCAATTACCTGCTGAAAGAGGTTGATTACCACTACTGTTGCCATTCCAACCTGACGCGGGCGCTCGCCGCGAAGACCGGCCTTAGCCTCGGCGAGGCTGAATGGCACGTGCACGATGTCTTGAACGTATTCATGTGTACCGGGTTTACGCACGATACGCACCAGTATTTCATGAAGGCGAGCCCGGTTCGGCCCGGCGATTACATCGAGTTTTTTGCCGAGATCGATTTGCTGGGCGCGTTGTCAGCCTGTCCCGGCGGTGACTGCGGTAGCAGCAACTCGGACGACAGCGCTCGCTGTTACCCGCTCAAGATCGAGGTTTTCCAGCCCGCCGAAGGTAGCCTGCCGGGCTGGAAGTCACCCGAACGCAGCGCTTACTCGGGCACACACGGAATCGATTAGCCGGGCGGCAGGTAAGGAACGCCCTGGGCGAGATCGGTATCGTCGATGACGTAAAAATGGCTATCCGTACCGGCCTGACGTGCTTTTGCAAACGGCGCGTACTCGGGGTCGGCGACGAAGGCCTGGCAGGCTTCCACCGATGGAAACTCAATCAGGGCTATCACCGTGTAATCGGGCAGTTCGCCTTCGATCGGGGTCAGGTTACCGCTGCGCGACAGGTACTTACCGCCATGCTTGTGCACGATGTCGTGAACTTTCTGGGCATACTCGGGAATCCAGGAATCGTCGTGTACCTTGACGTTGGCTATCAGATAGGCACTCATTGTTTTTTTCCTCACATTGGGGGACGGTCCAGTATAGTCAAGCCGCCGTGGCAGGACAAACGCACCGAAACCGATGATTTTATCGGCATCCATGAAACTGGTAACATGAGACAGCACGAACAAAGGAAGGACCAATGGATGATTTGAGTGAACAGGGCTGTGAAGCCTGCCGCGCGGATGCTCCGCGTATCAGCGATGACAAACTGAAAAGCCTGATGTCCGCGATTCCCGACTGGGAGATCATGGCGGCGCGCACCGACAAAGCTCATGGTTAACGCTAAAACATTAATCTCGATTGTTATCGTTATCCTGGTGGGTCTGTCGAGCACGCGAGCGCTCGATGATTATGTCGATGACTACACCAGCGAGGCAATTACCAACGCCGCGGTCAGTTATGCCACCGCGCGCGGTATCAATGCGCTGGTGTCGGTGTTGCAAAGCAGTGAAGTCGAGGCCGGTGTCGGTATCGTTTCCGGCTCGATGACCATCGGTGAAGTACTCGATCCGCTGAACGATATGATCGAGCGTTTTTCCACGGTTATGACCTGGGTGCTGGCCTCGCTCGCGGCGCAGAAGATCCTGTTGTTGCTGGCGTCCCACCAGCTGTTTCTGTACCTGGTTGCGGTGTTCGGTATTTCCGCTCTATTGCTGCTTTACCATGGACGCTCGCGCGCGCAGGGACTGGTGTTTCGATGCTTTCTGGTCGTGGTATTTTTACGCTTTGCGCTGGGTCTCGCGGTCGCGCTGAACAGCGGTGTTGATTACCTGTTCCTCGATCAACAGCTACACAGCCATGATCGCGAGATAGAGAATTTCCAGTCGAGTATCTTGCGCGTCGAAGCAGACGCGGACAGCGACGATATCAGGGATTCGGTTATCGATTTCTGGCGCAGCCTGAGTATTGACGAACTGCAACGCAACATCAGTCGTGGCATCGAGAGCTTCATCAACCTGATTGCCATATATCTACTCAAGACCATCCTCTTGCCGCTCGGCTTTTTTTACGCGGTTGTGCTGGTGATTCGACAACTGTGGCGAATCAACCTCGCTGCGCCAGCTACGGGAGCGGACAGTTGAGGCGGGTCTGAACACAACCCGTGTTGGCGCCGGTTTCGCGCGCGGATCCGAATTCTCTTATCGACGCTTCGGCTTTCTGATATTCTGCCTGCTCCCGGTTTACTGTTGTCAAAGAGTCCAGTTTTAATGAAGCGTGAGCGAAATTTAGTGTCAACCGTGTTGGCCTGCCTGCTAATGCAGGCCTGCGCCAGCGGGCTTGAACCCCAGTCCGGTGACTCGCCGCCCCCGGACGCCGCGCCGGTGGAAGAAAAATCGGTCGATAGCGGTCAACCCCAGGTCAGGCCCGGTGAACGTGGTGCCGAACTCGACGCCGAAATCATCAGATACGAGGAATACGACGAGTACCAGTCGATCGAGCTCAACGTGCCGATCGAACCCGGACAGGTAGACCAGGGAGAGATGTTTCCGCGGTCCCGGCAGGAGCAGATAGTACACGACTATGAAACCGATAACGTCGGTATCAAGATTCCCCCGAAAAATAGCGGTAATATGGGATTTCGTCTCAAACTGATCGACGAAGAGCAATGGCCCCCCGGCCCCCAGCGATAAAGTCCACTGGTGCAATATGCAGGCTAGCGCTCGATCGTGAATAACAGGTCGGCGCCCTGGACTGTACCGGATTCGGCTTCGACGTGCCATCGATCCGCCAGCTGGTAACGCAGGGTTAGCGAGTTGAGCGATTCAACCAGGCCGACACCATAGCTGACGTACATTTTCGGTGACAGGTAGCGCCCGACCACCAGCGATGCCTCGTCGCCGGAATCATTGCTATCGAAGTAGACCTCGTCAAAGCCGAAATCTTCGCCCAGCCTGTGAGCGAGGAAATCACCGCTGGCAAGTCCGAGCGCCAGAGCAGCACTTGCCATCTCGGCCCCCTCGCTGTTGTTTGCGGTTTCCAGCGGGCGCCCGAGCAGCAGGTACGACAGCATGTCGGTTTCACCCATTGCTGGAACCGAAAACAGCTCGATTTTCGGTTGCTGAAGCCTGCCGCGTACCGTCAATCCTACCGTGACATCGTTCACCTGGCGCTGAGCGCGCAGATCCAGGCCCGGGTTGTCGAGTGCGCCGCCGCCAAACATCAGGCGCCCCTCGCCGATGTCGAGGCGTTGTCCGTAGGCCCGGTAGCGCCCCTTGAGAATGGTGATTTCGCCGCTACCTGTGCTCAGTTCACCTGGCCTGTCCTCGACCAGCAGGCGGCCGCCGAAGTTGCCCTCGAATCCGAAACCGATAAAGCTGACCTGCTCCCCCAGCACCAGGTTTACACGCGTCGAAATTTGCCAGCGCTGTTCCCCGGGCTCGTCGCCGCCGATGACGACGCTGTCGTTGGAGACGCGGGTAGCGGTGCTTATATCCTTGGGTTCCAGCCTGGCGTGGGGAACTAGCAGGTCACCCTCGACGTGAATATTGCGCCCGTCGATGTTGATATTCAGGTCGGGAGAAACCGAGACCTGTGCCTCGGGTATACGCGCCACCTCAAAGTCTGTCCCCTTGACCTGAAAGTTGGCTGACCAGTGGTTTGCAGAATCCAGCTGGCTGCTCCCGTGGACCGACAGCTGACCGTCGCCGGAGGCTGCCGTCATGCGGAAATTGAAGCGGTTCGATGCGTCGCTTTCGCCCAGCAGGCTTAGCTGTTCGACCTGCAGGCCGAGACGTGGGATGTTAAACGACGCCAGTGGAATTTTCGCCTGTGCGCTTACCTGAGGTCGGGCCAGGCTGCCCGCCACTGTCAGGTTGAGCGTGAGTTCGCCTTGCAGCTGGTCGACCTCGGGAATCAGTAACTGGATCAGGTTGAGTTCCTCGAAACTAACCTGCGCGCTTGCCTGCAGGGGCTGTTGTTCGAAATCCAGTGTCAGCAAGCGCGCCCGCGGTAGTGTCATCTCGGCGACAAGGTCGCTGTTGCCGCCGATGTCAACGCTCGAGCGGGCGTTTATTCCCTGTTCATTCAAGCTCAGGGTCGCCAACGCGTCCCGGTACTCCCATTCTTCGACAGACTGTTCCAGCAGTGGATATTGCAGCTTGCCCTGCGCCGAGGAAAGACGCATTTCCCCGAGCAATTGATCAGGTCCGCGATAGCTGAATTCGCCGCTGGCCTGCAGGCTGCCGTCGATGGTTAGCGGCGGCACAATCCATGGTGCGAGCACAGACGCCAGATCGAGGTCCTCCGCATTGAATTCGAGCGTGCTCGGCCAGGCCTTGTCCCGGTCCAGCAGCGTATTGCCGCGAACCGCAATCCTGCCTGCGGCGACCATGGCCTGGCCGCTGTATTCGACGCGTTGTGCTCCGCTGCTTTGCAGGTCTAGTTCGATATCCTCAATCGTCATTTCTGGCTCAAGCAGCTGGATTGCGCCGCCGACAAGGCGTCCGCTGAGCTGGAGTTGCGGCCGCGTGACGAGCCCATTCGCGTCGATACGTAGCTCCATCTCGCCGTGCAAAATTTCGATTTGCGGGATCAGGGCATCGAGCACGGCCCAGTTGCGCGCCGCGACGTTGACGCTGGCCTGTACGGTTTGCCGTTCGAGGTCGAGTTGCAGGATGTCCGCCTGCGGCAAAACTGCCGAGCCTTCGAACCGATCCCCGTTTTCCAGGGTCATGCGTGTCGTTAGCTTTACCTGCCCGGGTTCGAGCAACAGGTCAAGTTCGCCCAGGCGATAATCGAAACTTTGCGGTCTTCCCTCTTGCAGCGGGTAACGCGCGCTGGCCGCCGGAAATTCGACTTTCAAATTACCCAGCAGGGGTTCGTCGGGATTGTATTGCAGATCGGCAGTGGCGTTGATGACGCCATCCAGCTCCAGTTCCGCGGGTGTCCAGCGGCGCAACATTTGCAGCGGCACCCGGGACAGGTCGAGGTCGATATCCCAGGCTGCTTCGCGCTGCTGAAAGGAGGCGCAGATATCCGCCTGCTGGCTGGAACGCAGGCACAGCGGTTCGCTCGATAAGGCGTTGTGAGAGAGGCTCATCGCAGCCGGCGCCCGCAGGCGCCAGGCGTCAAAATCCTTGCTGTCTATTTCGGCCGTGACCAGTTTTCCGCGCCAGCCCTGGTCGTGCAGTTCGCCGGCTAGCTCGATGTTTACGCTGGCGTCCGCCGCGACCAGGCTGGCCTTTATAAGGCGGTGGTTGGCATTGACGTCGACGGAGCGCAGGCGTTGGTTCTGAATTTGGACCTCGCGCGCCGCCAGGCGCACGTCCAGTTGCCGCCAGTTCAACAGGTCGAGCACGATGTCGCCATCGATACTATCGACCGCGTAGTCGTCCAGACGTAGCGAGTTACCGTTGAAGCTGGCCTCGACGGTCGGCGCCCCGGTTTCACCGCCGAGATGCCCGCTGGCGACGAGCTGCCCCTGCGCCGCGGGATAAAGTTCGGCCAGGTCCTGGCTATCGAGCGACCAGTCGAGATCGAGATCCGCGGCGATCCGGCCGTTGGCGATGATGCGAGTACTGCCCGACTCGAGGTGCGCGGACTGGATATCGAGCGTATCGTCGCGCCATTGCATCTCGCCCTGTAGCGATAACGGGTAACCGCGCAGCCTGCCGCTCAGATCGGCGATACTCGCGGAGGCAAACAGTTTGCCGTCTTCGATGTGTCCCTGGCTTTGCAGGCGACCGCCAAGACTGCCTGGCCATTCGGCTAATAGGCTGGCGGGATTGATATCGCTCGCGCTCAGCGTGCTATCCCAGCTCAGTAGCGGTGACCAGTAAAGCTGGCCTTGCGCGGCCAGTTCGCCGTCAAAAATGGCGAGTTGCAGCGTTTCCACGCGCACACCGTCCGTGAGCCGCGACTGCTCGAGGCTGCGCAGGTCGAAACTGGCCTTGAATGGACCCAGTTCGGCGGTGCCGGCATCGAGCTGTCCGGTCGCCTGCGCCGTGTGCAGGTCACCCTTTGCGGATAACGTGAGGCTGCCGCGCAAGACCGGTAGCGTGGAATCCAGCAGGGTGGTGTCGAAGCGGGTCACTTCCAGGTCCGCCTGCCAGTTCAGCTTGCCGAGCAAATCCTGCAGTGCCAGAGTCAGGTTTGCCTGTAGCGGCCCGCGCGTTTGCTGTGTCAGCCGCGTGGAACCGAGGTCGCCGTCGATGCGGGTGTTGTTGACGATGATGTCTCCAGTCGGCAGGCGGGTTTGCCAGTCGATGTTGAGCCTGTGCGGGTAGTCTCCAGCCGCCTCGATATTGCCCGACAGGCTGATCTCGAAATCGATTACCTGGTTTTCGGCGATGGCTACTTCGACAATGCGAACCGAGAAAGCCTCGATGTCGATCTGGCTGCCGCGGCTCGCCGCCTGCAGTTTTAGTTGTTCTAGCGTGAGCGGATCATCTCCCCAGTTTAACCTGAGCCTGTCGACCTCGAGCGCGTGCAACTGCAGTTCGAGCGGTAAATCGAGTTGTGTCAGGTGCGTGCCACCGGCCTGGCTACTGGAGTCGTCATCGGATGGTCGCAGCTGGATATCGAGCTGTAGCGCCTCGATGCGGGAAATGTCGATGCGCGCAAGCAGCAGGGCCCATGGGTTCCAGTGCAGGATCAGCCTGTCGGCCGTCAGGCTAATTTCATCAGCGTTGTATTCGAGGCCCTGCAGGATAATGCCATCGTTGAGGTTGCCCGATAGCTGCCGTGATCGTAGCTCGCCCGGTAGCAGCGCGTCAGTTTGCTGGTAGATCCAGCGCAGGCCACTTTCACTGGTCAGCAACCAGCCCATTGGCAGAACCACGCTCAGCGCCAGAAACAGCAGTCCCGTCAGCAGAATGCGTTTCACAGGTCGGGTCCGATGTTGAGATGCAGGCGCCAGTCCTGGTCGTCGGTGCTGATCGCGTTGGCCAGGTCGATACGCACAGAGCCCACCGGCGACTTCCAGCGTAGACCGAAGCCGGCGCCCTGTTCGAGGTCGTCGCCGAAACTTTCGAGCGCGTTGCCGGCATCGATAAAAACCGCCATCCCGAGATTATCGCTGAAGTAGTGCTCGAACTCGATACTACCGGTCATCAGGTGCTCTCCGCCGATGACATCGCCATTTTCATCGGTTGGCCCCAGCGATTCGTAAGCATAACCGCGCACGCTGTTGGTACCACCGGCAAAGAAGCGGATCGATGCGGGGAGTTGATCGAAATCGGAAGTATTGGTCGTACCCAGGGTGCCGCGCGCGATAAAGCGGTTACGCGCATCGATTGAAGTGATGAACTTGATGCCGCCGAGTAGCTGTGTGAAATCGGTATCCGAAACAAAGCTTTCGTTGGCGCCGCGTACCCCGAAACTGAAACGCAGGCCGTCGAGCACGTTGATGAAATCGCCACCCCAGGTGCGGGTCCAGCTGACGCCGGGAATCAACAGGGTGGAGTCGCCGGAGTCGTCTCCTACTTCGAAATCCTCCTGCTCGTAGGAAAGCGTCAGAACCTCGCGCCACTTTTCCCGGTTGTGATTGAAACTGATTGCAAGGCTACGCAGGTCACTGTCGTTGGTGTCGGTTTCTTCCCTCACTTCGCTGATGCTGTAAACCAGCTGATCGGTACGCGGGTTTCGCACCGGTACGCGGTAATTGAGAGCAATGTCATAGCCGATTTCAGAAACAATGATCTCGCTGTCAATACGATGCCCGCGCTGGTTGACCCGCGGCATTCTCCAGCCGACCTTGGCACGCGCCCCGGTATCGGAACCGTAGCCCAGGCCGAAATCGTAGCGATGCCGTTTGCGCGGTGACAAGGAAACCCTGACAGGGATTTCCAGGCTGTCGGCTTGCGGTATTCCCGGCGCCACTTCGACTACCTGGAAATAAGCGCTGTCGTTGAGTGCCCTTTGCAGCAGGATTATCTGCTCCAGGCTGTAAGGGTCGCCCTTTTGAAACGGGATATAACGATTCAGTAGTTCGGGTTCGAGTACGTCCTGGTCGAGGGTTACTTCACCAAAGCGGTAACGCGGTCCGCTTTCGAAATCCAGATACACGCGTGCCTGGTACAGGTTGAGATCGATTTCAACCCGCGCCCGGGAAAATTTTGCCTCTACGTAGCCAAGCTCGCTGGCGAGCGCGCTCAACCCTGATTTCAGACTTTCATATTCGGGGTGGACGAAAGTATCGCCTGGTTTCAGGCCCCGCTCCGTGAGTACGTTTTGCAGCAGGGGATCTTCTTTCATGATGCCAATGATGTTCAGGTTGACTTCGGCAATGGGCAGGCCGGGGCCGGTGTCGATGACGTAGCGCGCCTGCCATTTGTTGGTCTCCAGCTGGGTCAGGCTGGGCGTTATTTTCGGTTGGTAATAACCGTAGGGCTGGAGTGCCGCGGTAATTTCGCTGGTGGCCTTTTGATGTAGACGGCGCATACGGCCCTCGCTCATCAAGGCGTGATCTCCTTGCTGCTCGATACTCAGGAACAGGCGAACATTGGTCTCCAGCAGATTATCGATACCTTCGATGTCAACCTGAATAATGGGTTGCGCCCAGAGTTTTCCTGAGAATAGTAGCGCCAGTAGCGTCGCCAAGATAATGCGGTACTTAGGCACTGCGATCGATTACAGGCGTAGGCCGCCGTCAAGTTCGAGTATGCGCCCACTGTAGTAATCGTTCTCAATGATGAAGCGCACCGCGTGCGCCAGTTCCGCGACTGCCCCGGTGCGTTCTAATGGCACTGCCGAAGTGATGCGTTGGTGCGCCTCGGGCTTCATCGATGCCACCATCTCGGTTTCGAATACGCCCGGTGCTATTGCCGCGCTGCGAATCTTGTAGCGCGCCAGTTCACGCGCCCAGGTGGTCGTCAGGGCCGCCACACCGGCCTTGGCGGCGGCATAGTTTGATTGACCGATGTTACCGGCACGGCTGATGCTGGAAATATTGATAATGACGCCGCCCACGGCGCTGCTGATCATGCTGGAGGCGGCTTCGCGTCCGCAAAGAAAAACACCGGTCAGGTTGATATCGATAACCTGCTGCCACTGCTCCAGCGACATGCGATCGACGATTTCATCGTTTCTAACCTTGACCAGCATGCCATCGCGCAATATACCGGCGTTGTTCACCAGGCCTGCAACCGGACCGAGATGCTCCTCGATCGAGGCGAAGCTGCGTTCCACGCTGGTTTCGTCGGCGACATCACAGG
>Ga0164315_10001596_pt1 | contig 17044 bp, 16 predicted proteins | sample GuaBasSedimGuay6_FD_113737 | JGI IMG/M metagenome (GOLD analysis project Ga0164315, IMG submission 113737) | Subseafloor sediment microbial communities from Guaymas Basin, Gulf of California, Mexico - Guay6, Core 4569-2, 0-3 cm | ecosystem: Environmental > Aquatic > Marine > Hydrothermal vents...
CCCATACAACATTGGGCGAAAAACTTATAAAACCAATGGCTCTGAATAAATTACTAACGGAAGCAATCTTATTTCATCACGAGGACTACGATGGCGGTGGTTATCCACGGGGGTTGCAAGGGCAAAACATTCCATTAATTGCTCGCATCATAAGGATAGCTGATTATTTCGATGCATTGACCACAAATAGACCATATAGAGGGTCTTTAAACGTTACCGAGACACTTGAAATAATGTCAAAGAATAAAAGATGCTTTGACCCAAAGATATTTGATTATTTTATCAATAATATCAAACAGCTAACAAGGCGCTGCACTTGACCCGCAACTCTTCGGCGAATTTTCGTGTGGGTTCAAAATAGTAGCCATCAAAAAAGTTAATCGGCCAATCCACGGCGGGCAAGTGAGCTTGCCGTTGGCCTTTAAGTATAAAGTAAACAGAGGATTGGGTATAGGATAAAAAAATGAAGAAAATTTTTGATGGTATCGAAAAACATGTTGCTCAGGCTGTATCCCATTATTGGCATACTCGAAAAACACAAAAGGACAAACAGAAGAGGAAAAGGGTACCTGATGCAGGCCTGAGAAGTGCTGTTATTGGTGGGGCACAAATGGATGGTTTTATAAACCTGTTCAAGGATTTGATAACCTTAATCCGATTATCTGGCATAAAATCTCGAATGCCAATTTTGAGGTTGAAAATGGTTCAAAGTTTTTGGGGAAGCCCTACGAGCCTAACGCCATTATAAAAAATGATATGGAATTTATTTTGATGCAGAGAAAGCCTGGAGGTTATCGAAAACCAACCGAAGAACAAAGAAAGTTAAGCAAAATAGATAAAAAAGATTTCAGCAGATGGTTTCAACAAATATGGAATATCACAGGTGCATCTACCAGAAACCACCCAGCCCCCCTTTCCTCTTGAACTCGCATCTCGTAAGGACTTTTGATAATCTGGGTCTTATGCAAGTTTGTGAAGATCAAGCTCTCTACGAAGTTCGATCAGCAAGAAAAGCGATGGGATAGGCCAACATGAACAGGAAATAATATGACAGATCAAAAAAAAATACCTCCTCGGTTAAGGCAGGCATCCACGGTAATTCTTGTAAGGGAAAAAAATAAAGCACTTGAAGTTTATCTTTTAAAAAGAAGTACAAAATCAGGATTTATGGGTGGATTGTATGTTTTTCCGGGAGGTGTGGCAGATCCTGAAGACTTTGGCTTTGACTGCTGGGCACCTTACATTGATATAACTCAGGATCAAATTGAAAAACAACTTGGGGGACTTACCTTTCCTAAGGAAGATATCATCGGGTTCAGTATTGCTGCAATCAGGGAAACCCTTGAAGAAGCCGGGGTTTTTATTGCCGCAGGTATTGGCAAGACAAAAAGGGATGTTAAAGATGTCTGCACATTTCGATTAAACAGGGATCTGCCAAAATCCTGGTTTAGAACAAAGGTAATGAAAGAAGACTGGCTCTTGTCTTTTTCAAGTCTTGGAAGATGGTCCCACTGGATTACCCCCAAATTAATGAAAAAAAGATTTGATACCCGGTTTTTTATTGTTTCCATGCCTGAGGATCAGACCTGCGTCCCGGACGACATGGAGACCAAGCACGGGATATGGCTCACCCCTGAAGATGCGCTGGAGAAGAATCTTGAAGAAATGATCCCCTTAAGCCCACCCACCGTTGTGACCCTGACCCGGTTGTTAAAATTCAATACCTTTAATGACTTGAAAAAAGAAATGCAAACCCGTTCCTGGGGTGATCCCATTGCCCCGCGCCTTGTCCCATCTTCAAATGGACCGGTGATTTTAGAACCCTGGGACCCTATGTATGATACGGATGAAAAAATTGACATGTTAAATTTATCAGAAAAAGTGCTTCCGGCATGTTCAGATTTTTCAAGGATATGGTGTGATAAAGATGTCTGGAAACCGGTTGGCATATAAATCTCTCAAATCTGCTAACTCCGAAAGCTGAGGTAATACCTTATCCCGGAACGTATGTCAGAACACTTGTACGGACAATTTCGACTTTATTTTTCAACTTTGGCAATTTCTTTGAAAGCGCTTCCAGAGTTGCCTGATAAGGATGTCCGATACCAATGGCTGATCCATGTTTTTCTGCCAAATCAATCAGTTTTTCCAATTGTCCGGTAATATATTTTGTGTCTTGAAAATTATCCAGAAAGACATCTCTCTGGGCAAATTTAACTTTCAACAGTCTTGCAGAAGACTTGCACTGGGATTTCGCTGAAGTCCTTGAGTCCACAAAGAATAATTTTTCTTTTTTTAAAATGGTAAAAATCTGGTTCATCTGGTCTGAATGGGAGGTTAACTTTGATCCCATGTGATTGTTCACCCCGACAATATGGGAGACAGCCGCAATGTCTTTTTTTAACTGATCTATAAGAATATCAGGAGACATAATGGATAAAATTGCCCCGGGCCCAGGATTAATTCTGGGATATGCAACAGGTTCCATGGGCAAATGGAGCATCAATTGTGATCCCTTTGCATATAATTGTTCAGAGATAAGCTTTCCAAATGGTGCAAAGGGCAGTATTGAAAAGGTGATATTTGAATTTAAATCACAGAATGCCAATGATATTTCTTTATCATAGCCTATGTCATCGATAATAATGGCAATTTTTGGGATATGTATTTTTACTACCGGCTTTTCTAAAACAGTGTGGTCAATATCTTCAAATATTTCATATTTTATGGTATTTTCTGATTTTTCTTTTGCGCCACCAATCTTTTTTTTACTTTTTTTTTCAGTGATTTCTTTCCGGACAGGTTTTTTCACCGGGTCCCTCTGATTTTGAACTGCTGTTTTTTTTTTAAGGCTGTGGGGCGTAAGGAAAATATCTGCACACATTGCAATGACAAGGCATGCAAAAACAAGAAGTGCAATTCCCACAAGCATTTTTTTAAATTCAGTGAAGATGGAACGTTTTTTTTTTCGACGGTCTTTGCCTGCCCGTGGTGTGATCTTTTTTTTAGCTGCCATTTAGTTTACTGAAGACTCCATAGCTTATCAGAATATCAAGGGCTCTTTTAACTTGTGCATCATTTTGAAGCTGATCAGTATCAATAAGTCTCTGATGTTTCCTGGTTTGTTGTTTTGGTTTTTCCGGTTGGGAGATCATTTCGGGTTTTAGGCTATTTTTTAAATCTTTTTCTTTTATCATTCTGTCAAAGGTGGACATCTTTTTTTTCTTTTTTTCAAGGATCTCGTATTCTACTTCAATGTCGGGTTCAATCCCTTTGGCCTGTATGGATCTTCCATTTGGGGTATAATATCTTGCAATGGTGTACTTGATTCCAAATTTATCTTTTAGGGGATGTACTGTCTGGACAGACCCTTTTCCAAAGGAAGTTGTCCCTAAAATTAGGGCTCTTGAGTGATCCTGCAGGGCACCTGCCACAATTTCAGAAGCAGAGGCTGATCCGCCATTGATCAGAATGACAATAGGATAGCTTCGGTCTTCATCACTGGGGTATGCTTTAAATACCTGGGTATTTTTTTCCCTTCTTCCTTTAATGGAGACAATATCTCCCCCGGTAAGAAAGAGATCTGATATTTTAACAGCCTGATCCAGAAGCCCCCCCGGATTATCCCTTAAGTCCATTACAAGACCTTTTAATCTATTGTTTTGAGATTCCAATTTTTCCAGGTGGGTAATTATGTCATCAATGGTGTTCATCCTGAAATTGGTAATGCGAAGGTATCCATATCCCGGTTTCAGGATCACACTTCTGACACTTTCCATGGGAATCATATCCCGCTTAAGGGAAAATTCAATTGATTCCGGCGCACCTTTCCGGATAACAGTTATCAGAACTGTTTTACCCTTGGGCCCCCGCATTAAATTAACAGCTTCCCAAAGGGCCATGTCTCTTGTTGATTTATCATTTATCCTTATGATGATATCTCCGGTCTGAATACCGGCGTTATAGGCCGGAGTTCCTTCAATGGGGGATACCACTGTTAAAATTGACTTTTTAATGGTGATAACAATACCAATGCCGGAAAACTCACCCTTTGTGTCATCCTGAAGTTCATCAAAAGCCTCGGGAGGCATAAAACTTGAATGCGGGTCAAGATTGCCCACCATGCCTTTAATGGCATTATGGATCAATGTTTCCGCATCCACATCATCTACATAGTTTTTTTCCAGCTCTTCCAAAACATCTGTAAACAGCTTTAAGGATTTATAGGTTGTATCGTTGGCCTGCAAAGTACTTTTAAATCCTGAAAGAGATATCAATACACAGACAATAAGCGCAATGGAAAAACCAAGTCTGGCAGTGTTATAACGTCTGAATTTCATCCTCATGCTCCTTTTTTTAACCACTTGATAGGGTTTACAGCTTTGCCGTGATGCCTGATTTCGAAATGCAGGCAAGTTCCCTTAATTGATCCTGTATCACCTGTAGTTGCAATAATTTCACCGGTTTTAACGGTTTCCCCTTTTTGTTTGAAAATTTCTTCAACATGGGCATACAGCGTATAGTAGTTGTCACCATGATCTATGACCAGTAAATTTCCATACCCTTTCAGCCACTGGGCGAACAATACCTTTCCATTAAAGACAGATTTTACAGGCTCCCCTTTTTCAACCTTTATATCAATTCCTTTTCGAAAAGTGAAGGAATTGTAATCTCCGATTTGTGAAAGACCGAAATTTGAAATAATTTTGCCTGGTGCTGGAGTCATTAATCTACCTTGATAACTTGAAAAAGAATTATTACCAGAGGGCGCCTTCCTGCCTTTTTGAATATTTTTGATTTTATTATCCAGCTTTTGTGCCGCCTGGGTCAAAGACTCAATTATAGCAAGGGACAATTTTTTTTTTTGGCGAATATCTTTTAAAAGCAATCCTTTTTTTTTGGACTCTTGTTTATTGTACATTATTTGAGCATTGAGTTTTGACTCAAGCATTGTTTTTGCCTGGATTTCTTTTTCCAGCTCCTGTTCCAGGGTTTCAAATTTTTCAAGATCAGAACCCTGATCCTCAAGAATCTGGAAATCAGCGTTGATGACCCGTTTCATTGAATTTTGCTGTAGAAAAAAATCAAATACAGAAGGTGGCTGTCCTGCAACGTCCAGCCGGCCAATCATATTCATTTTATAAAGCGCAGTCAGCCTTTTCCCCGCATATTTCCGGGTCAGATCAATTTTTTTTTGCAAGCTGTTCTTGTCCTGGCTAAGCTGCCCTATTTTTTCCTGCAGGCGCAAGATCTCCTTTGAAAGGGCCAGGGCTTTTATCCGGGCTTTGTTCAATCCATGATCAATTTCATTTAACCTGTCCAGGATATTAATTTCTTTTTGAGAAAATGTTTTCACTATTTTTTTCTGGGTTTGAATCTTAGCATGGATATCACTAACATTATCCTGGGAGGCAAGTCCGGCACTTGATGCTAAGAAGACAAACCACCCGGCAAAAATGGCTATTTGAATATTTGTTTTAGGGATAAATAGCATCCGAACCAACCCAGAAAGGTACTGCTGAAAATAATGAACATGATTATTTTAACGGATAGAAACCGAATATCAAAATGCACGTAGGAAGCAAGGCTTTGTGTGATTTCCGATGAAACCATCAAATAGGTTATTAAAAGGGCACCCAGACCCAGAACTCCTCCGAAAAATCCCTGCATAATACCTTCTATATAAAAGGGCGCCTTGATAAAGGTTTCTGTAGCACCCACAAGACGCATGATTTCAACTTCAAGCCTGCGGGAATAAAATGCAAGGCGCACTGTATTTGCAGTAATGAACAGGGCCATTAAAAAAAAGAAACCACACATTGAATATCCGGTAATTTTGAACAGGTTAAAAATTTTTAAAAATTTACCCAGCCAGCTCTGGCCGTATTCAATATCATCAACGATATCAATGGCTTTTATATTTTGAGCAAGAGTTTGAACCGTTTTAAAATTTTTATATGATTTTATTTTGATCTCCAGGGCATCGGGCAAAGGATTGTCCTTTAAGGTTTTTAAAAAGGTGGTTTGAAAGGCGGTGTTTTTTTTTAGTGTATCAAGGGCTTTTGTTTTTGAAATATAGGCCATTTTATCGATATCACCCAGGGAATTTATTTTTGTTTTTAATTGGGCCAGCATATCAACATTAAATTCTTCTTTTAGATAAATCATTGCCCTGCCGCCCTGGTTCCATGATTCAATAACCCTTCCGGCATTCTCAAAAAAAAGTAAAAAAACACTGACCACCAGTATGGAAAGGGAAATTGTTATAATCGTAATTAAATTTAAAATTTTATTTGACCGGATATCTGCCAGAGCTCTTTTTAGAAAATGGGTCATTTAGACGCCTCTTTTTATTTTAAGGCAGGATATCTTTTTGAATAATTCTACCGTCATTGATTTCAATAATTCTGCCTTGAATCGTATTTTTCATGAGATGTAGATCATGGCTGGCAATCAATATTGTTACCCCTTTTTTATGGTATTCTGCCAAAAAATCAAGGATAGCCCGGGCAGATGCTGAATCCAGGCTGCCGGTGGGCTCATCTGCAAGAATAATGGAAGGATCCCCGACCACTGCCCTTGCTACTGCAACCCGCTGCTGTTCGCCTCCTGAAAGTGTTAAAGGAAGAGCGTTGGCTTTTTTTTCCATGCCTGTGCTTCTTAATACCTGCATGACTTTTTTTTTGATAAAGCCGGGTTTTTGCCCGGCAGCTTCCAGAACAAGAGCTATGTTTTCATAGGCCGTTCGGCTGGGAATCAATTTAAAATCCTGGAATACAATTCCAAACCGCCGTCTTAAAACTGGGAGTTTTGAAGAAGAGATCCGGGAAAGATTCATGCCGTCAATAAGTACCTGTCCTTCAAAAATATTTTCAGCAAGATATAATATTTTCAGCAGAGTTGATTTCCCGGCTCCTGAAGGGCCGGAAATAAAAATAAATTCGCCCTGTTCAATATCAAGAGAAATATTTTTTAAGGCAAGCTTCCCCCCAAACCTTTTACTGACATTAAACAGCCGAATCATTGAGTTTTTATAATTCTTTTCATTCATATCTTAACAATTGTATTACCAGCAGCACCGTTCATAATTGACTGGGACTGAATTTACTGTTATAAATTGCCTGTGTCAAGGAGTGCTGCAAAACAGTTTTCTTTGCATTGAGCCTTCACTGTTACCGTAAAACGGCTTCTTCCATTCAGTGAAGGCTTAAATTTTTTTTAAGGAAAGTGAAAATAATTGAAAAGGTAAAAAAATAAAAATGATATTATTTGATTCCCATTCTCATATTGACGACAATTGTTATGATAACGATTTGCAGGATATTATTGAACGGGCACAAAATGAAAATGTTCGCGGCATAATGATTGTCGGTGTTGATATCGATACATCTTTAAAAGCCATTAAAATAGCCAATACCTATAAAAATATCATCACATCTGTTGGCTTCCATCCCCATGATGCAAAGCTGTGCTCTAAAGAAAGCCTGAACGCTTTGACCAGCCTTGCTCAAAATAATTTATGCGTTAAAGCCTGGGGTGAAATCGGCCTTGATTTTAACAGGATGTTTTCATCTTCTAAAGACCAGGAAGACTGTTTCGTAAAACAGCTTGATATTGCCGGCAGACTTGATTTGCCATTGATTTTTCATGAAAGGGACTCAAAAGGCAGGTTTTATGATATTTTAAAATCTGAAGCGCCGGAAAGTCGCAAAGGGGTCATACACTGTTTTTCCGGCACAAAAGAAGAACTTTTCAAGTATCTTGATCTGGGATATTATATCGGTATTACAGGTATTTTGACCTTAAAAGAAAGGGGAGAATATTTAAGAAGTATTGCACACCATATTCCTGAAGACAGGATACTCATTGAGACAGACTCGCCTTACCTTACACCTGCTCCTCAAAAAAATAAATTCCGCCGCAATGAACCGTCCTTTGTAAAATCAGTCTTGATAAGACTTGCTGAAATTCGAAATACAGATCCTGAAAATCTTTCGCAAGTCATATTTAATAATACCAGGACACTTTACAGGGTTGATTTTTAGCCAGGTTATTTTTTAAATCCCCTGCCTGAAAAACCAAACCATTAGTTTTTGCGCATAAGCCTGGTCACAGCCTTTTCAAGTCCGTCCAGGGATAATTCATACATGGGGAAAATTTTTGAGATGGCCATAATGGTGTGTGTATATCCCCACATTTCTTCTGAAACCGGATTCAACCAGACAGCATTTGAAAAAGTTTTGCTCAAAAAATGCAATTGGTCAATGCTGGGCAGTCCACTTCTTTCCGAGATATGGATGGAACCGTCCTGCGCCATAAGTTCATAGGGTGCCATGCTGGCATCTCCGACCACGATCAGTCTTGTATCAGGATCAAGGCGTGAAAATTCAATAATTTTTTTGGGTTTTTTATACCTGGACGGATCTTCCCAGACATAATCATAGATCGTGTTATGGAAAAAATAGGTTTTGACTTCCTTAAACTGGGCCCCGGCATAATCAAAAAGGGTTTGAACCACCTGTATAAAAGGGTCGATGGACCAGCCGCCGTTATCTATGGCCAGGATAATACTGAGCCTGTCCTTTAATGCCCTGTCAAATACAAGCTCTATTTCACCGGCATTTCTCAGGGTCTCCTTGATGGTATCATCGATATTGATCATGTCCCTGGGTCCTGCCGGAATCATGTTTCTTAACCGTTTTAATGCCTCACTCATTTTTGCCTGGGTTAAAGGCCCTGCGGTTGAGTAATCTTTATAGCGTCTTTCATTGGCTACTTTTACAGCAGATTTATTCCTGGATTGACCGCCAACCCGCATCCCACCGGGATGAAAGCCTGAATGTCCCACCGGGGAATATCCGCCGGTACCGATCCATTTTCGACCCCCATGATGTTCTCCATCCTGATCCTTGAGTCTTTCCTTAAAGTATTCAATCAATTCTTCCGGGGACAGTTTATTTAGCTCTTTTTCATCGATCCCCAATGCATCGGCCAGAGCTTTCGGATCTTTAAGCCATTCATCCAGCATGCCCCGGGCAATTTCATCCATTTCAAATCCATCATTTTCAGGCAAAGGAATCCCCTCAAAATGGTGGGCAAACACCTGGTCATACAGGTCAAAATATCTCTCGCTTTTGACAAGGATGGATCTGGCACAGGTATAAAAATCATCCAGGTTGTTAATGATCCCCTGGTGCAATGCTTTTTGCAGGGTGAGAAAAGAGGTGGGAGATACAGGTATTCCGATCTCTTTTAAGGTATAGAAAAATTTTAAAAACATAGATTACCTTAAATTAAAACATTCGTCTTCTTGATGCCAGATTGGTTACTCTTTCATAGTCCGGGCTCTTTTTAAACAAGACCCCTAAAAATGGAAGTCTTCCTTTAACAAGATCCTTTGCCCTGAAATCAGGATCTGCAATCAATGCCCTGATCCAGTTTATCAATTCCCTTGTAGCTGGTTTCTTCTCTATGGAATCAATTTCTCTCATGGAGTAAAAGGCATCAATAGCATTTTGTGCCAGTTTATCATCAAGGTTTTCAAAATGTACTCCTATGATTTTTCTCATCATTTTGGGATCAGGAAAGGCAATGTGATGAAAATTACATCTACCTAAAAAGGGGTCGGAAAGATCTTTTTTTGCATTGGATGTTATGATGATAACCGGCCGATGGATGGCTTTTATGGTTTTGTCGGTTTCAATGATATCAAACTGCATCTGGTCAAGGACATCCAGCATGTCATCCTGGAAGTCTGTGTCGGCTTTGTCTATTTCATCGATCAGCAATACTGTTTTTTTGTCTGCACAAAAAGCCTGGCCGATCTTGCCCATTTTGATATACTCATCAATATTGCTGACATCCCTTTTGGAATCACCAAACCTTGAATCATTCAAACGGGTAAGGGTATCATATTGATATAATGCTTCAATCAGTTTCATGCTGGATTTTACATTCAAAACAATTAAGGGCATATTCAAATTTTCTGTAATGGCGTGGGCCAGCATGGTTTTGCCGGTTCCAGGCTCTCCTTTGAGAAGCAGGGGCATCTCAAGTTTCATTGATATGTTAACAATTGAGGCAAGTTCCTGGTCAAGGACATATTTTTTTGCTCCCTGAAATTCAGTTTTCGATTCCTGATACATACAAAATCTCCATATTTAGTTGAATTAAATTTGTAAAATAAATTTAAGGGTTAATAATAAGCACAAAATAGAGGCCCACAAGTTTTTTTTAAAAACTTGTGGGCAAAAAGATGTGACAAAAATGTGATTTTAAAATTTTATATGGTAATTCTAAAAGATTGACACTTTACAGACTTAGTGATAAAAGTTTATTATTGATTTAATAACAGCATAAAGTGAATAGGAGTATGCTATGATGGGACTTGGAATGCCGGAATTGATAATTATTCTTGTAATTATCCTTATTATATTCGGCGCAGGCAAACTTCCTGAAATAGGTGCCGGTTTGGGCAAAGGAATTAAAAATTTCAAAAAAGCCACCAGCGAGCCTAAAGTTGAGGCTAAAGAAGACGAGCCTGGAAAAATTGACAAAGACTGAAAAAAAATAATTATTGCATCATCTATTGTAGCCATCTTTGGGTAAAGAGTGGCTACAGCAAACCTTTCTTAGTCGTTCCTCCTTTTATGATTATCAGGATCACGCGTTCCGGTTTTTTTTGTATCTGTTTATCAAATAACAAAAATGGAATTTATTTTATATAGTTCGTGACATTTTTGTAATAATATTTTTGTATCCAGTAATTTTTCTCCTGTATTTTTAATAATATTGGGTGAAAGCCATGTCGGATATGCTCTGGCACGCCCATTGCTTATATCTTGAAATACAGATTAATAATAAAAAAGCCATGGATAAAGAAAATACAGACATATTCATTAAAAAACGAGAGATACTGATAGGACGATTTCTTAGCGGGGATGAACCTGAGTTTCTTGAAAAACACTCATCTGTTCTGGACGAATACTTTTTTACTATATTTGAAAAAAGTATCAGCTCAAGGAAACTGACCATAGCAGGAACTCCATTTGCCATCATCGCTTTGGGTGGATATGGCAGAAAAGAACAATGTATCCATTCTGATATAGACCTCTTACTTTTGTTTGAAAAAGAGGTTCCCCCTGAAGTAGAAGCCTTTCTACAGGAATTGCTTTACCCTCTGTGGGATGCCGGGTTTGAAGTCGGATATGCGGTTAGAAATGTCAACGAGTGTCTTGAAATGGCCTTTGAACGGTTTGATATTTTAACCACCATGCTGGATGCCAGATTTATTTGCGGCGCATCATTGATTTACTCTGGGTTTATGGAAAGATTCAGGTCAGATCTGGCTACTAAACACTTGAAACATACCCTGAATTATTTGTATGAGCATGGTGAAAAAAGACATTTTGACTTTGGTGACTCAACCTATCTTATTGCCCCGGATTTAAAGTCTGGATTTGGTGGTCTTAGAGATTACCATACTCTTTTGTGGTATGCAAAAATAAAATCCGGTATCAAGACAAGAAGGGATCTGGAATATTATGGATTTCTTTCCAACTTTGAATATTTATCCCTGACAGAATCTTTAAACGATATCTGGAAAATTAGAAATTTTCTGCATTCCATCACAAAAAGAAAATGTGATACTCTTTATTTTGAATACCAGACTGAACTGGCCGGTCTTTTGGGGTACCGCTCCAAAAACAGGGCGCCTGATGTTGAACGGTTTTTAGGTGACCTTCATAAACGAATGGATTTTTTAAAACAAATTAATCAGATTGCCTTTGAAGATATCCTTGAAAGTACCCGCATTGGAAAAGGAACCAGTGAGTTTCGTACGACAAAAATAGACGGGCTGGTGATTAAAAAAGGAAGGCTTTATTTTACCAACACTGTTGCTGTTTTACAAAAACCAGACCTTTTATTAAAGGTTTTTCTTGAAAGCGGGCTTAGAAAAATTCCCTTAGCCATTGAAACCAGAAGAATTGTAAGTGAATTTTTGCATCTTGTAGATGATAAAATTAAAAAGGACATTGCCTGCATTAAGATATTCAAAAAAATCATGTCACAGTCCTACTGGGAATTCAATGTCCTGAATGTCATGCTGGCAACAGGTATCCTGGAAAAGTTAATCCCGGAATTTTCAGCCATCGTGAGCAAGATTCAATATAATCATTATCATTTGTTTCCAGTGGATAAACACTCCATTCGGTGTGTTCAGATCATTAACAGTTTTAAAAACCATAGAGGATCGGCAACAAAATCCCTTTATTATTCTGTTTTCAAGGAAGTAAGAAATAAAAATATTTTGTTTTTTTCAGCCCTGCTCCATGATATCGGCAAATCAGATCCGGCAAAAGAACATTCAAAAACGGGCGCAAAAACAGCAAAGCCAATTTTTGAACGGTTCGGGTTTAATGCAACAGAAGTCAACGATGCTGTTTTCTTAATTGGAAATCATCTTATTCTTATAAAGACGGCTACCCGAAGAGATATATCAGACGAAGAAACCGCTATATATATGGCCCATAAAATAGGCAAAATAAGATTGTTAAGAATGCTCTATCTGCTGACAGTGGCAGATTCCCAGGCAACAGGGCCAAAAGCCTGGAATGAGTGGACTGAAAATCTTTTAAAAGATCTTTTTTTAAAAACCATGGGCGTTTTTAGAAAAGGAGAACTGGCATCCAAAAAAAATCAGCGGCTCATCGATAAAAGGAAAAAAATTGTTCTGGATTTATTGAAAGAAAAGTGGTCTGAGGATAAAATAAACAAACAGCTTGAATCAATGCCCCAAAGATATCTGGCCAATGTTTCCGGGCAAAGCATTGTCAGTCACATAAATCTTTACACTAATCTTAAGGGTAAAGATTTTATCTGGCAGGTTTCAGAGGAGAACGACCCGGATATCCGTACTATATCCATCTGCGGAAAGGACAAACCAGGGTTTTATTCAAAAATTGCAGGGGTTTTTTTTCTTAATAATTTAGATATTATTGCTTCCCAGGCCTATTCTTATGGGGAAGAACATGTAATAGATATTTTCAAGGTTAAACCACCCAAAGACAGAATTTTTGAAAAAGAAAAATGGGAAAAAGCACAAAAAGATCTTGTCCATGCCATTAATGACGATCATTTTCTGGATAATGCCCTGGATAAAATACCAAGGGAGTTACAGGTATCCTCGGGTAAAAATCCCAAGCCCAATACTGTCCGGATAGATAATGAAACATCCAGTTTTTTTACCATCATTGAAGTGTTTACCTATGATTTTCCAGGGCTTTTATTTTCCATTACCAATGCATTGTACAGGACTAATACAAATGTCGATGTTGCCATGGTCGCCACAAAAGTGGACCAGGTGGTGGATATATTTTATGTAAAAAGCCTTGTAAATGATGCAAAAATTGAAAATGAACACGAACTTACACTGATCAAAAAAGCAATTTTAAAAAGCCTTCCACATATTACTGCAAAGGAGATGAATAATGAAAAAAGTTGAAGCAATCATAAAACCATTTAAACTGGATGATGTCAAAGAAGCCTTAAGTGAAATTGGAATCTTTGGAATGACGGTTACTGAAGTTAATGGATATGGCCGGCAAAAAGGGCACAAGGAAATTTACAGGGGAGCTGAATATGTTGTGGATTTTGTACCCAAAATAAAAGTGGAAATTGTTGTCAGTGATGAAAGACTGGACGAAGCAGTTGAAACTGTCAGGAATGCTGCCAACAGCGGCAAAATTGGAGATGGAAAAATTTTTGTATCCCCTGTTGAACAGGTCATCCGGGTAAGAACCGGTGAAACTGGAATAGACGCACTTTAATATATACTTATAACTAATAAAAAGAGGGAAAAATGACACCTAAAGATGTAATAGCAATGATAAAAGAAAATGATGTAAAAGTAGTTGATATACGGTATATGGATTTTATCGGCACATGGCAGCATTTTTCAGTCCCGAGCTGTGAATTTGGAGAAGCTGCATTTGAAGATGGTTTTGGCTTTGATGGATCAAGCATGAGGGCATGGCAGAACATTGATAACTCTGATATGCTTGTTATCCCGGAAGCCGGAACAGCTAAAATCGATCCTTTTTTCAAAGTTCCAACCCTGGCCATAATAGGCAATATCCATGACCCCATCACCATAGAGGCCTATAGCCGAGATCCAAGAGGGATCGCTAAGAAAGTTGAACAATATATCAAAAGCACGGGTCTTGGAGATACAATCTATGTTGGCCCTGAGCCTGAATTTTTTATCTTCAGCAATATCCGGTATGCTTCTGAACCCCACTCCTCTTTTTTCGAGATTGATTCTCCTGAAGCCCATTGGAATACCGGCTCAGGTGAAATGCCCAATCTTGGATACAAGATTCGACCCAAACAAGGATATTTTCCACTTCCTCCCAATGACAAATACCAGGATATGAGGACAGAGATGATGCTGACATTGGAAAATCTGGGAATTCCCATGGAATGCCAGCATCATGAAGTTGGCGCAGCCGGTCAATCTGAAATCGATCTTCGATTTGATTCCCTGTTAAACATGGGAGACAGCCTTGCATGGTTTAAATATGTTCTTAAAAATGTCGCAGTTAAATATAATCATACTGTCACATTCATGCCGAAACCATTATATGGTGATAATGGAACGGGCATGCACACCCATATGAGTTTCTGGAAAGACGGGGTTCCGTTATTCGCCGGCAACAAATATGCCGGCATGTCCCAGGATGCACTTTACGCCATCGGCGGCATCATGAAACATTGCAAAGCCCTGTGTGCCATCACAAACCCCACAACCAATTCCTACAAGCGACTTGTCCCAGGTTTTGAAGCACCCATTAACCTTGCATATTCCAGCAGGAACAGAAGTGCTGCCATCCGTCTGCCCATGTATTCAGGATCACCCAAAGCCAAGCGTATAGAATTTCGTACCCCTGATCCCTCATGCAATGGGTATATGGCATTTTCAGCCATTGCAATGGCAATGATCGACGGTATTCAGAACAAAACTGATCCAGGTGATCCAATGGATAAAAATATTTATGATCTCCCACCGGAAGAACTGGCTGAAATGGAATCTGCGCCCGGTTCTTTGGAAGAAGCGCTGAACGCTCTGAAAGAAGATCATGACTTTTTGCTGAAAGGAGATGTGTTTACCAAAGATGTGATCGAATACTGGATTGCTTATAAAATGGAAAATGAAGTTGATCCGGTCAGAAGTCGTCCTCATCCCCATGAATTTTATCTTTATTATGACATTTAAATTTTATTGACTCAACTTTCGGCCTTAAGTTCTTGCATACGGGGTCAGGCTTGTTTTATTGTGTTTTTATCAATAAATCTATATCAAAAATGCAAAAATGCAAGCCTGACCCCACTCAAATATGGCACTCGGCCATTGAAAGTGTTGGTGACCGGGTGTTTCCTATAAAAGTTTCCGAGTGACTATTTCTCTTTTATTTTTTTTAATGCAATCTAAAAAAAAATAGGCTATAAGAATAAAAATTGTAAAACTATGGGTATTTTACAATATTGTGTTCAGAGCTGAAAAATAAAAGGGGGCAGGCAAAAAATTATGGGAATGAAGTTATTATTATCATCTGGCAGACTTAAGATTTTTTTGATTTGTATCATTTTTTTAATACTGTCTTCTCCTCTATCAGGCCAGGAAGCAATAAAAGGCAATGAGTTTGATAAACTAATCCAGCGACTTCTCAATGATGGATTTGAAAAAGAAACAATAGAGACTCTATTTTTCAATAAAAAAGTTTTTTTTAATCCTGAAGGTGTTTCCAGTTTTTTTATCCATACTGAGTCCAGCCTTAATTACGACCAGTTCACATCAGACAAATCAATTGCCGATGCGCTTAAATATATAGAGACATATAAGTCTGAACTTGAACAGGCACAAAAGATATACGGTGTTGATAAAACCATCATCACTGCAATTTTGCTTGTTGAAACAAGGCTTGGGACATATCTTGGGAATCGAATAGTGATTAACACGCTTTCCACCATGGCTGCTTTGACAGATGAAGTATTGAGAGAACGGATCTGGGACTCCATCCCTGATAAGAAAAAACCGGATAAAGAAGCCTTTATAAAAAAGGTTGAGATGCGATCAAAATGGGGATATGAAGAACTCAAAGCGCTTATCAAATATATGAAACAAGAGGGATTATCCCCTGAAACCCTCAAAGGTTCCTATGCCGGCGCCATGGGGATTGCTCAATTCATGCCTTCAAATGCACTCACCCTTGCCAAAGATGGGAATAACGACGGCAAAATTGATCTTTTTACTCATGCAGATGCTATTTTCAGTGTTGCCAATTACCTGGCCCATTATGGCTGGAAACCTGGAATTGCAAGGCAAAGGCAGCATGAGGTATTGTTCAGCTACAATCACAGCAACTATTATGTGGACACTCTGTTAAAGATTTCAGACAAGCTAAAAGGCTAAGGCTTGTTTTATGGACCAAACCGTTTTATATATTTTGATCATTTCAGGCATATCTTTTGGTTTTACCATGCTGGCCTTAATTGATATCATCCTTAAGGATTTCGGATCACTAAAAGCTAAAGTCATCTGGCACTTTATTGCCATTATTCCCATCATCGGCTGGCTGATATATCTTATCTTCGGTTTTAAAAAGGGGCAAAGAAACAAGTCTGCATAAGACTGCAATTTTGTTTGACTAACAACCAGATTTAATATAAGTATAGATACTTTTTAAAGGTCCCATCGTCTAGCGGTCAGGACGCTGGCCTCTCACGCCGGAAACCCGGGTTCGATTCCCGGTGGGATCACCAATAAGACTATCAAGTCTTTCAGCGTTTTGCTGGGAGCTTTTTTGTTTTTCAAAACGAATCTTCCCCACGCTATTCCCCGCAATTTTTAATTCTTTGAGAATTAATCTAAGCAGCTTTATCCCATTTATATAAATGGGGCAATCCACCGATTCTGGGCAAGGAAATAATCCTTGCAGGCCCAAATGGTTTGTTTTGAATTTCTCGTCCATTTGGAGAATCTCGA
>Ga0164315_10001597_pt1 | contig 17044 bp, 11 predicted proteins | sample GuaBasSedimGuay6_FD_113737 | JGI IMG/M metagenome (GOLD analysis project Ga0164315, IMG submission 113737) | Subseafloor sediment microbial communities from Guaymas Basin, Gulf of California, Mexico - Guay6, Core 4569-2, 0-3 cm | ecosystem: Environmental > Aquatic > Marine > Hydrothermal vents...
AGAGTCTTTTATTTCTTTATGCCTTTTTTGTGTCTTCTTAGTATAACTCTGTGGAACTTTATTACACAAAGAACCATACAGTTCCGATACTTTTGGGAATGCTCAAAGAAAATATAGTCCTGATAATTTTAGATGCTTTTGTCCTGAAATGATTCACCTAAGGCATACTGTATTATTCGTAATTTGTGTTAATTCAAATTTGTAGAAAGTAGCTGGCATTGTAAACTTTATATATTTGCCAATTCTTTTTGGTAGGCTAAATTAACAAAGCCAGACTAAATCTAATATTATTTTATGAAGGTTTTATTAATTTCTCCTTGTCCCGACGACAATCAACGCCACGATTCAATGGCGATTCCACAACTAACTTTATCATTAATTGCAGGCTTAACGCCTGAAGAACATGAGGTAAAAATAATAGAAGAGGTGTTTAACCAGAAAATTGATTTTGATCAGGAAGTTGATGTGGTTGGAATTTCGATTATGACTCAAACGGCAATACGTGGTTATGAAATTGCAAATGAATTTAAGTTGAGAGGGAAAACAGTTGTATTTGGAGGGATTCATGCCACTGTAATGCCAAAGGAGGCAATAATGTATGGCGATGCTGTTGTTATTGGTGAAGCAGAAAATGGTTTATGGGAACAGGTACTTAATGATATTAAGACACACAGCCTTAAAGAATACTATAAACTGGATAAATATCCAGAACTTAACCGTTACGTTAAACCAAGGCGTGATCTGGTACAAAAAGTTGCTGGAAAATTTAAAATCGCCCCCATTGAAACAGGCAGAGGATGCCCTTACAATTGTGATTTTTGTACTGTTCCAAAGTCTTTTGGCTCAAAACAACGACGTAAGGAAATTGATAGCATAATGGATGATATTGAAACAATAGAAGAGGACAATCTCTTTTTTCTGGATGATAATATTACCATTAATAAAAAGTTTGCCAGGGAATTGTTTGAAAGGATGATTCCATTAAAAAAAGGCTGGGTTGGTCAGGCATCAATTAATATTACCAATGATAAGGAGTTGATGAAACTGGCCCGTAAGTCGGGTTGCAAAGGACTGCTTATTGGTTTCGAATCGATGACAGATACGGGACTTAACAAATACAGAAAGACATTTGGTAGTTTTGACAAAAATGTAGAAGCCATTAAAATTCTACAAGACAATGGTATTAAAACCATGGCTTCATTGGTATTTGGTCTGGATGAGGACGACAAAACAGTTTTCGATACGGCCTATGAATTTATTGAAAAAGCAAAACCCGCTTTTCTTCAGGCCTGTGCTTTAACACCTTATCCGGGCACACAGGTATTTGATAAAATGAAGAAGGAAAACAGGATACTTACCGACGACTGGAGACAGTTTGATGCAAAGAAGGTAATTATTAAACCACAGAGCATGACTTGTCAGGATTTGCAGGATGGTTACACAACAATTAAAGATAAGACTTATAGTTACAGTTCAATATTAAGCAGATCAATCCCCAATGCATTTACAGGAATTACTGATGCGGCTCTTTACTTTGGTTTAAACTTTGGAGCCCGAAAATGGCATAAAGGAGGCTTAACTGCCGAAGTGTTTAGAAACAGCGATGATATGCCCGTTGACTTTGATGTTACCAAATATGTAAAACCGGTAAAGAAGAGGGTTTTGGTTTAAGAAATTATTTACCTAAAACTAAATTCTTCATAGTGAATATCCCTAATGGAAACTCCCTTTTGAAGTAGTTGCTTTATGTAACTTTCACGCATAACTTCTGGACCACAAATAAAAATGGAGTGCTCTGTTAAATCAATACTTTTATAAAGTTTGTCGATGGTAAAATGACCAGCAGTATCTGATTCATTCAGCAAATATTTTATATTGCTTTTTAAATCATCTTGAATTTCTTTTTGATAGTTTGCTTCTTCTTTATTGTTTACAGCCCATATCAAGTTTACATCATAAGAAGAATCAACCTCCTTTAGAAATGAAAGATATGGAGTAATTCCAATTCCGCCTGCCAGCCAAAGTTGCTTTTTGTACTTAGCCTTTTTAAAGTTGAACTGCCCGAAAGCACCTTCTACTTTTGTTTGTACCCCTTCAGTTAAAGTTGTTTGTAGTTTGGAGGTATAATCACCAAGTGCCTTAACCGTAATGCGGAGGTTTTCATCGCTAGGGTGACTGCTAATTGTAAATGGATGCGATTCCTGCCTTGCTATCCCTTTAAAGGAAATAAATGCAAACTGCCCTGCCTGAAAACTTAACTTTTTATTTTCCGCTTTTAGCGATATTTCAAGAATATCGTTATCGAAGCGTTTTAGCGAATCAACAGAGTATTTTAGTTTTTTGTTGAATAGGCCATACAAAAAGGCTTTGTAAAACCATGCGAGAATTCCAAGAAATGCCATTCCGAAAACATAAGTCCTTACAATTGGTAGTTGACTTGTGAGAGTTGGTACATTAACAGCATGTGCAATTCCAAGTATATAAAACAAGCCCATTAATTTATGAAAGTTCAGCCATTTGTTGTATTTGAATACCCTCTTAAAATACGGAACAGCAGAAACGATAACTCCTATTAGGATCAAAACCAGAGCATAAAAACCCATTGGTTTGCCAATTGTAAAAACTGGATCGCGTGGAACAACAATAAAATGTAACACTAGAAGCGTAAAGCCAATTACTCCTGCTCTGCGGTGAATCATATACATTTTGTCGAGGCCGCCAAACATACGCTCTATCCATTTGGCACGTGTTGCCATTAGGAAGTTGGCCGCAAATACGGTTACTGCCCATGATGAAAATACCTCACTGGCAATATGTTTTGATGTGTAGTCGTAGGTTCCCTGATAAAGGGTGAGGTCGATCCACCATAAAATAAAGTGGATTGCAATGATTAGCGGAAAATAGTATTCCTGTTTAATAGTTCTCATATCTCTTTATTTAATGATTAAATGCGTAAATGATTGAATGCCTAAATTGATTTTCGCATTTAAGTATTCCTTCTTTTTTTTATTGATGCTTACCCAACCAAAACACTCCTACTTCTTTTATTTTGTAGGATGCTTTGCCCTCAATGCTAAATGGAAGATTATCACAAATCTCTTTTGCTTCTTTTTCTGTGTCAGCGTTTACAAAGAATACAAAATCGGTAACGTTGTTTTCTGTTGATGTACCTTCAATATCAAAATATACATTCTCAATTATACCTTTTTTCCAAAGACTCATAATTGAATCTGCTTGAGCAACTATAATATCACCATCACTGGCAGCACTTATAGTTTCTAATTCTGACCAAACAGCAACAAATGATTTGCCTAAGCCTTTGGACTTAATTACTTCAGTTTCACGTCCAAGCCATTTTATACCAACAGGATAAATTTTGTAATCGGCCATACCCTTTTTCACAAGAGTTAAATTATCAAGTACCTCCATTGCCTTTTTAGGTGATTCTGCTTTGATAAAGAAAGATATGTTGGGAAAATAACCGGATGCTTTGCTGGCATCTGAATGAAAATATACGTTCTCAATTATGTCCTTCTTCCAAAGTTTATCCATTTCATCCGAAACACGTAATAAATGATTGTCCATCAACTGTTTGTCATTTGTTTTCCATGTCCATACAATAGCAAAATTGTCCAGGCCAATTTGTTGGGTTTGTTTCTTTTCTTCCGACTTATTATTCTTCACAGATTGATTATCACAGCCAGGAAGAATAAATACCAAAATTGTAATTACTAATAAAAGATGCTTCATTTTTCTTTATTTAATATGTAAATATTTAACATGGCAAATATATATACAAAAAATTTATGATTTACTCAAGTGATTTATGATTTTAATCATAGAATTAATTGTGATAGTTTCTTCTTCTTTGGTAAGGCATGAAGTAACTTCCTTATGATTATTAATAATAATAGGAATTACTTGTTTAAAAAGTTGTTCCCCTTTTTCAGTTATACTAAGCAGATAAGCCCGTCTATCTCCCTCAAGTGCCTTTCTAACAACTAACTTTTGTTTTTCAAGTTTATCAACTATCCTTGTAATATTGGCATTTTGTTTCCAGGTTTTACTAGATAATTGTGTCATATTCATATCGCCATGAAAACTCAACATTTCAAGTATTACCAATTGTTCCATGGTAATTTTGTAACCTGCTTCTGCTAATGCATGATGGTTTTGTCTCTTCATTAACTGCAGGGCTATGGCCATTTGTGCACCTATTGATTTTTCCCTTGGACTTTTCATAAAATGTATAAATTTAATATGGCAAATATATGCATTGCAAGTATCATTTACAAATCGTTATGGTAAATAACAATTTCACAAAAACTGTTTATCTTTGCATTTCATTGCAATAATCCAATGTTTAACTAATAAACTATAAAATGAAAAAATACTTACTTATTGTAATTGCAGTCTTTTTTTCAAGTCTTGTCTTCTCACAAAGTGATTCACTTGTACTAAAAAATGGTGATGTAATTATTGGGGAACTTAAGCATATGGACAGGGGAGTAGTGACAATTGAAACAGACTACAGTGATAGTGATTTTAAAATTGAATGGGATGGGATCACCGAAATGTACACAATTACTTCCTTTTTAATTACTACATCTGATGGAGATAGATTTAATGGAACTATTAGATCTTCAGGAGAGAAGAAGGTGACAGTTGAACTGGAAGAGGGAGGAACTGAAGATATTACTTTTATGGATATTGTTTATTTAAAATCTGTGGATGATGGTTTTTGGAATAAGATAGATGCCTTTGTAGATGTTGGACTTGATATGACTAAAGCTAATAATCAAACAACATTTTCTACCCGGTCAGGTATCGAATATATGGCTCCTGTATGGTCACTTGGACTTACTTTCAACACTAATTTCACCAAACAAACTGAAGGACCAAATACCAACAGAACCGATGCTGCATTAACAGGAAAATATTTTCTTCCAAAGGATTTCTACATTCCGGTTTCAGTTACCTTTTTACAAAGTTCAGAACAAGATCTAAATGCTCGTTGGAATATTCTGGCTGGTGCTGGTTATTATGTGCTTCATACCAACAACCTTTATTGGGGTTTTGATGCAGGGGCTTCATACAATACTGAGAATTTTATGCCAGATAGCATTCCTAACAAAAATAGTTTTGAGGCCTATTTTGGTACTGATCTGAATTTATTTGATATCGGCGACCTAAATCTGGCAACCAATATTAAAGCATTTCCTAGTTTAACTGAATCAGGAAGATGGCGTACTGATATTAACTTTGATGCAAAGTATGATTTACCACTTGAGTTTTATATTAAGGCAGGAATTTCAGTAAACTATGATAATAAACCTGTGACTGTTGGTAAAGAAGTGGATTATGTATTCTACACTGGCTTTGGCTGGGAGTGGCCGTGATACTATCTCTTTTCTTAGTTTTTTTTAGATTTAATTAACTGCTTGCTGGTAGTTTTTCATGCGAATTAATAAATCTAAAAAGCCCCTATTCATAAAATATTAGTGTTTTTCAGGTTTTGTTTTCATTTACTATCTGGAAAACGGTTCTAAATTGAGTTTGAACCATAGAGTCATCATCAAATTTCTTACCTTTGCAACCTTTAAAATTTCAAGGCTAATATTCAGCCATATTATTAATATTTTCAAACCAATTTATCATGAGCAATCCGAAAATTACCTGGACAAAAATTGACGAAGCACCCGCTTTAGCAACATATTCATTACTTCCTATCGTAAATGCTTTTACCAATGCCGCTGGAGTAGAGGTTGAGAAAAGAGATATTTCTCTTGCTGCCCGCATAATTTCTACTTTTCCGGAAATGCTTTCCGATGAGCAGAAAATTGATGATGAACTGGCATTTCTTGGAAAATTAGTAAATCAGGTAGAAGCAAATATCATTAAACTACCAAATATCAGCGCATCAATACCTCAGTTAAAAGAAGCAATTGCAGAACTTCAGGGAAAAGGATACGGTCTTCCCAATTATCCGGAAGAACCGAAAAATAATGATGAAGAAGAAATTAAAAACAGATATGCTAAGTGTTTGGGAAGCGCTGTAAACCCAGTACTTCGAGAAGGTAATTCTGATCGTCGGGTTGCACCATCTGTTAAGGAATATGCCATGAAAAACCCAAAGAGACTGGGCGCATGGACAGCTGATTCCAAAACACATGTTGCACATATGAGTGAAGGTGATTTCTATGGCAATGAGAAAACCGTTGTGATGGATAATGATGATACTGTAAAATATGAGTTTGTTGATGCAGATGGAAATGTTATAGTATTAAAAGAAGGTCTTGCTTTGATGAAAGATGAGGTTCTTGATGGTACTTTTTTGAGTGCTGCTTCATTACGTGCTTTTATTCAGGAACAAATTGATGATGCTAATGCTAATGGCACTCTTTTCTCAGTTCACCTAAAAGCAACAATGATGAAGGTTTCTGATCCAATCATTTTCGGAAATTTTGTTTCAGTTTATTTTAAAGATGTCTTTGAAAAGCATGCTAATACCTTTCAAGAACTAGGTATTGTTCCTGATATGGGTCTTGGCGATTTGTACAAAAAAATAGTTTCACTTGATGATGCAAAACGTAATGAGATAGAAGCCGACATTCAGGCGGTTTATGCTAAGTCTCCATCATTAGCCATGGTTGACTCTGATAAAGGGATTACCAATCTGCATGCAGGAAACGATATTATCATCGACGCTTCAATGCCAAATGTAATTCGCGATAGCGGAAAAATGTGGAATGCCGATGGTCAACTACAGGACACTAAAGCGATTGTTCCCGACAGATGTTATGCAACATTTTATCAGGAGGGAATTAGTTTTTGTAAAGAAAATGGTGCTTTCGACCCAACTACTATGGGTAATGTTGCCAATGTTGGACTTATGGCTCAAAAAGCCGAAGAGTATGGCTCACATGATAAAACATTTAAAGTTACCGGAACAGGTACTATCCGCATTGTAAATAGCAACGGGAATGTTTTGATGGAGCACAAAGTTGAAAAGGATGATATCTACCGCTCTTGTCAAACTAAAGATATTGCAATTAGAGATTGGGTAAAACTTGCAGTTAACAGAGCAGTTGCTACTAATAATCCTACTATTTTCTGGTTAGATGAAAACCGCGCTCACGATGCAGAACTTATTAAATTGGTGAATACTTATTTGAAAGATCATGATACTTCCGGACTTGATATTCAGATTATGTCTCCGGTTGAGGCCATGAAGTTTACCCTTGCAAGATCAAAAGCGGGAAAAGATACTATCTCAGTAACAGGTAATGTTTTAAGAGATTATTTAACTGATTTATTTCCAATCCTTGAACTTGGAACCAGTGCCAAAATGCTTTCAATAGTTCCTTTGCTTGCTGGCGGTGGATTGTTTGAAACAGGTGCCGGTGGTTCAGCACCTAAGCATGTTCAGCAATTTAATGCTGAAGGTCACCTGCGTTGGGATTCATTGGGTGAGTTTCTTGCACTGACAGTTTCACTTGAGCATCTGGCAAATAATTTCAATAATGAGCGTGCTCAAATATTAGCAACTACTCTGGACAAAGCTGTTGCCAAACATCTTGACAATAAAAGAGGTCCTTCGCGCAAAACTGGGGAAATCGATAACCGTGGAAGTCATATGTTCCTAGCACAATATTGGGCGGAAGAGTTGGCTAATCAAAATGAAGATGCAGAATTGAAAGCAAAGTTTGCTGGTGTTGCTGAGCAGTTAAGAAATAACGAAGCAACAATACTCAAAGAAATTGCCGCTGCAGAAGGTAAAGCCGCTGACATTGGAGGTTACTTTATGCCAAACGATGAACTGGCAGCAAAAGCCATGCGACCAAGCGTGACAATGAATGCTATAATTGATAGTATTTAGAAGCAATATTAGTCAGATCTGCCAGGTTGTAAAAAACCAGGCAGGTAGAACAGCACTGAGAACGAATTTTTCGTGTGCATTTAATAATCAAAAAATGCCGTTTCTTCAATTTTGAAGTAACGGCTTTTTTTATGGATATGTTTTAAATTTCCTCAAATAGTACTTTGTAATCTATTCTTGTTTCCCCATCTTCTTTTTCCATTACGTCCCGTTTTATGAATTTATTGATGACATTTTCTTCCCTTCCCGATGTAAGCATATAAAAATGTATAAAAACGCAATAACAATGAAACAATTAGCAATTCTGACACTATCAATCGTACTAGTACTTAGCGCATGTAAAAAACCTAAAGAGGACGATATTGTTACACCAACTGGTGAATTTAAAACAGTAGAAGTTCAGGTTATTTTTCCTGAAGGAAGCAGGGAGTTAGATCCATCCACAATGACGATTTCTTCGCTCTCTATCAATTCCGAAGTTAATTCATCAGGTCGCGCAGCGGTGGCTTATAATACCGGCTACCCCGGAATGGCATTTCTTCTGGATGAAGATAAAAATGTGATTATGGCTGGATTTATCTCTGATATCCGAAAGGAAATTTCAATCAGCACAACCACCGAGTTTCTACTTTATCTGGGCTTAGGGACAATATTTCAACCCACCGATATCAAAGAGTTATTTTTAGACAAGGTGAATACTGTGGCAGGTATTGATGAATTTGAATCGTCAATTGCAGCACTTTTTATGAGCAACCCTCATATGCTTAATGATGCTGCTTATGCACCCTTACTCATTGAAAAAGTAGATCAACTATTACAAAGCGATACAGTAGATATTGGCTATAAAAGCATCGTTTTAAATGGTAATGATATACGTAGTGGCATCCAATTATCAGAGGTGGATCATCAGCATTTTAGCATTACCAACTACTACCGTCGACGTGCCCATGCATTTCTTTACAAGACTGCCTATAAGGATAAAGACGGAAAAAAAATTATAGTAGATGACAATATCTCGGGCAGTGATTTATCAGAATTTGATATTAGTGTGGGTGCAACCGGGGCTTTGCGAGAAGTGCTTGGTATCATCAGTGATGCACTGGCCGGAAAAGGTGCTGAATTTGCAGCAACAGTAACCGACCCCATTAAACTGAATCTAAATGCAGAAACTGAATCAGAAGCCATTTATGAGGTAGGAGTTGTTGGTATGGGGGTAAAAGCTATTAATCCAAATGCAAGGCAAATGACAAATGCCGAAGACAAGAAATTGCAGGAGATCTTCATAGAAACTTTTATTATTGATTTCTTTCTACCTATTATGTTAGATATGGGTGGACATAGCGCACTTCTGAAAAAAGTTGATGAAAAAAAATATGGCAAATTAATTGATGCAGTTGAGCCATTCTTAGCATCAGTACCAACTGCCTACGAAGCTGTAAAAAAAGGTGATTTTAAGACAGGTCTTGAGGATTTCATGTATACTTTCTATAATAATGATGTGGGATCTAACTTAGACAAAATACTAGCAGGAATATACAATTGGCTGTGGCATGAAATTGATACAGAAATTTTTATTCAAAATGATGAAAAGATTACAGAAGGAATTGAAAGCACAGTAAAAATTCTTAAGGCTTTCGATATTGGTTTAAAGGCAATTGATTATTTCAGACTGATTGGTAGTATATCTGAAACCTACCCCTTTGAAACCTGGGAGGTAAAAATAAAAGAAAGTAAAGTAAGCCTGTCCCCACAAGAAGCCACTGTTATAACATTTCGCGAAAAAGAATTCACTGCAATTATTAAAGATACAAAACTAAGTGATGGACAATCTTTTGTTTATGAATGGTCGACAACAGGAAATTATGGTATTATTAAAGACAATGTTGGTCACGAAGGAACGACATTTTCAAGTAGTTCTGATAAAGTTTCCTATTTAAGTGAGTTATTAGACGAAGAAATTCCGGATGACGCAACGGATAATATTATCGTTGAAGTCTGGATAAAACAACAAGGCCAAACATCAATACTGTTAAATTCAGATACATCAGTTGTTAAAATAAATAACCGCAACCACAAACTATTTCCTGATGGCGCCACCATAAGGGGCAATACCGACCTAAGGCTATATTTGAGAAGAGAAGATGGAACAAACGGCCTACAACCAAATAGTTATGTTGATTATAAAATTATCTGGTCAACATCAGGTAAGTATGGCTTGTTCAATGGTTCTCAAACAACAGTCACTCTCTACGATAACAATAACATCGTTTATAATTGTATGGATGAAGATGTGGAGGATGCCACTGAAACTTTTAATATTCGTATTTATAAAAAAAACAAAGAAGATTCTGACTGGGAATTAAGCGAAGATATTGATGGCTCGCTCATTATAGATAACGACCCAAACATAATAAAATATATACAGCCACTTGCAGTTGGGCATGTAGTTTTTGGAGGTCCACCTCATTATATGACGATGAGCTATTCTTATACTCCCGTTCCAATTGAGCCGGATGCAGTAAACTATCACGTTGAAGTATTAGAACACTACTGGGGATATAATGGCACAAATCACATATACTACCAATTTGCCAGTTGGACTAATGACAACTATGGAAACATGCTTGATCAAAATCCTAATGAATACCAACCCAGACAAGCTATCACGACATACGCTGCCGACTGGCATGATGCAGGTGAAATTCAAGCCAGGCATAATTCTATCAGAGGGTATGGACAGGTAACAATTGTACTAAACAACTAGATTCCTTCTATAGTCAGGGTTTGACTCTAAAATAATTTATAAAGTCAAACCCTGATTAAACTTTGAAAAGGTAGCATCGAAAATGTTAAAGATTTGTTAAAAAATGATAGTGGAATATTGGAAAACTCAATAAATCACTGGAAACTAGAAAACTGAGAAAATGCATTATTTAATTTCTGAACGGAAAAACAGTATCTTTCTGCCGTATTTCCAAAAAAAATGGCCAATATTCCTATTATACTCAAGCAAAACACGCTTAGCTCCCGCTATATTGAGGCTATTCAAATTAATGATGAATCAACTTTGCGAGAACTTTACAAAAGTAACTATAACAAGATTGAAACATTTATTTTAAAAAACAACGGTACCATCGAACAGGCCAAAGATATTTACCAGGAAGCTTTTATTAGGGTTTGGAAAAATGTTAAAAGCAATAAGTTTTCACCTGAAAATGAAACAGCAATCAATGGCTATTTATACAACATTGCGAAAAATAAGTGGATGGATTATTTAAGATCACCGGCATATAAGAAACGGGTTTCTTATCATACTATAAATGAGAGTGCTCCTACTACTTCATCAGAAAATGACGTTAATCCAGCTGATTATGACAAAAAGTTTTCCTTGGCAATGAAAGCTTTTGAAGAACTGGGTGAAGCATGTAAAAATCTATTGACAAAATTTTATTTTGAAAAAAAATCGATGAAAGAAATCGCCATCGAATTACAATTGGATGCCGCTTCTACCCGAAACAAAAAATACAGGTGCATGCAGACTTTACGTGAACTTGCCCTGGAAATGAATGAATGATGAAAAAGCAAAATCTATCACAGGAAGAATTTGAGTTGATTGAACGTTATTTGGATGGTTCAATGAACAGTAAGGAACACTCCGCTTTCGAGGAATCTTCAAAAATGGATGCGCGTTTGAGCCAAAACGTGGAGGAAGTCCGGCTTCTCCTTCAAGCCGTGGAAGAACAATCGCTCCAGAATAAATTAGACAATTTCCATAAAGAAATCATTTCGGAAAATGATGGGAGCAAATTAGTTGAGCCGATAAAAAGGCTAAGCTTTTCTTTTAAAAACTTTACCATTGCTGCTTCACTGGCTTTATTAATGGGATTGAGTTATTGGTTGTTATTCGAACAAAAGTCGACGGATGAAAAATTGTTCGCTCAATATTTCCAAGTCGATCCGGGATTAGTAACGCCAATGAGTACAACATCCAATTACGAATTCTACCGTGGAATGGTCGATTACAAACAGGGGAAATATGATTTGGCCATCGAGCGTTGGAATCCCTTACTTACACAAAAACCGGAAAACGATACTTTAAATTACTTTATTGGTATTTCGTATTTAGCAAAAGATGATGGTGAAAAGGCCATCGAATTTCTTTCAAAAGCAATCAATAGTCCAAGTAGTATCTTCAAGGATGAGGCATGGTATTATTTGGGTTTGATAAAATTAAAAGAGAGTAAAACTGAAGAAGCAATTCGTTCTTTTAACCAAAGTAATCTTGAGAACAGCAAGTTGATATTAAAGGAGTTACAGGAATAAAATATTTCACACACCTAAAGTTGAAAAGTAATTATATCAGATATTTTAGGCAGTTTAAACTCCAAATACTTATAGGCACTGATACTAATGAATCTTAAAAATCAAATAATACTCTTATTGTGCTCCGTATTCATGTATTCTAGTTTTGGTCAGGATGTAAAACTCACAGGAACAAAAATAATTGACAGTTATTTGGATAAACAAGAATTTACTAAAGCTGACTCAGTACTTCAACAGCAAATTATAGAGTTAAAATTCAAGCAATTAACAGATTCGCTAATTGAATACACATACTATGTTGGAAAAGTAAGTCTGAAATTAAGTAATACCAAAGAGGCAGTTGAGGTCGTTACAAAATTTGCTGACAATATCAGATCAACTACCGCATCTCCACATTCCTTACGACAATTGTACATAGAATTGGGGTCTTTTTACGAACTGATAGGCAAGCCAAAAAAAGCTTATGAAAGCAACCTCAAAGCCCTAGCATTCACTTCAAAAATGAAAGTTGCGACAGGCAAAGATTTCGGACTTTTACACAGTAACCTCGGTACTTATTCAAAGCAAACCGGCAATTTGCATCGTGCTTTGCAACACCATCAAATAGCCCTAAAATATTATGACACTGACCCCAGAACCAATAAAGTGAGTTTGTATATAACTTATAATTCCCTTGGCGGGATGATGTGGTTTTCTTCAAAAATTGACAGCGCCTTATTCTATTATCAACTGGCCGATTCCACATTAAAAGAACTACCACAAACACCTCTCAACCAATATTTCAGGCCGGCAATGCTGAATAATAATATCGCTGCAATTTATGGTAGCCAGGGTAATACAGAAAAGGCGATGGAGGTAATGGAGAAAGTTATACAAGATTGGGAAGCTTTTTTTCGGTCGGATGCCCCTGATGTTAAAAAAGAATCGGGGAGGATTTCCTATTATCAAGCCATTGAAAATTATGCCGGTATTTATAAAGACATTGGGAATTATCAGAAAGCCAAATATTTACTTTCCTATGCATACCATGAAAAACAAAAATACTTTGATGCAGACAGCCCTGAATTATTTAAGGCCAAGATACTGATGGGACAAATTTACCTGGCCTTAAAAGAGTATAAACTAGCAGATGAATTTCTTGACTCGGGTATTGCCCATATCAAAAGTATCCCCGGAGCCTTTTATTTTTGGGATGCTGATGCACATTATTACAAAGCCACTGTAAACGAAGCATTAGGAAATACAGAGATAGCAGCAGAGTATTACGAACATGCCCAAGAGCTTTATGAACACGCCCTGCAAGGTGCTTACGACGAAATCTACCTTGAGTTTATTATCAAGGCTTCCTATTTTCATGCGAAAAATGGGGATCAGGAAAAAGCCTTAAAAATTGCCAATAAAACTTACAATTATATTGTAGAGAATCAGGGTAAAAAGACGTTGTTTGAGTTTCAGCAAGTATTAAACCTTGGTGAAATTTATTATGTTTTGGGTGATTATAAAATGGCCTTAAAGAAAAGCAATGATGCGATAGAACTTCTACAGGATCGCATGTATCCTGGAAACAATGCTTTAGATTCTATTTTTATCATTTTTGAAAAACCACAGGCTATTTTACTGAAAGTCAAATCGGAATATAAATTGCAAAATGAGAAAGATACGGTCTTCTTGAAAGAAGGGCTTCATGAAATTCAAAATGCCATATCAATATTAGAAAGGCGAAAACCTTTTCTAGGGGGAGACAATAATTTATCCATATTAATTGCCGACAACAACAATATTTTTGAATTTGCCAAAATACTGGCACTGGAATTATTTCAGCAAACCGGTAATGAAAAATACTTGAATGTCATTTTTGGCATGCATGAATCCAGCTTGTACAACCGGATAAGAATGAGGCTCAGTACAAAGACTTCCATAACTTATAAAGATCTTCCCGAAGAAATTTTAGCATCAGAGAAAATCATCAAAGACAAATTCGAAAATGCGTTAAATCACCAAAATAGTTTGGATGCTTTTTTTGAAGCAAACACCAAATGGGAAGGTTTTCTGAACACCTTAAAAAAGGATTATCCTGAATATTACAAATTGCATTATGCTTCAATTGCAGAATCTGAAAATAACCTCTGGCCGGAAGTTCCGGAAAATACAACAATTATCAGGTATATTTTTATTAACGACAGTCTGCATGTTTTAGTAATTAACAATAAATCTAAACATATTTTCAAATTAAATCAAGATGAATTAGCTTCTCGAATTACCAAAGCATCTTCCGATACAGTTTCGTTAGAGGAAGCATCCGCCGTACTCCATCAACTTTACAATTTTCTCTGGAAACCCATTAAAAATGAAGTAAAAACAGAGCATGTCATTATAATCCCTGACAGGGAATTATTCAATTTGAGTTTCGATATTTTAACACCCGAACCCATTAACTCTTATGCTGACCTGGCCAAAAACAGTTTGCTTGCCCGGCATTCTATTTCCTACAATTACAGTCTGTTGTTGGTCAACTCCGTTGGAAAAACTACTGATTTCAATAACAACTTTGTCGCTTTTGTTCCTGAGTTTAATGATAAAATGAAGGATGAATATAAAACCTCAATCACTGATTCTCTTTCACTGGATAAAACCTATTTAACGCTTCTGCCACAACCATTTGCTTTAAAACTAGCAAAAGCATCTGCGAAACTATTTGATGGAAAATCATTTTTGAACGAACAGTCCACCAAACAAATTTTTATAAATGCTGCCAAAGAGCATAAGATTATACATATTGGTACCCATGCTGAATCCAATAATTTAAGTCCTGAATTGTCAAGATTAGTTTTCGCAAAACCTTTAAGTGAAACTGAAGATAACAATTACTTATTTGTTTACGAAATATACAACTGCAAATTATCTTCCAAACTTGCTATATTGACTGCCTGCGAAACTGGGAAGCCTGCTTGGCAACCTGGTGAAGGAATGGTCTCACTGGCCCACGCATTCAATTATGCAGGTAGTGAAAGTATTTTAACCAGCCTCTGGAAAATTGATGAGAAATCCAGTTCGAAGATCGTAAAATTATTTTACGATCAATTAGCAGATGGCCTCCCAAAGGACAAAGCTCTTCAATATGCCAAACTGCAATACCTGAGATCTGAAAACGGCAGGACACTCTCCCCAAAATATTGGGCAGGCTTAATACTTATTGGTGATACTTCACCAATTTATATTTCTACTTCAGACGTCCGTTCGATTTGGGTGCTTGGTATTATTATTTTAGTAGGAATTGCAATCTATTTGTTACGAAAAAAACGCTGAAAAAATAGAAAATGGGGCTGACTTTCCTTATAAGTTCTACTTAATTCAAGGATAGGTTAAAGCAAGATTCGCAGGAGTTACTGACCAGTTAAAAAAATGAAGCTACAATACTCGAAGAAATTGCTGCTGCAGAAGGTAAAGCCGCTGATATTGGAGGTTACTTTATGCCAAACGATGAGTTAGCAGCAAAATCCATGCGCCCAAGTGCAACAATGAATGCTATAATTGATGCAATCTAGAACGAAGTTCTTTAATTAATTCTTATTTCTACCTTAACGCTTTTCTCAACGATTATGAAAAAAGCAATTTTATCTCTTTGTTTTGTATGGATAATATTTGGAGTATCAGGCAAATACTCGATATCAATCCTGATAATCCAACTATAACAAACAATATCACAGTTATTTATGATGCAACTCAAGTAAATTCTGAGTTATCCGGATATTCCGGTAATGTCTATGCACATCTGTATTAATTATTCCCAATAGCCAAAATGGTAACAATTGGAAATATCTAATTTAGATTAATTATTTTTTAGGATAGAGATTGGTCTAAAATATCGATTAAACCTAATAACAACAAGTATTACGGAGCGCCTAATAATTTCCTGAAGCCTTATTCAAAGATGATAAATATCATAAATGCACCTAACAAATTGTCGTGTTGAAGTATGTACTTTTGTTTTTTTATAACATATTAAGAAATGTTAATTGTTACTCAAATGTTTTACAATGTTGTGAAAAAAAAACTCTAAAGACAATATCTTAATTTGTCACTGGAATTTTTTGATTTAATGATCAATTTATCAATTCAATTTTATAATAGTATGAAAAAATTTAAATTATCAATTCTGCTTTTATCAGCAGTAACACTTTTTTTTGTTTCGTGCAATAATGAAGGTAATTCGGAACAAGGTTCCAAAGAAGTTCCTAAGAGTGAAACAAAAACAGAGGTAACAAAACATCACGGACAGGCTAGTGTTGTGGATGATGTTTCAGCAGCCAATGCGTTGCAGGTTGCAAAATCGTTAGATGATTTTACCACTTTAGTAGTTGCAATTGAAGCAGCTGGCGTTGAAGATGCAGTTGTAAATACTGGACCACTTACAATATTTGCTCCTGTAAATGCCGCTTTCGACAAACTTCCTGAAGGAACTGTGGCCACATTATTAAAACCTGAAAACAAAGGTCAATTAGCATTTATTTTAGTTAACCATGTTGCCCCAGCTAACTATCCAATAAAACAATTAAAAAAAGAAGCAAAAAAAGGACGTAAATTATATATGGCTTCTGGAAAATATTTGGTTGTTGAAAATAAAGATGGTGACATTTATGTAGGTGGCACAAAAATTCTACAGAGTGTAAAAGTGAGTAATGGTTGGATACACGTAGTTGGTGATGTATTAGTGCCTGCTGCTGAATAAGTAATTGAAAAGATTAAATAAAAATATGAGAAAAGTAATTGTACACCTGTTCCTGTTTTCGCTGCTTTTTATGGTAAGTTGTGGTGGAAATAGTTCTGATAACTCATCCTCTG
>Ga0164315_10001598_pt1 | contig 17042 bp, 17 predicted proteins | sample GuaBasSedimGuay6_FD_113737 | JGI IMG/M metagenome (GOLD analysis project Ga0164315, IMG submission 113737) | Subseafloor sediment microbial communities from Guaymas Basin, Gulf of California, Mexico - Guay6, Core 4569-2, 0-3 cm | ecosystem: Environmental > Aquatic > Marine > Hydrothermal vents...
CGATATCATGGATCAAAAAGTTTGGTCAATGGCCATAACAGATACAGCCGGACTGGAAACATTTTATAAGGAGCACAGGAAATCGTACATGTGGGAGGAGCGGACAGATGCATATATTGTGCAATGTACCAAAGGGGCCGATTTGGCGGGAACCAGAAGTGCTTACAAGAAAATTGCCAAAGGTAAGCTTGACCAGGAGGCACTGAATGCAAAGTATTGCAGCTCCGATACGATCCCCTGTATTACCCTGACCCACCTCCTGGTTGAAAAGGGTGAGAATGCTTTGATTGATGCGCAGAAGGGCGTTTCGGGCCCCGGACCGGTATTAGAAGATGTGGGGTCAAGTACCTTTGTGATCGTAAAAGGGCAAAGGTCGCCTGAACCAAAAAAACTTGATGAAGCGCGCGGTCAGATCACTTCGGACTACCAGGAATTCCTGGAATCTGAATGGTTGAAATCCCTGAAAGAGAAATATCCGGTAAGCATTAACCAGGACTTGCTCAAGCAAATAAAATAATAAGGATGAGGAGCATTATATCTATTATAATAGTCGCTTTATTCATGGTTCAGGGCTGTTCCCTGTTTGTGAAGAATGAACGTGAAGAACCGGTGGCCCGTGTATTTGAGCACCACCTCTATCCTTCTGACCTGGCGAAGGTCATACCCCCGGGTAAAAATTCGCAGGACAGTATTCTGTGGGCTGCGCGTTATATTGAAACATGGGTAAAGGACCAGTTGATGAAACGCAGAGCTGAAGAGTCGCTTACCGACGAGCAGATGGATTTTGAAGCACAGATTCAGGAGTATCACCGCTCCTTGCTAATATATACCTACCGCCAGAATCTGGTTCAGCAGAAGATGGACACCGTGGTAAGTGAGGGTGAAATAAATTCCTACTACGAGGAGAACTCCAAAAACTTCGTGCTGACTCAGAATGTGATCAAAGGCACCTTTATCAAGGTACCTCTTTCTGCACCAAACCAGGAACAGCTGCGACGCTGGTCCTGGAACAACCGGGAGCAGGATCTTGACCAGATGGAAAAATATTGCATCAGCTATGCAGAGAAGTATAATGATTTCAATGATACATGGGTCGACTTTGCTTCCATTAGGGAACAGTTACCCAGGAGGATCTCCAATCCCGTAGGGTACCTCAATAGCTATCGCAATATAGAACACAGCGATTCTCTGTTCAGGTATCTGGTACACATAAGCGATCATCTCACCGAAGGAGAAATAGCTCCCGTGGAGCTGGTACGTGAAGATATTATCAATATCACACTGAATAAACGAAAGATTGAATTTATTAAGGACCTGGAGCATCGTGTATATACAGATGGCGTAAGCAGGAACCAGTTTGAAATTTATCGTAAATGAACATGAAAAGAAGAATTGCATATATATTGCTTGGAGCACTTTTGTCATTAAACACCTTGGCTCAGCCGATGGTTATTGACAGGGTCATAGGAGTGGTGGGAGATTTTAATATCCTTCAGTCCGATATTGAACAGGACTACTTACAGTTGAAAATGCAGGGCAGGTATGTGAGTCCGGATCTTCGCTGCAATATCTACAACTCCTTCATTGAAAGGAAACTACTGATGACCCAGGCCAAGATAGATAGTGTGGAGGTAAGTCCCGATATGGTGGAGATGCAGATGGAATCGCGTTTAAGTTATTTTATTGGTCAGTTTGGCAGCGAGGAGGAGATGGAGGACTATTTCAGTAAATCGATCTTTGATATTAAGGACGATCTCAGGGAAGCGATCGAGGAACAGATGATTACCGATGATGTAAGGCAGACCATCATAGCAGATGTGTCCACTACACCTTCTGATGTGAAAAGCTTTTACCGCTCCATGGAACCCGATAGCATCCCTTACATTAATACAGAGGTGGAGCTGGCACAGATCGTTGCCTATCCCAAATATAGTGACGAAGCTGTTTTTATGTTAAAAGAAAGGTTGCTTGAACTACGTAAGCGTGTCCAGGAAGGTGAAGATTTCGGAACACTGGCCATTCTCTATTCTGAGGCGCCCGAAGCCGCCCGCAGGGGCGAAATTGGATTTATGATGAGATCCCAGCTGGATAAAGCCTATGCTAATGCTGCCTGGTCGCTGAAAGCCGGACAGGTATCTAAAATCGTTGAGAGTTCTTTTGGTTACCATATCATACAGATGATTGAGCGAAGAGGGGATATGGCCAATACCAGGCATATCCTGATGAATCCTAAAGCAGATGCCAATGCCAAGCAGAAGGCCATCCATAGATTAGATAGTCTGAAAACTTTTGTCGAAGCTGACTCCCTCTCATTCGAATGGGCTGCCAAGCGCTACTCTGAGGATCCCGAGACAAGTGTGAATGGGGGATTGCTTATAAATTCGCAAACTCAGGCCTCAACCTTCCAACTGGACCAGCTGCCTACCAAGGATTACTATTTGATCCGGAACATGGAGGTAGAAGACCTCTCGGAACCTTACGAATCGACCGATCACAACCATAAGCTCTGTTACAAGCTACTCTACCTAAAAACGAGGACCGAGCCCCATCGTGCTAATCTGAAGCAGGATTACACACTTCTACAGGATCTGGCCCTGATGAACAAAAAAATGGATGTAATGAAGGCCTGGTACGAAGAGAAGAAAAAAACCACCTACATACGAAGAGATCAAGCCTATACTCATTGCGTAGAATCAGGTCAGCAGACCAGCCAGAGATGATCCTAAATCAGCATAAGCGATTCTTTCGGCTAAGCCTGCTTATGCTGTGCCTGCAACTTTTTTTACAAGTGACCTCCGGGCAAAAAGGTACACCTATAGAGCTCCTTAATGCTGATCTCACAGCTTATGATGTGCGGATCGGGAATGATGCCCGAAAATTGATCGGTAATGTCAGACTGAAGCACGAAGATGTGATTATGACCTGCGATTCAGCCTACCTTTATCCCGGCACCAAGTCTGTGGATGCCTTCAGCAATGTGTGGGTTCAACAGGGCGATACTCTCACCATGAAGGGCGACCTGGCCTACTATAATGGGATCAGCAAAATTGCACGGGTCCGGAACAATGTTGAACTGGTAAACAAAGACATTACCCTGCTTACCGATTCTCTTAATTACGACCGGGGAGCAGGCTTTGTTTACTATATGGGAGGAGGAATCCTGACCCAGGAAGATAGCCGGCTCACAAGCGGCAGGGGGCGCTATGTTCTCGATACGGAAGATTTCTATTTCATGGATAGTGTGGTGATTGTCAATCCGGAGTATACCATCCATACCGATAGCCTGAGGTACAATACCAGGCTTGAGATTTCTTACTTTAGTGGTCCCACTGTAATCACTGGTGAGGAGCGCTATATCTACTGTGAAAACGGATGGTACGATATGCAGCAGGATATCTCCTATGTAAGCGATAACGCCTATATGGAAGAGGCTGGACGAATATTGAAAGGAGATACCCTCTATTACGAAGCGCAACAGGGATTTGGCAGAGCTGTCTCCAATGTTGAGTTGATCGATACGGCCCAGAACATGACGCTGAAAGGAAATTTTGGACTCTATTACAGCGAACAGGAATCGGCCATGGTCACCGACAGCGCCCTGATGATACAAATAGACGGATCCGATACCATGTACGTTCACGCCGATACCCTGCGCACCATGCAGAATCCGGATAAGGAGGAGCAAAGCAGAATCCTCAGGGCCTATTATAAAGTAAAAATATTCCGAACCGATCTGCAGGTCATGTGCGATTCCCTGGTATTTGTGGAGGCTGATAGTGCTTTTGATTTCTTTGGAGACCCGGTGATCTGGTCAGACGAAAACCAGTTAACCGCCAGTCATATAAGGATTTATATGGTGAATCAGCAACTGGAAAAAATGCAGATGAACGGTGTCGCTTTCGTTGCCTCCAAGAAAGATTCCGTGAGTTTTGACCAGATGAGAGGCAAGGAGATGACCGGCTACTTTAAAGAGAATAAGCTGGACCGGATACTAGTGACGGGAAATGGACAAACCATCTATTATGCAACCGACCAGGATATTATTGTAGGAGCCAACAAAACGGTATCTTCCAATCTGACTATCTATCTGAATGAGAATAAAATTTCCAGTGTTGTATACACCTCAAAACCTGATGGAACCTATTATCCCCTCAACATGTTTCCTGTCGAAGAGGCACGTTTAAGTGATTTTAAGTGGTTGGAGGATTGGCGCCCCCTCACCTGGGAAGATATATTTATTTGGAAATAGATCAGTATTCGTCCTCGTTGAAGAAGAAATCATCCTTGCTGGGATAATCGGGCCAGATATCTTCAATGCTCTCATATACATCGCCTTCATCCTCAATTTCCTGTAGGTTTTCTATAACTTCCATTGGGGCACCTGATCTGATGGCAAAGTCAATCAACTCTTCCTTCGTGGCAGGCCACGGTGAATCTTCAAGTTTTGAGGCTAATTCCAGGGTCCAGTACATCTATATTCTAAATTATTATTACTACTGCCTTTAAAAGCCGCAAATTTAGAAAAAAAATCAATTCCTACAAACCCGGGTTCCAAGGTTCCTGTTTAAGTCCGGAAAGGTGGGCGATTTTACGTGAAAGTACAAAAAAATAATCGGAAAGACGGTTATAAAATCGAATGATATCTTCCTGAATATTAACATCTTGAGCAAGCTTCAATATACACCGCTCGGTGCGCCTGCAAACGGTCCGTGCGATGTGGGCCTGTGATACCGCCAGATCTCCACCCGGTATAAGAAAGGAGCTAAGGGGTTCCAGGGAAGCATCCATTTCGTCGATTTTTGCTTCCAGGAAGCTTACCTGCTCATCCCCCACCACAGGAATCTCCAGGGGACAATCATCACAATCAGCGGCCAGCACGGAAGCAGTGGCCATCTGAATATTCAGTATGCTTAAGAGATCATCCCGAATCTGCACATCTTTTACCAGATCACGTAACATGGTGGTATGAGCCATCAGCTCGTCTACCGTACCATAAGCTTCGATGCGGGCGTGAAACTTGGGTACACGCCTGCCTCCAATAAGGGAAGTCTTTCCCTTATCTCCACCCTTGGTATAAATGCCGGATTTTTTTATTTCTCTGGATTTTTATTGATCTCTATATTATCGATTTCCCCATCGAGCAAGTGGATGATCCGGTGTGCATATCGGGAAATGGACTCCTCATGGGTTACCAGGATAATTGTATTTCCCCTCTCGTGGATCTGACCAAATAGCTTCATGATATCCACGGAGGTTTTCGAATCCAGGTTTCCTGTTGGCTCGTCGGCCAGTATAATGGAGGGGTCGTTTACCAGTGCACGGGCTACCGCCACCCTTTGTCTCTGTCCACCCGATAATTCATTGGGTTTATGGTCCATCCTGTCCGCAAGCCCCACTTCAGCGAGTGTAGTGCTTGCCTTCTTTGCGCGTTCCGATTTGGACACTCCGGCATATACCAGGGGCAACATCACATTCTCAAGTGCAGTATACCTGGGAAGCAGGTTAAAAGTCTGGAAGATAAAGCCGATCTCCTGGTTCCTGATCTCTGCCAGTCGGTCATCGTCCATCTTGCTTACATCGGTACCATTAAGGATATACTCACCACTTGTGGGAGTATCCAGGGCTCCCACCAGGTTCATCAGGGTAGATTTCCCTGAGCCTGATGGACCCATGATGGCCACATACTCATTTGTCTTGATATCAATATCCACAGAGCGAAGAGCTTTAACGACAATTGAGCCTATATAATAATTCTTAACTATCTTATCCAGACTGATAATTGTTTCCATATTCATAAAAATTGTAGACGAAAATACATATTAATAGAATATATAATTCATAAAAGGTTTAAAACTTAATTTTAATTTCTGTTTTATGAAGGTCTTTTCTTAAGAGCAGGATTCCCATATGAAAGAGGTCAATGCTCACCTGCACCTCGGGCCAGGAGCATACCTCTTTCCAGGCCCTGTGCATTCCCCTGGACCAGTATATATCATCCATCACAATCACTGCTTCCTCCCCTGCCCTTTCCACAAGTTTCCGTACATAGGCCACCGCAGGTTCATAATGGTGATTGCCATCCACGAAAGCAACAAAGCGCTCAGGGATCAGGGGCAAAATATGCTCCAGCTTCTCGCTCATTTCGCCCCAGTGGATGGATACTGGTCCCAGACAGAGTCTTACTATCAATTGGGCGGCCTGATTGGCACGTTCCCTGTCTCCCTCAATGGAGTGCAGAGGAGTTTCGGGTGCTCCGGATGAGAGGTAGAGGGTGCTTATACCCATTCCCGTACCCAGTTCGACAATCATCTCCGGCTGAAACCATCTGGTGATCCTGTAGAGCAAGAAGCCATATTTCATTGAAACCGATGAACGCCTTACAAAGCTATGTTTGAAACCTAGCCTATGGTGCTCCTTCAGGATGGCCTCAGGAGCTTCCGTCCCCTGAGAATTAAAAAGCACCCCGTTTACAAACTCAAACAAGTATGGCGAATGGATTCCATGTCCTTTCCGGTGCCTGAAATAAAACAGGTGCTTTATGTATTTGAATATTCGCCAGGCCATGACCTATTTCTGCAATAGCTTAATTTTACATAAATTGCTTCACGCATGCAACAATATCTTCAACAGGACATACAATTTCTTCCAGGGGTGGGACCCAAACGTGCAGATATTCTCAGGGAGGAACTGAATATCTCTACCCTTGAGGATCTGCTAACCTACTACCCTTATCGCTATGTTGACCGGAGCAGGTTCTTTAAAATTTCGGATGTTACATCCGATATGCCCTTTATCCAGATCAAAGGAAAGATCCAGGGATACGCCTCCATTGGCAAGGGACGGGGAAAAAGGCTTGTGGCCGATTTTACCGATGGAAGCGGACGCCTGGAGCTGGTCTGGTTCAGGGGGGCCAAATGGATTCCCGAAAACTACCCCATTGGAAAAGAACTGGTGGTCTTCGGCAAGCCATCGGTGTATCAGCGAAAGCTGAATGTGGTCCACCCGGAATTGGAAGACCCTGAAAAAAAACATGTAGTCAGCTCCAGCTTGCAGGCGGTATACTCCACCACAGAGAGACTGAAAGATAACTACCTCACATCCAAGGCCATCAGTAAACTAATGGCCAACCTGATCAAGGATCTCCCCAGAAAATTTGAAGAGACCCTGCCGGCCTGGCTATTACAAAAGCTGAACCTGATCAACCTGGACACGGCTATGCGGCAGATCCATTTCCCGGATGCGACCGCACAGTATAAAAAGGCTGAGCTACGTCTTAAATTCGAGGAGCTCTTCTATATCCAGCTCAATATCCTGCAAGGTAAAAATGAGCGAAACAAGCGATTTCGCGGGAATGTTTTTGAAACTGTGGGAGAAAGTTTCAACACCTTTTATACAGAGCACCTGCCCTTTGAACTGACCGGGGCCCAGAAAAAGGTGATGAAGGAGATACGAAGAGACATGGGGTCGGGGCGCCAGATGAACAGGTTGTTACAGGGCGATGTGGGAAGCGGGAAAACCCTGGTGGCACTAATGTCCTTGCTTATAGCCATAGATAATGGATTCCAGACCTGCATCATGGCACCCACGGAAATTCTTGCACAGCAGCACTTTAAGAGCATCAACAGCTTTCTGGACGGTATGGATGTTCGTGTGGAGCTGCTCACAGGCTCTGTGAAAAAGGCAGTCCGCATCCCCATCCATGAGGGCTTGCTGGACGGAACCGTACATATCCTTATTGGCACGCATGCGGTGATTGAAGATGTTGTTCAGTTTAAACGGCTTGGACTGGTGGTGATCGATGAGCAACACCGCTTCGGGGTAGCTCAGCGGGCAAGGCTCTGGAACAAGGCCGATGTGTTGCCTCATGTTCTTGTGATGACTGCTACACCCATCCCCCGTACCCTGGCCATGACCCTATATGGGGACCTGGATGTATCTGTGATTGATGAACTACCCCCTGGCCGGAAAGCCATAGTTACCCGTCACTCCTACGATTCCAAAAGGCTCATGGTGTTTGGCTTTCTGAAAAAACAGCTGGCCCTCGGCCGGCAAGCCTATATAGTCTACCCCCTGATCAAGGAATCGGAATCCATGGATTACAAGGACCTCGAAGATGGACTTGAAAGTATCTCACGTGCCTTCCCACCGCCCCAGTACCAGGTCAGCGTGGTGCACGGGAAAATGAAACCCGAAGAAAAAGAGGCCTCTATGGCCCACTTCGTAGCCGGCCGAACCCATATCATGGTGGCCACCACAGTGATCGAAGTGGGTGTGGACGTAAGCAATGCCTCCATTATGATCATTGAAAGTGCCGAACGCTTCGGACTTTCCCAGCTTCACCAGCTTCGTGGCCGGGTGGGTCGTGGAGCCGATCAGTCCTACTGCATCCTGATGACGGCTTACAAACTTTCCGATGAGGGAAGAAAAAGGATCGAGACCATGGTGCAGACCAATGATGGATTTGAAATTGCCGAGGTGGATTTGAAATTACGGGGCCCCGGTGATATAGAAGGGACCCAGCAAAGTGGTGTCCCTTTCAACCTGAAGATCGCCCACCTGGGCAGAGACAGTCAAATTCTACAGTTGGCAAGGGATACAGCTGAGCTGATCATTTCGGAAGACCCCAACCTGAAGCTCGAAAAGAACTTCATCTTTGTCAAACACATTAAGAAAGGGAATCCCAAGCGGATCGATTGGGGGAAAATAAGTTAATCTTTGACGCAACGGACCGAGAAGCCCAGTCGCATGTCGTTGTATTGCCGGTAGACCTGTTCCCTGTCGAAATTTAAAGTTCTGTACCAGGCATTATCTGTCCCTTCCTCCGCTAAGGTGCTCCAGAATGCGGCAGATTGATCAATACTGTAGAACAGCCCCTTTGCATTGCGAAAGCCTCCTGGAACTGCAGTAAATCCACTGGAATTGGAACCTCCTGAATTGGAGAATTCCCATTTTGAAAATCCGGTCTCTTTTAACTGAGCTCCCTCATCGCTTCCGCGCCAGTCATAATTATCCGCATCGATCTGACTCATACCCAAAAACATTTCCAGAACTTTCCATTCTGCATCAGACGGTAGATGCCATCCATCGGGACACACACCCTGAATGCCACTGGGAATGGTATCGATGCTTAGCTCTCCGTTCATGGCTGCTGCCCAGGTGTACAATGCTCCACTGGTATCACTGTATTCACTTAGGTTATCATACCAGCAATAAGCCTGCACATCCGGTGTCATGGCATTCCATTCTGCCTCATCGCTGATCTGTGTAATGGGAGTCCCATCAGGATAATGACTTACCTTCAGGTTCTCTGCCATCCAGACCTGAGTTCCGATTTCAATGGTCCCGTATGAGTTTCCGTCAATATCGCTCACCGATCCATAAGTCAAATCGGGATTCAGGCCTCCGAGATTATCAACCAGCACCAAAATATTCACGGCGGTGGATTTAGCTTCATCATCTGTGGCGGTAGCACTTAAAATATAGGGTCCCAATTCCAGATCAGCTGTATTCCAATTGTATACATGGGAAGAAGCTTCTGCTGTCGCCACTAAATCACCCTCCACATAAATATTTATCTCAGTAATAGAGCCATCCTCATCCTCGGCCATTGCCTTTACAGGAACTATCTCCGCCTGTAATACGGTCGCTCCATCCGGTGGAGTAACTATCTCTACAGTAGGCGCTACATTTTCCTTTTCCTTACAAGCCGAAAAAAGTATGAATGGAATTATAAATATAATTTTCAGTGTTGTTCCTATTTTTCTCATTGTGGTAAAATTCAGCAAACTTAATCTCCAAAAACTGCGCCAAAGTAAGAAGAATAATTCAAACAGTGCTGAAACTATTTATATCGCTTATAAATAGCTCAGAAAATAGATTAATATGACATGCAACAGGTGAGATTCATCCAACATAGATAATTTTGTGCCCATGATTGAGCACGAGGGTATCATTGACCATATTGATGGAGATGTGGCACATGTAAAAATCGAAAGTGTCTCGGCATGTGCTTCCTGTCATGCCAAAGGGGTCTGCAGTGCTGCTGATCAGGAAGAGAAGTTCCTGCTTGTTCCCCTTCAAGGTGCCACACACCAACAGGGAGAACCTGTTCATGTTCAGATAGCACAACACCTGGGATTCAGGGCGGTTGCTCTGGGCTACGTCTACCCATTCCTTGTATTGATGGCCGTACTCATTGGCCTGATTGCCGCTGGTATGGAAGAGCTAAGAGCCGGTGGATTTGCTCTGCTATCCATCATCCCATATTACCTCGTTCTATATATGTTCCGCGATCGCCTATCAAAGTCATTTACATTTAGCATCAAGAAAACTTTCACTGTCCAATGAGCCAGATTATTATTTATACCATTATCACACTGGTAGCTATTGGGGCCGCTGCAGCAATCATCCTCTATTTTGTCGCTCAGAAATTCAAAGTTTATGAGGATCCTCGTATCGATGAGGTTGAAGAGGCACTTCCGGCAGCCAATTGTGGTGGATGCGGATTTCCCGGTTGTCACAATTTTGCAGAAACGCTTGTAAAAACTGAATCCTGGGATGATCTTTTCTGTCCCGTAGGTGGAAATGACACCATGTCAAAGGTGGCTGGCATCCTGGGAAGAGAAGCTATAGAACAGGCACCAAAAGTGGCTGTTGTCAGATGCAACGGTACACCCGAATTCAGACCCAGGGTCACTACTTACGATGGAGCACCTACCTGTGCCATTGCCCACAGTCTTTACGCAGGCGAGGGAATATGTCCCCATGGTTGCCTGGGTTTGGGAGATTGTGTGGTCGTATGCAACTTCGATGCTATCCATATGGATCCTGATACGGATCTGCCCGTAGTAATTGACGATAAATGCACTGCCTGCGGAGCTTGTGTGGAGGCCTGTCCCAGGGATATTATCGAGCTTCGGAAGAAGAATAAAAAGGACAGGAAGATTTTTGTGAGCTGTATCAATGAGGAGAAAGGTGCCGTGGCTAAGAAAAACTGCAGCGTGGCCTGCATTGGATGTGCTAAATGCTTTAAGGTTTGCAAGTATGACGCCATTACCATGGAGAATAACAAGGCATTTATCGATTCCGAAAAATGCGTGTTATGTCGCAAATGTGTGCTTGAGTGCCCGACCAGTGCTATTCTTGAACTAAATTTCCCCCCTCCCAGGAAAAAAGAACCCGTAGTAGAGGCCAGTGAAACTGAAATCAAATAGAGCTTATATAAACAGGCGAGTCAATGAGTATTAAAACATTTTCAAGAGGCGGTGTTCATCCTCCCGACAATAAACTTTCGGCAGGTAATAAGATCGTTGAACTCCCCCCTCCCGAATTAGCGACAATCCCCTTGTCGCAACATCTGGGCGCCCCTGCTAAAGTGCTTGTGAATCGTGGCGACCAGGTGAAGGTGGGACAGTTGATAGCCCAGTCCGAAGGCTTTGTTTCCACCAATATCCACTCTTCAGTTTCAGGGAAAGTTTTGAAGGTGGACCAGTTTATGGATAGTTCGGGATATCGCAGAATGGCTGTACAGATCCAGGTGGAGGGAGACCAGTGGATGGAGACCATTGACCGGTCAGACGATCTGGTACGAAATTCTGTGCTTCCTGCAGAAGATATACGGAAAAAAATCCTTGAAGCGGGGATCGTCGGATTGGGTGGGGCCACTTTTCCCAGTCATATAAAGCTAATGGTCCCCCAGGGGAAGACTGCTGAATACGTGATAATCAATGGAGTGGAGTGCGAGCCCTACTTAACGGCCGATCACGCCCTGATGATGGAGCGAAGTGAAGAACTACTCTCTGGAATTCAACTCCTGATGATAGGATTGGGTGTTGAGAAAGCCATAATCGGAATTGAAAACAACAAGCCGGATGCCATTGAGAAGATGAAGGAAATCACCAGGGGTAGTTCGGTGTCTGTGCAGGGAATGAAGGTGATGTATCCCCAGGGAGGTGAAAAACAGCTGGTTCAGGCGCTGCTCAAAAGAGAAGTTCCTTCGGGCGGACTGCCCATCGATGTGGGTGTTGTTGTATTTAATGTGGGGACAGCCCATGCGGTCTATGAAGCAGTCATGAAAAACCGTCCGCTGATCAACAGGATAGTTACAGTTACAGGCAAAGGCCTGGATAAACCCTCCAATTTTATGGTCAGGATCGGAACTCCAGTTTCTTCTCTTATTGAAAAGGCAGGAGGATTACCCGAAGCTACAGCAAAGGTGATCAATGGAGGACCGATGATGGGAAAGGCTTTGTCCACAATAGATGTTCCTGTTGTAAAGGGAAGCTCAGGGATTCTCCTGATGGATGAGAGCGAAGCCCGGCGCAAAGACGTAAAGCCCTGTATCCGCTGTACAAAATGCGTAAGCGTTTGTCCCATGGGTCTTGAGCCCTACCTGCTGATGACCCTTAGTGAGAAGAGCTTCTTTGAACGGATGGAGCCGGAGAAGGTGATGGACTGCATCGAATGCGGAAGTTGCAGTTATACATGTCCCTCTTCACGTCCCCTGCTCGACTATATCAGGCTGGGAAAAGCGGAAGTCGGTAAAATCATGAGAGCACGAAAAGCTGTTTAAGAAAGATAAGCTAAGATGAATAAATTTATTGTATCACCATCACCACATGCCTACACGGACGAATCGGTCCCAAAACTGATGTATGGGGTGATTATTTCACTGCTTCCAGCCCTGGCTGTATCGGTCTATTTTTTCGGAATCGGGATGATTATCGTAAGCTCCGTGTCTGTGGCTTCCTGTATCCTGTTCGAGTACCTGATCCAACGCTATATGATGAAGGTGAAACCCACCCATCTGGATGGTTCGGCATTGCTGACAGGTCTTTTGCTGGCCTTCTGCCTTCCGGCCAATATACCATTCTGGATCGTGATGATTGGTGCGCTTGCGGCAGTAGGGATCGGAAAGATGACCTTTGGAGGCCTGGGGAACAATATCTTTAATCCTGCCCTGGTGGGACGTGTGTTCCTCTTTATTTCCTTCCCTGTGGCCATGACCGCCTGGCCCGAACCCGGACAATGGATGCACTATACCGATGCAGTGACCGGTGCCACTCCACTTGGACTTATGAAAGAAGGGCTTGCAAACCGCACGGTTGGAGAGATTATGCCTGAAGTTCCATCTTTCCTGAATCTTTTGCTTGGAAAAACCATGGGCTCTGCAGGAGAAGTATCTGCACTGGCCCTTTTGCTTGGAATGCTCTATATGATGTACCGGAAAATCATTTCCTGGCACATACCCATCACGATCCTGGCAACAGTTGCTATTTTTACCGGGATCCTCTGGCTGGCCAATCCCGATCGTTTTGCCGATCCCCTGTTCCACCTGCTTACCGGTGGACTCATGCTTGGGGCCATCTACATGGCCACCGATTACGTCACCTCACCCATGACTCCTAAGGGTATGATTATTTATGGAGTAGGTATTGGGGTCGTGACCGTACTGATCCGGGTCTTTGGCGCCTATCCCGAAGGGGTCCAATTTGCTATTTTGATCTTCAATGGCTTCACGCCGCTGATCAATAAATATGTCAAACCTAAACGTTTTGGAAAGGAGGTGAAACATGGCTAAAAAAGAATCCACTTTTCTGAGCATGGTAGCCACCCTCTTTGTGGTTACGCTGGTGGCAGCCGGATTACTGGGATCGGTCTTTGCCCTTACCAAGGAGCCCATCCGCCTGGCTGAACTGAAGAAAAAGAATGAAGCCATCCAGGTGGTAGTACCCGGTTTTGATAACGAGCCCTCCCAGGAAGTGGAGCGCGTTTTTATGGATGGCGACAGCATTTACCTGTATACCGCTCGCCAGGGTGAGGAGATTCTGGGAACTGCTGTGGAAACCTTTACTAACAACGGATTCAGTGGTCAGTTTAAGCTAATGGTAGGATTTGCTCCGGATGGCTCCATCATCGATATTGCTGTGATCAAACATGCGGAGACGCCCGGATTGGGCGATAAGATGGAGAAGGGAAAAAGTGATTTCAGTGTGCAGTTTATGGGCAAACACCCCGACAGCTTTAATATAGCTGTTACCAAGGACAGGGGCGATGTGGATGCCATTACTGCCTCTACAATCACCTCCAGAGCCTATTGCGATGCGGTGACACGTGCCTATGGAGCTTTTATGAAAAGTCAAAAAGAAAACTAATATGAACCAGTGGAAAAACTTTAGCAAAGGATTTATCAAGGAGAATGCGGTATTCGTATTGTTCCTGGGATTGTGTCCCACCCTGGGAGTCACCACTTCAGCCATCAATGGTTTGGGAATGGGACTGGCCACCACCTTTGTTCTGGTGATGTCCAACCTGGTCGTCTCCCTGGTAAAGAATCTGATCCCTGACAAAGTTCGGATCCCTGCTTTCATCGTGATCATTGCCACCTTTGTTACAGTGGTCGAACTAGTAATGAAAGGCTACGTTCCGGCCTTGTTTGATGCCCTGGGGCTTTTTATCCCACTGATTGTTGTTAACTGCGTTGTACTGGGAAGAGCAGAAGCCTTTGCCTCTAAAAATACCATCTGGTCCTCTTTGGTGGATGGCGCCGGAATGGGTCTGGGATTCACCATGGCACTCACCGTTCTGGGAGCTGTCAGGGAACTCCTGGGAAGTGGGGCATTTTTTGGAATGAAACTGATCAGCGGCGATGCCATGCTGCTCTTCATCCTCCCTCCGGGAGCATTCCTCGCCCTCGGGTACCTGCTGGTTCTTGCCAATATGATTAAAGAAAAAAGCTCCTGACCATGGAATATATCCTGATCATCATCTCTGCTGTATTTGTCAGCAACATCGTTCTCAACCAGTTCCTGGGGATCTGTCCCTTTATAGGTGTATCCAGTAAAGTTGAGACTGCTATTGGCATGACCGGTGCAGTCACCTTTGTCATGGTCATCGCCACCCTGGTCACCTACCTGATTTACCACTCGGTACTGGTACCGCTGGACATTGTCTACATGCGCACCATCACCTTTATCCTGGTCATTGCATCCCTTGTTCAGCTTGTGGAGATCATCCTGAAGAAGATCTCCCCCCCACTCTATCAGGCGCTTGGAATTTTCCTGCCCCTGATTACTACCAATTGTGCTGTTCTGGGTGTGGCTGTACTGGCCGTTCAGAAAGACTTTGGCCTTTTGGAAAGCACCGTTTATGCCATTGGTAATGCCATTGGTTTTGGGCTGGCTCTGATCACCTTTTCGGGAATCCGCGAACAGCTTGATCTGCTGAATGTCCCCAAACGGATGAAAGGTGTTCCCATCGCCTTTATTGTGGCCGGATTGATGGCCCTGGCATTTATGGGATTTACAGGGATTGTATAATCCGCTGCGCGGATGTTAGTGCTTAGTAGTTAATATGTCTGAAACGATCATCCAGAATACAGTTGCGTTTGTAAAGCTTACCCTGGCAGGAGCCGAAGGAGGGCATGACTGGTACCATATTGAACGGGTCTGGAATACAGCCCGGTATATCCGGGAACAGGAGGGCTCGGGCGACCTGCTGACCATCGAGCTGGCTGCCCTGCTGCATGATATTTCGGATGCAAAGTTCAATGGCGGCGATGATGAGATAGGAAGCCGGATGGCCAGTGAATTCCTCCTGGAACAGGATGTGGACCGGGAGATCCTGGAGCATGTTCAAGCCATCATCAAACATGTATCCTACAAGGGAGGATTTAGCCAGGATCAGATCTCCACCATTGAGTTCCATATTGTTCAGGATGCCGACCGGCTGGATGCCATCGGTGCCGTTGGAATTGCCAGGGCCTTTAACTACGGGGGATTTAAGAACCGGCCCATCCACAAGCCAGAGATGCCCCTACAGGAGTATAAGGATTCAAAGGCTTATCACAAGTCGGATGCCCCAACCATCAACCACTTCTACGAGAAACTGCTGAAACTGAAGGATCTGATGAATACCTCCACTGGCCTTAAGATGGCAGAGGAGCGGCATACCTATATGCTCGATTTCCTGGATCGTTTTTACAGGGAGTGGAATCCGGGCAAATAATTCACCTAAAACAGGTAATTCAGGTTGATATATAAGCCTGTTTCACCATCTGCCTTTTTGGCTGCCATACCATAATCCACTGTTAAAATGAAATTCTGGTTCAGGGCAAAGTGGATTCCTCCACCAAAACCTATGTGTGGAACCTCATTTGCGTCCAGGTCTAGGATCTGGTCAGGCAGGTCATCTGGCAAGACATCCGGCATACCGGAATAATCAAAATTATATTTCTGAGTAACCATACCTGCATCCACAAATGCCGAAAGTGCAATATAAAAGTTCTGCTTAAACAGGGATGTCCTCAGGATTTTCCCCCTGAGTTCCACGTTTCCAAAGGCAAAGCCATCACCCACAATTCTGTTACGCTTGACCCCTCGAACAGTTTTGGCTCCACCCACACCGTCTCTGGTTAGTTTTGGAGCAGATTGAAACATGAATGGCATCATATAGAAAGGCATTTCGCCCCCTAATTTCCCCTGGTAGGAAAGTCTGTAAGCAAAGTTCATCCATTCCGGGATCAGGGTGAAATACTGCCGGTGAGTAAGAATAATTCTACCATAGCTATAATCGGTATTGCTTAAGAAGGAAGGAGCGTAATGCAACTGCATTTCCGACCAGACACCAGTAAATGGATTGGGTTCATTGTCCCTGGTATCGTAGACGAGTCCACCCTTCAAAATTGTATGGTTTCCTCCTTTGGCTTGGTCTGCCTTGATTATTCCCCAATCCAAATAAGAGCCATAGAGCGAATTATCCGAGAGCAAATCATCATCTTTCCCTTCGTTCAAATCATTCACATCCACTAAATCAATAGAACTCCCATAATAGGCGATACCACCCAGCCAACGTAACTTTTGACCAATGATCTCTCCCTGAAAATCAGCCTTCAGCCTTAAGAGTTTCCTTGAATGCCTGTAAAAAAGCCTGTTAGCTAATCCCTCTGAGTCATAGCTAGCCTCATATTCCCAGTCATAGACCGCCTGGTAACCATTAAAACCAAAGAAGTCCAGTGACTTCTCCGTCAGGTAGCTGGCCTCAAA
>Ga0164315_10001599_pt1 | contig 17037 bp, 12 predicted proteins | sample GuaBasSedimGuay6_FD_113737 | JGI IMG/M metagenome (GOLD analysis project Ga0164315, IMG submission 113737) | Subseafloor sediment microbial communities from Guaymas Basin, Gulf of California, Mexico - Guay6, Core 4569-2, 0-3 cm | ecosystem: Environmental > Aquatic > Marine > Hydrothermal vents...
TTGTCAATTGGCTTTGCTGTCATTGGTTGTCAATTGGCTTTGCCGTCATTGGTTGTCATTTAATCCTGCAACACTCCAAATGATTACTACCTTCTCTTCATTCCCTGCATCATGTTGGCCATCTTTCTGCCACCACCGCCAGTCATCATTTTCATCATCTTGCTAGTCTCACCAAACTGTTTAATCAGTCTGTTAACCTCCTGAATATTTGATCCAGCACCTTTGGCAATACGCTTTCTTCTCGTACCATTTAAAATCTTTGGATTTTCACGCTCGAGGGGTGTCATAGATTGGATAATTGCCTCAATGCCCTTGAAAGCATCATCATCAATATCAACATCTTTAATGGCTTTGCCCATCCCTGGAATCATCCCCATAAGGTCTTTAACATTACCCATTTTCTTTATTTGCTGAATCTGCTTCATAAAGTCGTTGAAGTTGAACTGATTTTTTGCAATTTTCTTTTGCAACTTCCTGGCTTCTTCTTCATCAAACTGTTCCTGTGCTTTTTCAACAAGGGTAACAATATCACCCATGCCAAGAATACGGTCGGCCATACGACTTGGATGGAATAGGTCGAGGGCATCCATCTTTTCACCAATACCCACAAACTTAATTGGTTTCTCAACCACCGATCTGATAGTAAGTGCCGCACCACCACGGGTATCACCGTCTAGTTTGGTAAGAACAACGCCATCAAAGTTTAATAAATCATTGAACGCCTTGGCAGTGTTAACAGCATCCTGACCAGTCATAGCATCAACTACAAATAAGATTTCCTGAGGATTGACGGCCTCTTTGATATTTGAAATCTCTTTCATCATCTCCTTATCAACCGCCAATCGACCGGCGGTGTCAATGATTACAATATTATTTCCGTATTCCTTTGCCCTTTTTACTGCATTTTTTGCAATGTCAACCGGACTATTGTTTTCCTCTTCTGAATAAACTTCAACACCTACTTGTTCACCAAGCACTTTCAACTGGTTGATGGCAGCAGGGCGATAAACATCACCTGCAACAAGCATTGGTTTGCGTCCTTTTTTGCTCTTTAAATAGTTGGCCAGTTTGGCTGAGAAGGTTGTTTTACCAGATCCCTGAAGCCCGGCAATAAGAATAACTGCAGGATCACCCTTTATGTCGATGTCGACCTGCTCACTACCCATTAATGTGGCAAGTTCGTCATGAACTACCTTAACCATAAGTTCTCCCGGCTTAACCGCCGTTAGAACATTTTGTCCGAGTGCTTTTTCCTTAACGTTAGCAGTAAATTCTTTGGCGATTTTGTAACTTACGTCAGCCTCAATAAGTGCCTTACGAATTTCTTTAATCGACTCTGCAACATTAATCTCTGTAATGCTTCCCTGACCTTTTAATATTTTGAACGACCTATCCAGTCTGTCGCTTAATCCTTCAAACATATTGTTGTTATTTTTTAGGCTGCAAAAGTAGTAAAAAAAAGAGTTCTGAATTAGAGGTTTAGCGATTGTAGTTTAAGCGTTACAGGTTTTTGTTTTTTCCATACTTTTACGCTTTTTATGAGGGTTTTGGGAGATTATTATAGGTTTTTCACTTTCAGTGGAGATTAATTCTTTATCTTCTTAATTATCAGGAATTTAGCATAATGGGGGTTGACGATTTAAATAATTTGTTTTTGAGGAGTGCTTTAACTGAGGAAAATCCTTTTATTTCTACTGATGAGGTTTTTTTGTGGCTTGAGGAAAGGAAGAGTTTAGTTGAGGTAAACGTTGAAAAGATAGTATTTGAAAAACTTACAGAATGGTCTTTCCATAAAGAAAACAATAATCTTAGTCACCAAACTGGGGGTTTCTTCTCTATCGATGGAGTAAAAGTTGCTACGAATGTTGGAGAAGTCAGGAGTTGGGAGCAGCCCATAATAAACCAGCCCGAGGTGGGAGTGCTTGGCATTATTACCAAGAAAATTAATGGCATATTGTATTTTCTGCTTCAGGCAAAGGTTGAACCAGGGAACATAGATTTTGTGCAGTTGGCGCCAACCCTTCAGGCCACAGCAAGCAACTACAACAGACTGCATAAAGGAATGAGGCCATTGTTTCTTAATTATTTCCTTAAGCCTAAAAGAGGCACTGTACTTTTAAATCAATTGCAAAGTGAGCAAGGAGCAAGGTTTCTGAAGAAAAGGAACAGGAATATGATAGTATTCACTGAGGATGATATTTCCGGCCATCAGGATTTTGTCTGGCTTACTTTGGGCCAAATAAAAAAACTCATGAAGACTAATAACCTTGTAAATATGGATACAAGAACTGTAGTCTCAGGGATTCCATTTGGCAGATACAGTGGTGAACAACTAGGGTTGTTTGATTCATTTAATTTAAAAACATCTGATAATACATTTAGTTTTGATCTGATGCGATCTGCTCTTGATTTTGATTCAGGTTTATTCACTTTTGACGAAATACTTACATGGTTCACTTCACTAAAAAGTCAATACACCCTTAATCTGGAAAAAACCTCAATTTTTAATATTAAAGATTGGAATATTGGTGAGTTTGAGATATCACACAAAAAGAATAAATATTTTAAGATTTTTGCAGCGAATATTAGTATTAGTAATCGTGAAGTTAAATCATGGCAACAGCCTTTAATAGAGCCTGTTGATGAAGGTGTTATTGCCTTTGTGACTAAAAAAATTAATGATGTTTTACATTTTCTTGTACAGGCAAAACTAGAGTGTGGTAATTATGATGTTCTGGAAATGGCACCAACTGTTCAGTGCATAACCGACAGTTATGATGCCTCTGAAGAATTACCATTTTTAAATTATGTGCTTACTGCTGATGAGAATCAAATAAAATACGATACTTACCAATCGGAAGAGGGTGGCAGGTTTTTTCATGAGCAAAATAGAAACTTGATAATTGAAGCAGATGAGGATTTTGATGAGAAGTTGCCCAGGAATTATATTTGGCTGACATTAAATCAGTTAAACATGTTTCTTAAATTTAATAATTATTTGAATATTCAATCGAGGAGCCTTATTGCGGCCATCGATTTTACATAAATTACAATGAGAATACCATTTAATAAGCCATATATTTCTGCAAAGGATGAGCAATATGTTCTTGAAGCACTACGCTCTGCGAGGCATTCGGGTAATAATGCTTTTGGGCAAAAAGCCATTTCTTTTATGAAAGATAAATATGGCTTTCAGGAAGTTTTCCTAACTCCATCCTGTACAGCAGCAATGGAAATGGGTGCTTTATTATCTGATATTAAACCGGGCGATGAAGTTATTTTACCTTCATACACTTTCAGTTCAACCGTAAATGCAGTGATTATTTTTGGGGCAATACCAGTTTTTTGTGAGATTGATCCAAAGAGTTTAAATATTGATGTTTCTAAAATAGAGGAACTAATAACCCCCAAAACCCGAATGATTTTACCCATTGACTATGCTGGAATTTCTTGCGAAATTGATGAAATTATGCTGATTGCGAAAAAGCATAATCTTATTGTTATGCAAGATAGTGCTCAGTCGTATGGTGGGTTTTACAAAAATAAGCCCAACGGAAGTATTCCTCACCTAACAGCATTTAGTTTTCACGAAACTAAAAATATGAATGCAGGAGGAGAGGGTGGAGGACTTGTGGTAAATATTCCAGAATGGCATCAGCGTGGCTTTTTCATGCAGGAGAAAGGCACCGATCGAAGACTTGTATTAGATGGAGTTAAAAGTAAATATTCATGGGTTGACAAGGGTTCTAGTTATTTGTTGTCTGATATTTTGGCAGCTTCTCTGCTAGCGCAATTTGAAAATGAAGATGATATATTAGAAAAGCGCAAAAAAGTTACAGATGCATATTACGGTCTTTTTCAGTTACATCATGATGCTGGCAATTTGAGTATTTATCAGCCACAAAAACATATTAGCAGTAATCATCATGCTTTTTGGGTGGTTTTTGATAATAGTTCAAACAGATCTGTTTTCATGGAGAAATTAAGGGAATATGATATTCATGTTTACATTGGTTATCTGCCTCTTCATTCTTCCCCAATGGGAATAAAATATGGCTACAAGGCTGAAGACTTAATACTTACAGAAGATATTGCTTCAAGGGTAGTTCGCTTACCATTTTATGCCGGAATGGCTGATGAAGGTTTGGATTACACAATTGAAAAAATGACATTGGTACTAAATAAAATTTATGGCTAGTAAAGGCAAACTTAGGTTTTGTATAGTTGGGTGCGGTAATGTGGCATTGAAATATGGAATTGATGCCATAATTAATTCTGGTGTTTCAGAAGTTGTTGTATGTGTAGATCATGGTATTGCTAAGAAAAAGACTGTTAAGGAAATGTTCAATCTTCCCTTTGAACTGAAGTTTTCTGATGCCCTACAGAATTATGATTTTGATGCGGTTTATCTTTCTACTCCAACTGGCCTTCACAAGGAAATAGCATTTGAGGCATCTGAAAATGGGAAACATATTCTATGTGAAAAATCCCTCGCTTCTAATTTTAATGATGCAAAAGAAATGCTCAAATCTGCTGAGAAAAATGACGTTGCACTTTTTGAAGGGTTTATGTATCAGTTTCATAGTCAGCATGCATTTGTTAATAGATTATTGAAGGATAATAAAATAGGCAAGGTTTTTCAACTTAATGCCTGGTTTGGATTTCCTGGCAGACCTAATGAAGATTTCCGCTACAATAAACTAAAAGGTGGCGGTGCTTTGCTGGACGCTGGTGCTTACACTTTACATTTTGCTCGAAATTTCTTTGGTACTGAGCCAGAGGTAGTAAAGTCTGTTCTAAGTGGCGATATTAGAGTTAATTTAAGAGGTAATATTTTATTGAGTTTTGCTGAAAACAAAACAGCTCAACTCAGTTTCGCCATGAATAGTTTCTACAAAAACAAATATGAATTGTGGGGCGAAGATGGAATAATAAGAGTTGAAAGAGCATTTTCGGTAAGTCTTGATTACAAGCCTGTTGTTGTTCTTGAAAATAAAGATGGGCTTGAGAAATTTGAACTTGAGCCTGATAATCATTTTAAAAATGAAATAAAGTATTTTGTGCAGAATTACTCAAATAGCAGCATACGAGAAGAATGGAGTAGAGAAGCATTTGCACAGGCTGAATTAATTGAAAAAGTTGTGTAATTGTAAAAGAATTAGGGAAGTAAAAAAGCAAAAGTTGTTTTAGAAATTGTGGATAATAGGTTGCTAAATTCTAACAATTAGACTTTTAATTTGGAGTAATTTTTTTAATATTTGCAGACGAAAAATAAGGATAGATTGAAGATAGCAGTTAATACCAGATTACTATTAAAAAACAAACTCGAAGGGATCGGATGGTTTACCTACGAATCATTGAAGCGTATTGTTATTCAGCATCCAGAACATGAGTTTTTCTTTATTTTTGATCGTAAATATGATGAGAAATTTGTTTTTGCAGATAATGTAACACCAATTGTAATTGGCCCTCAGGCCAGGCATCCGATTTTACATTATTTATGGTTTGAACATTCTATCCCTGGGGTTTTAAAAAAGATTAAACCCGATATTTTTCTTTCACCCGATGCCTATAGCTCATTAAAAACTAAATACAAAACACTACTTGTAATTCATGATTTGAACTTTGAACATTTTCCAGAACATATGCCTTGGCTCGTTAGAAAATATTATACTTTTTATACTCCGCGTTTTGCTAAAAAGGCAAATAGAATAGCAACTGTTTCAGAGTTTTCAAAAAAAGATATTATTGAGCAATATGGTATTTCACCAAATAAAATAGATGTGGTTTACAATGGGGCAAATGAAAATTTTAAGCCTGTAAATGATGATATTAAAACTAAAATAAAACAAAAATATACTCAAGGTGAGGACTTTTTTGTTTTCATCGGTGCATTAAACCCAAGAAAAAATCTGGTAAATCTTTTCAAGGCTTTTGATATTTACAGAAGTCAAAATGAAACTGCAGTAAAACTTGTTGTTGTTGGAGAAAAAATGTGGTGGACAGGAAAAATAAAGGAAACCTACGACAGCATGAAATATAAGAATGAAGTAATATTTACTGGAAGACTTGAGCCTGATGAACTTTACAAGGTTGTTGGCACCTCTTTGGCAGTTACTTATGTTTCGATTTTTGAGGGTTTTGGAATACCTATTGTTGAAGCCTGGTACGCTGAAACGCCAGTAATAACTTCAAATGTTACTGCAATGCCTGAAATAGCAGGCGATGCAGCATTAATTACAGATCCGCTCCTGCCTGAATCCATTGCTGATGCAATGAAAAGTATTACCTTTGATGATGTGCTTCGACAGCAACTTATTGAAAAAGGAAAGATAAGAAGGCAGCAGTTTTCATGGGATAAAACCGCTGAAAACTTGTGGGCTTCAATAGAAAATACAATCAACCAATAAACAAACCATGAATATATTAATTTTAGGATCAGGAGGGCGAGAGCATGCATTTGCATGGAAGATGTCGCAGAGCCAAAAAGTAGAAAGGCTTTTTATCGCACCAGGGAATGCTGGTACAAAAGAGATTGGGACAAATCTACCAATTGATATCAATGATTTTAATGATGTAAAAAAGGCTGTAATCGAGAAGGAAATTGATATGGTGGTGGTTGGCCCTGAAGTGCCACTGGTTGATGGAATTCATGATAAGTTCCTTGAAGATGCAGCCTTGAAGAATGTGCCTGTTATTGGACCTAGAAGTCAGGGTGCCATGCTCGAAGGAAGCAAAGATTTTGCAAAGGATTTTATGCAAAAGTATGACATTCCAACAGCAGCGTACAAAACATTTAGTATTGATAATCTGGAAGAAGGTTACACATATTTAGATAGCCTTACTGCGCCTTATGTGCTTAAGGCTGATGGACTTGCTGCTGGTAAGGGAGTTTTAATTCTTAATGAACTTGAACTTGCAAAATCTGAACTTGAAAAGATGATTGATCAGGCTAAATTTGGGGATGCCTCTTCTAAAGTTGTGATTGAAGAATTTTTAGATGGGATTGAACTTTCTGTCTTCGTTTTAACAGATGGAAAATCATATGTCTTACTTCCTGAGGCTAAAGATTACAAACGTATTGGTGAGGGAGATACTGGCTTAAATACTGGAGGAATGGGTTCAATTTCGCCTGTGTTATTTGCCACTACAGATTTTATGCAAAAAATAGAGGAAAGAGTAATAAAACCTACTATCGACGGACTTATTGCCGAAGGCATTGATTACAAAGGATTTATTTTCTTCGGATTGATTAAAGTTGGTGATGATCCATATGTAATTGAATACAATTGTCGCATGGGTGACCCTGAGGCTGAGTCGGTCATTCCACGAATCAAATCTGATTTGGTAGAGGCTTTTGAAGCTGTTGCTGAGGGTACGCTGGAAGATTATAAAATAGAGTTTGACGAAAGAGTTGCTGCGACTATTATGCTTGTGTCGGGAGGATACCCGGAGGCTTATGAAAAGGGTAAAATCATTAGTGGTATTAATCACCTAAAGGATTGCATATTGTTTCATGCAGGCACAGAAACTGATATTGATACTTCAGAGGTCAAGACAAGTGGCGGAAGGGTTATGGCAGTGTGTTCATACGGAAGCAATATGGATGATGCGCTAAATTCAGTTTACGAAAAGGTTGCGTCAATCGACTTTGACGGTATGTATTTCAGGTCTGATATTGGTTTCGATTTAAAACTTTAACACTAGTAAATTGTTTGTTAGATTATATAAAACAGCTTATATTTTTCATGCATTAAGCTTAATAATTATTGCCATCTTATTTTGGTTGCCATCTTTTTTAAGTCTACAAACTTTGCAAATGGATAATACTGCTACGCCACTTTGTAGTTTGTATTTAAACTTGTTCGGAAATAATTACCTGGTTAATTTAATTGGTTCATTGGTATTAGTTATCCTTATTGGAATATTGGTTAATCAATTAATTATCATCAATGAATTTTCCGGAAAAACTACAATGCTAGGGATGTTTTACTTTGTTATTTTGAGTACATCAATGGCATCTTATGTAGTAATGAGCCCATTTTTATGGGTGTCATTTTTCCTCATGCTTATGCTTAATGAATTATTTAAATTACCTAAAGGCGAAAGGTCAATCCCCCTGGTGTTTAACGCTTCATTATATCTTGGAATTGCAAGTTTATTTTATTACCCATCTTTAGTGCTCATAGTTGTAATATGGGTGTCATTAATAATATTTAGAACAAGTAGTTGGAGAGAGTACGTAATTGTGATAATAGGAGCCTTTCTCCCTTTGTTTTTTGCTTTTACCTGGTATTATTTTAATGATAATCAAGAATTGTTTTTTTCTACAATTACTTCTGCATTTCAATTTGATTTTAGGATAATGCCAATACCAATTTTGGAACTAATAATAGTTATTCTTTTGTTGGGATTAATATTGCCTTCAATTGTAAAACTTGCTGGTGGTATCATGGAAAAAAGTATTGTCCTTCGTCAGAAACTTACGGTAACAATTTGGTTATTTGTTATTTCATTTTTAATAATTTTCTTTTTTGAGAAGCATACTTCAAATGGTCTTCTGCTTTCAGTTCCTTCAACAATAATCTTAACTAACATTAGTTTTGGGCTTAGCAGGAAGAGTTTTAAATGGTTTGATCTGTATGTAAGTCTAATATTTATTCTAATTTTTATTAATCATTACCTGGTACTTTTTGATGCTTAAGCATAGATTCTCTAATAAAATAGAGGCTGGCTGTGATGAGGCTGGCAGAGGGTGCCTTGCCGGACCGGTATTTGCGGCTGCTGTAATACTTCCTAAAAATTATAAGAATAAATATTTAAATGATTCGAAAAAACTAAATGAAAAGCAGAGGAACGAATTAAGAAAAATTATTGAGGAAGAAATCGATTTCTGGGCTGTTGCTCAGGTAAGTCCTGAGGAAATTGATGACATAAATATCCTAAATGCTTCCTTTTTAGCAATGCACAGAGCGATTTCAAAGCTTCAGCAAATGCCTGAGTTGTTACTGATTGATGGTAATAGGTTTAATAAATATGAGGACATTCCTCATGAGTGCATCATAAAGGGAGATGGAAAATATATGTCCATAGCGGCTGCATCAATTCTTGCTAAAACTCATCGCGATGAATTTATGAAAAAGGCAGCTAAAGAGTATCCTGATTATTCTTGGGAAAAGAATAAAGGCTATCCCACACTTGAGCACAAAATGGCCATTCAGGATCACGGCATTTGTAGTTTGCACAGAAAAACCTTTAATAGTAATATTCAATTAAAACTCAAATTGTGAGTTCTGGGTTTATATTTTGGAACAATACCTGAGTTTTATTTATCTACCGAAATCCTTTGTGTAACATGCATCCCATTTCTGTTTAGAACACCGACCCTTTTTCAAACTAAATTTTAGAGAAAAATAAATATCCATACCATCTAAATCAGTAACACCAAGTAATATTCCTAGTCTTTCAGTACCAATTGTAAGAGGTCCAAATCTAATAGCTGTTCCAAGTCTGACATATTCATATTGTAGAATTGAAATGGGTAAACTAAAAGCAAACCAGTCATTTTCATAACGTGGTACTATTGCTAATTGTGAAGGGCGTCGTAACTGCTTGGCATTAAATCTTATGGGCTGTATCCACAAAGCAGACAGGTAAACATTTTTAATCATATTAGTTTCAAATTGAAGACTAATGGCTGTTGGTAGTCCTATGGTTATTTTATCAGCAGTTTTAGATTCATCAGGATCTCCATAAAAAACCTGACTTAACTCTTCCATGGTTTGGTTTAAGTTATGATACTCAACTGTATCAAACTCTGCCCAGTAAACGCTAACATTATCAAAACTATGTTTTTGAGTATTCTTGTTTAAAGAAACCCCGCCAATATCGAGGAGAGAAATTCCAATCCTGTACAAATATTCTTCATAAGGTTTACTGCAATATTTATCACTCCCTGATGGTGGAAAATTATTTTTAAGTCTTGTATAAACAAAGCCAATGTCGAACCCTGCACCCATACCTTTAACCAAAGGTCCTTGATAAATTACATCAGTTGAATCATAGTTAACTGGAAGGGCAATTCCAACTTCAGCGTCCCAGTTGAATATCTGAATAGTTTCAGGGTCATAAACAATGTAATTAATGTTTTTGTTTGTGATGTAAGCGCCTTCATGGGCAAGCATGACTTTCGCGTTAAGCCCAATACTTAGTTTGCTTTTGTAAAATCTCTTAAAATCAAATGCCCAACTTCCACTTATCTCTGTCCATGTGAGAGAAACAAAATCAAAGTTGTAGTCATCAAAAACAATATTCTGCAATTCTTCATAGTTAAGTCCCTCATATGCTAAAACTGGTATCTCATATGCAATATTATTTCCTGTTGTTACGGATCTTGTGGATAAACTCAATCCAAAGGCGTGTTTGCCTGTTTGAAGCATAGCTGAAGGGCCCATTACCCGTGTTGACTGAACCATGCTCTTTGGCTTGGTATTTTTATAATATGTGTACATACCATTATATCTGAATTTACCATATAATGGACTTATTGTATCTGAACTTATTAAATCCCAAATATTATCTCCTTCTTTTGGAATATATCCCCAGTCATTTTTTACAAAAACATCAGCGCCAATAATATTTACATCCAGATATGCTTTTGAGCCGGTCATTAGGGCTGGATTAATAATAGTTGAGTTAATACCACTGTAGTTGCTGAAAACAGTGCCTAGCATTTCCTGACCCTTAGATATTTCACCATAGAGTATTAGTAACAAAATAACGAATATTTTATTCCATCGTAACAACATTGTGCCCGCCAAGGAGAATCCTGTTTTAATAAAAAAGATAATTAACAAATTTAGTAAGTACTAAACTAGAGATGAATAGTTTTAAAATTGATATTAAGATTGCTTTGTTTATAAATTCAATGTGTATTATTGGCTATTACCTTTTTTTGAATAGTCTTTTTTGCTTGTCTGAATAACCATACTCATTGTTGTAACACTCATTATGCGTAACGGTTTTGCAACTGCCTTTTCCAAGAGAAAATTTAACAGAAAAATATAAATCCATACCATTCAAATCGCTAAGGCCAAACCATGTTCCAAGACGATCAGTTCCAATAGTGAAAAAATATAACCTCACTGCAGCACCTATTCTTGTTTCTTTGTAATCATAAAGGGAGATTGGTAATGAGAACTCTAGAAATTTTGTTTCGTAACGTGGTACAAATGCTAATTGAGCAGGTCGCCTAAGTGTGTGCTTATTCAATCTGATAGGATGAATCCAGTAACCTCCTAAATATATGTTCTCCATAAAATGAATATCAGCTTGAATGCTTATCGCTGTGGGAAGTCCAACTTTAAGACTCGTTGCTGTTAATGAAGCATTTGGGTCACCATAAAATAAATTACTTAAATCGCCTGCTAACTGATTTAAATTATTGAGATTGGTAGTGTCATAATTTTCCCATAATGCACTAACATTATCGTAAGTGTGTAGTTGAGCATTATTTTTATATTTAATTCTTCCAATATCAAGAATAGAAACTCCAATCCGATACTTATAATCTTCATATCGCTGACCACAAAGTCTTCGCCACCGTTTATTGTCAACATATTTCCTTTTTACGTAAACGGCACCTATGTCAAGTCCTAATCCGCTACCTTTAATTGTTGGTCCTGAATCAGGGAAATCATTATTATCATAATCAATGGGCAATGCGTAAGCAACTTCTGCTTTTAGATTTGTAATATTTATTACGCTATCATTTTGTACAATATATTCTATATTCTCGATATCGACATAAGCACCAGTATACCCAAGGAGATATTTTAAAGAGACCCCGATTGTAAGTTGATGATCAAAGTACTTAATTACATTGTAGGCATAACTAAATCCAATTTCACCCCAGGCATTAACTTGATAATCAATATCGTAATCGTCAAATTTAATGTTATGCAATTCTTGATAATTCATTCCTTCATATCCAAAAACGGGCATTTCCCATGGTACCTTGTTTCCAGTCGTCATTACCCTTAAACCTGTTGAGAAGCCAAAAGCATGATCTCCTAATTGTAACATGGCAGAAGGCCCCATTATCCTCAGGTTTACTGCAACATTTTTTAAATCCTGATTGTCATAATAAAGGAAGTTATTCTTATCTTCACCATATTCGGGTAAGGGTCTAGTGTTAGTTGCATCCCACATATTGTAATCACTACCTGGGATATAAATAAAATTATTAAAAACAAATAAATCACCACTTGCAAGGTTAATATCAAGAAATGCATGAGTATTAGTCATCATTGCCGGATTAACAAGCATTACAGTTGACCCACTGTAATTACCTAAAGTAACTCCAAGCATCTCTTGTGCCTTAACTTGTAAAGAGCATAATGTGATTAATATGCCAAATACAATAGAAAGGCTTACTTTGTTATTTATCGTTTTGGTTTTGATAGTATTTACTAATTATATCCGGCCTTCTAAAAACAACAAATTTAGTCTTTTCGTATGTATATGGAAATATTAATGAATATTTATAAACGCTTTTGTGTTAATAATGCATAGGCAATCATTTAACTTTATTAAGGAATACATCAAAAACTGTGTGTCGCACCTTAAACTGATTTTATTTTAAAAATGATATATTTGCCAAAAGGAAATTCCAAAAGCTTATGTACGAAACACTTTCTCAACTTGATCATATCAGGTTAAATTTTAATGCTGAGAGTTTACATGCATTAAATATTGCAATTGGCTTCATTATGTTTGGCGTTGCACTTGAAATAAAATTATCACAGTTTAAAGACTTGATTAACAGTCCTAAATCAGCAATAATTGGTGTTGCATCCCAATTTTTTATCCTGCCATTTCTTACTTTTTTACTTGTTATTATCCTTAAAGACTATTTAACGCCAACCATTGCTTTGGGAATGATTTTGGTGGCAGCTTGTCCGGGAGGAAATTTCTCCAATTTTATTTCTTCACTATCAAAGGCTAATGTTGCTTTATCTGTAAGTTTAACGGCGGTTGCAACAATCCTTGCTGTATTTATGACACCTTTAAACTTTTCGCTTTGGGGTACATGGGCAATAAACATTTATTCCAAAGCAGATGCTGCCACATTGGTACGACCATTAGAGATTGATGTTTTCCAAATGTTTAAAACAGTTTTTATTATCCTTGGGCTTCCCTTAATAGCAGGATTATTTATTGGAAATAAATTTCCTGAGTTCACAAAGAAGGTTGTTAGAAGAATAAAGCAAGTTTCAATGCTCATATTTACGGCTGTTATTATTCTGGCATTTGCTAAAAACTCCGAGCATTTAGGTGAGTATATGAAGTACATATTTGTTTTAGTGTTGGTTCACAATGCATTAGCCCTAAGTACAGGTTATTTTCTTGGAAAGATATTTAAGAGGCCATTTGCTGATCGTAAAACGCTAGCCATTGAAACTGGCATACAAAATGCTGGACTTGCATTGGTACTTATTTTTAATCCTAAAATATTCCCTCCTGAGATGGAACTTGGCGGAATGGCAATCATTGCTGCATGGTGGGGGATATGGCATATGCTTGCCGGACTCATGCTTGCAGGTTACTGGACAAAGTTTACTTATGGCTTGACAAAAAAATCACAAGTAGCAAATTAATATGGGAAAGAATAATATTGAGAAAAAGTCTTTTGGGTTTAGTATTCTTCGAGTAGTTATCGGGTTCTGGCATAACATAATCTTTTATCGTAAGATTATAATAATTAATAAGCAAAACATTCCTAAGGAAGGGAATGTAATTTTTACTCCTAATCATCAAAATGCCCTAATGGATGCTCTGGCCTTGATTTTCAATATCAAAAGACAACTTGTTTTTGTCGCCAGGGCAGATATTTTCGCTAAGAAATCCATAGCAGCAATTTTATACTACATTAAAATATTGCCAATTTATCGAATTCGTGATGGTTTTGATAGTCTGAAGAAAAATGAGGAGACATTTGCTAAAGTTGTTGATGTTGTAAAAGAAAGAAACGGATTGGTTATTCTTCCTGAAGGAAATCATGGTGGAAGACGAAAACTCAGGCCATTGAAAAAAGGTTTTGCCCGAATTGCCTTTCAGTCTGAAGAAGCTAATAACTTTGGACTTGATTTAAAAATTGTTCCTGTTGGTATTGATTATGATAACTATGAAAGTATCAGATCTAATTTGACACTTAATTTTGGTGAGCCAGTTAGCGTAAGTGATTATTATAAAATCTACAAAGAGAATGCCCCTTTAGCCTTAACAAAGATTAAAGAAAAACTTGCCGAGTCCATTAGTAAGCTTATGATTGATATTAGAAGTAATGCCTATTATGAACTTTACGATAACTTAAGAAATTTATACTCCGACAGATATTGCCAAAACCTTGGATTTCCAAATGGTGACCAGCCTCATAAATTTAAGGCTGATAAACTGTTGATTGATAAACTAGAAAAGTTTGAAGAAGAGAAACCTCTGGAAATAAAAGCACTTCAGGGGTTGGTAGGTAAATATGTGAAGGGTATCAAAAATGCAAACATATCATCTTCATATTTCGAAAAAGGACCAAAACCCATAATTACGATTTTGCTAAAATCAGTAGTTTTATTTCTTGTGTTACCTTTGTATTTGTATGGTTTGATTTTAAACACCTTACCTTATCAAATATCTCTTGCATCGACAAAAATATTTAAGGATAGACAATTTTTCAGTTCTGCTAAATTGGCTATTTCCTTATTTGCATTTCCAATTTTTTATGCTCTGGAAACTTTATTATTTTTTGTTATTGTGGATCAGTTTCATTGGCTTTATTTTTTGTTAAGCATGATTGTAGGAGGTGTGATTTCATGGATTTTACACAATGGTATCCTAAACAACCTTATGGATTGGAGACTATTTTTGTTGAAAACAAGAAGAGTAAAAGTCTACAAATTATTGAGGCTTATGCTCGATAATATTTTTGAGAAAACAGATGAGATTGTTACTGGTTATTAGTCAATTGCTATTTTTGCAGATGCAAACTTAGTTCTAATTAGCCCTCTTAAATAATTTGCGATGATAGATAAGAAAGTGCGTCAACTTGCAGCAATAATGTTTACAGACATTGTTGGATATACTGCCTTGATGCAGGGAGATGAAGAAATTGCAATGAAACTTAGGACAAAACATCGTAAGGTATTCAAGCAACAGCACGCATTATATAAAGGAGAAATAATACAATATTACGGAGATGGTACATTAAGTATTTTTAAAAGTGCATTGGAGGCTGCCGAATGTGCTATTGAAATACAGCGACTCTTGCAAGAAGAGGATAATGTACCTGTAAGAATTGGTCTACACATGGGCGACATAGTTTTTAACAAAACAGAGGTCTATGGAGATGGAGTGAATTTAGCTTCCAGAATAGAAAGTTCGGGTGTGGCTGGTACCATTCTTTTATCAGGAAAACTAAATGATGAACTTAAAAATCATAAGTCCATATCCACAATTTCATTAGGCCATTTTGAATTGAAAAATATATCCCAAACTGTTGAAATATTTGCGATTACTAATAAAGGAATTATAGTTCCCCAAAATTTGGAAACAGGTACTAAGCATATAACTTCAAATAAAACAATTGCAGTTCTTCCTTTCGTAAATATGAGTACTAGCACTGAGAATGAGTATTTTAGTGATGGAATTACCGAAGAAATTATTAATGCACTTGCAAAGATTAAAAGCCTGAAAGTAACATCTCGAACTTCTTCTTTCTTTTTCAAAAACAAGAATATTTCAATTAGAGAGATTAGTAAAGAATTAAATGTCTCTGCAATATTAGAAGGTAGTGTACGACTGTCAGGTAATACAATCAGAATTACTGCTCAGTTAATACAGGCTGAGGAAGATTTTCATTTTTGGTCGGAGACGTGGGATAGAAAATTAGAAAACATTTTTGAAATTCAAGATGAAATCAGTTTGTTAATAGCCGATAAATTACGTGAACATTTTGGTCATTTTGAAATTCAGGAGCATCTGGTTGAGAAGCAAACTGAAAGTATTGATGCCTATGAATATTCTTTAAAAGCAAAATTCCATGCTAATAAATGGAATCCTGAAGATGTGAAAATCGCCATCTCATTATATGAGAAAGCTTTGGAACTAGATCCGAAGCATACAGAATCACATTTAGGACTTGCTGATTGCTATAGTTTCATGGGAGCAACCGGATTCATGCCTTTTGAAGATGCATGGGGAAAGACAGTGCAATTTACAAACAAAGCGCTTGAGTTAAACGACCAATTATCAGGTGTACATTACCAATTAGCGAATCAGGCTTTTTTTACTGGATGTGATTACAAAGAATCACTTTTACAAATGAAAAGGGCTATTGAAATAAATCCAAACAATGCTGAGGCACAACAGTTCATGTCTTTTTTGTACATAATAGCTGACGAAAAAGAAAAATCTCGTGAACATCTTGATATTGCACTTGGGATAAATCCACTTTCACAAGAAACGCAATTTTTTAATGCCTATTTCCATTATAAAATAGAAGATTTTGAAAAATCATTAATGTTGTTGGAAGCCTGTTTAGAACAAAACCGAAAGAGCATTCCCGCTCATGCGGTTAAATCTCTCTGTTTACTTAAACTAGGTCGTTATGAAGAAGTTATTACTTACTTTGATAAAATGCCATCCGATATTTTAATTCTTGGAGAGAAGACTGGGGCAATTGGACTTGCCTATGCCTTTAAAAAGGATATTGAAAACACACATAAATACTTAAATGAATTATTAAAACAGGCGAAAAAACCAAATGGTTTCACTGCTGATTCTTATCTCTTTTTGATGTATGCTGTTATGGGTGAAAATGACAAGGCATTTGATTGGGTAGCAAAGGCAATAGAAAGGAAATCTTCACTACTGCTCCTTCGGTTTGCCGATCCTTTGGCTAATTCATTAAAAGATGATTCGAGATATTCTAAATTTCAAAGAATCTTATTTCATCAGGATATATTTTTTGAAAACACAATTAAA
>Ga0164315_10001600_pt1 | contig 17035 bp, 19 predicted proteins | sample GuaBasSedimGuay6_FD_113737 | JGI IMG/M metagenome (GOLD analysis project Ga0164315, IMG submission 113737) | Subseafloor sediment microbial communities from Guaymas Basin, Gulf of California, Mexico - Guay6, Core 4569-2, 0-3 cm | ecosystem: Environmental > Aquatic > Marine > Hydrothermal vents...
ACTTTTCAAAGAATACTGGGACGGCAAATACGGAGATGTAGCCGTGCAAACAAACGTTGAAGACCAGAGATGGGGAGTGGATGAATATGTGGTATCAAGGTTGGAAGTGAATATAATAGAGCGGAAATGGGGGCAGGGAGCAAAGGCAATAGGTGGTGAAATACGTGTTTCTTCGCTGGAGAGGGCATTGGAACTGAAGAAGAGGGGATATATCGTGTTGCCAGACCCAGAAGAGCCTGCGGTTCAAGAAGCGTTCAAAGATGGGTTGTTCAAGACATTCGAGCGGCACAGCCGTGTAGGATTCCCGGAGGAGCGCGATTTCGTAGAGGATGTTGAATGGCTACGTGGTATAGGTGCAAAATATGTAACGATAAAGACCGGTGCTTATCGCCCTGTGGACGTTGCATGGACGATGAAAGTGGCATCAGAATCAAAAGTGGATTATATAACGTTTGATGGAGCTGGTGGAGGGACGGGGATGAGCCCGGTGCCGATGATGAATGAGATGAGCACGCCCACCGTATATTTAGAATCGCAGATATTGAAGTGTGCGAGGATATTGCTCCGTGAAGGAAAATACGTGCCTGATATAAGCATGGCTGGCGGGTTCGTCAACGAGACGCAGATATTCAAGGCGATAGCAATGAGCAATTTCGATGGGAACAATGGCAAAGGTCCTTTTGTGAAATCTATCACAATGGCAAGGTCGCCATTGACAGCAGCGATGAAAGCCCTTTATTTTACTGAACTCGCAGAAAAGAACAGGTTACCGAGAGACTTCGCAAATAAATATGGCAACAACCCGGAAAAGTTCTTTATTGCTGCTGAGGAGATAAAAAGTAACTATGGCGATAAAGTAGGTAAGGAGATACCGTGGTCTGCAGTTGGTGTTTACACTTATCTTAGCGAGAGGTTAGGACTTGGTTTAAAGCAGTTGCTCGCCGGCGCTCGTAAGTTCAAACTGGATTTGATAGATAGAAACGATATTGCGGCACTTAGCAGGCTTGCTTCGGAGGTTACAGGGATACCAATGATGCATGAAGTGGAACAGGACATGATGGAAGGTATTTTGCTTGGCTGAGGAGAGGAAAAAAGGAAAAATGTTCGAGCCAGAAAAATTTATACAAAAACAGGTCCATGAGATAAGGGAAAGGATAGGAGATGGGAAGGCAGTCATAGCGGTTTCTGGTGGGGTGGATTCAACCGTTTGTGCAGTGCTCACGCATCGTGCGGTAGGAGACCAATTGGTAGCAGTTTTCATTGACGATGGGTTGATGCGCGAAGGCGAGGCAGAGCAGGTAACAAACTTTTTCAAAACGATGAATATAAACACAAGGCTGGTGGATGCCGCTGATGAGTTTTTTGATGCCTTGAAAGGAATTGTTGATCCCGAAGAGAAGAGGAAAGCATTTAGAAACACGTTCTACTCGGTACTCGCAAGGGTTGTGCGAGAGGAGAACGCATCTCATTTAATTCAGGGAACAATAGCGGCAGACGTTGTTGAAACGGTGAAAGGAATCAAGACCCAGCACAACATTCTTGAACAGATAGGTATTGACCCAGAAAGTTATGGACTAACGATTGTTGAGCCTTTACGGGAAATCTACAAGCATGAGGTAAGAGAAGTTGCCAGGAGTTTGGGTTTGCCTCCGGAGTTTTCGGAGCGCCAACCTTTCCCCGGTCCCGGACTTGCTACGAGAATACTTGGAGAAGTGACGCCTGAGCGTGTAGAGATAGAAAGAAGAGCTACAAAGATTGTAGAAGAGGAAACTTCTGACATCGAGTCATTCCAGAGTATGGCGGTTTTGATGAACGACAGGGCTACCGGGGTTAGAGAAGGTAAAAGAGCGTTTGGCTGCATAATCGTGGTTAGACTGGTCAAAAGCAAAGATGCTATTACTGCAGAGGCGGTTAATGTTCCCTGGGAAGTCTTAAAGAGGATAGATAAGAGAATTACGACGGAGATTCCGGAAGTTGTGCATGTGCTTTATTCTTTAACTGATAAGCCACCGGCAACGATAGAATTCCAATAGGAGAACTGAAATGGCAAAAAGAATAATACCTTGCCTTGATACAACGCTCGATGATCAGGGTAAGGCAGTGGTAGTAAAGGGAATAGAGTTTGAGAAGCTCAGGTATGCGGGCGACCCGGTTGAACTCGCAATGCGATATGATGCGCAGGGAGCGGATGAACTCGTTTTTCTCGACATATCTGCATCCCACGAGGGTAGGGATACAATGGTCTCAGTTGTAGAGAAGATAGCCGAGCAGGTATCTATTCCTTTATGCGTGGGGGGCGGGATAAAGAGCATAGAAGATTTTGAGAAGGTATTTGATGCCGGCGCTGATAAGGCAAGTATAAATACAGCCGCAGTTAAGAATCCAGAGTTGATAAAAGAAGCTGCGAAGAGGTTTGGAGATTGTATCGTAGTTGCTATTGACTGCAAGAGGAAGTTTGAGGACATTGAAGGCAAAACGCTGGTACAATTAGAAGATGAAACAAGTGCATGGTATGATGTAGTCATCTATGGTGGGCGTGAGTACACGGGAATTGATGCAATAAAGTGGGCGAAGGAGGTGCAGGCGCTTGGTGCTGCGGAGATATTGCTAACTTCAAAAGATAGGGATGGGACAACGGAAGGATATGATATCCCTATTATAAAAGCAATTGCCGAAGCTGTGGACATTCCTGTAATTGCTTCTGGTGGTGTCGGAACTTTAGAGCACATCTACGAGGGTTTTGTGAATGGCGCGGATGCATGCCTGGCTGCGAGTATTTTCCATTATGGCACTTATACTGTTGGGGAGATAAAGGATTATCTGAGGGAGAAGGGGATTCCGATATGATTTTATGGTAGATTCCGATAGAACCTCCCATATCCTTCATTTCGCTTTAATATCTCAATGGCGGCATTTGCCGCTTCGTTCAGTATGCTCTCTGCTTTCTTATAATCCGGTGCAGTGATTCGTATCCGATAACGTGGAGCACCGACGTAAGAGCATTCGAAGCCGTCTTTGGCAACCTTCTTCGCCTCCATCAAAGCGTTCTTTATTATCTCCACCCCATTAGGCAGGGGGCATTTCAGTTCCACATACCCGGTTATATGCACGGAAGGCGGTTTAACATTGGCAAGAGCGATCTTATGTATCTTATCGGCGAGTGCTTCTTCTATCCCGAGCTCAGTCAATGCGCGCTTGCCTGTCTTATATATCTGCTGGAATGCATCATAGAGACTACCATAGGCATCCACGAGCTTCGTCTCGAGTTCCTGAAGTTCAGACTCTGGAATGGCAGCGAGAGAGAGCCACTTCCTGGCTTTCTTCTCATTCTTCCACGCTTTTATCCGCTCCCGCTTCAGCCCTTCCTTCACCGCCTTCAATGATAGGTCTATATGTCCCCTCCTTTCGTCCACCGCCAGTACCTTACAGACTATCTTCTGCCCCTCCCTCACGTAATCCCTGAGGTGTTTTACCCAGCCGGTGGAGACTTCAGAGATATGAATAAAGCCTTCTTTACCTCCATACTCCTCCAGACTAACGAATACCCCAAAGGTCTTGAGCTCTCTCACCGTGCATACTACCAGTTCCCCCTTCTCAGGCCATTCCTCCTTAGGCTTTGGCATCCTCTCCTGTCACCTCAATTGTCAATTGAGCAATCAATCATCCGAGAACATCTATTATCCTGCTCTTTATCTCTGCCTTACCACCCCGTGGTTCGACCAGAGTCCTTCCACAAACGTTACATCTGACCGTAGTGGTTGCGTGGTCAAATACAATCTGCTCATTCTCACAGTCATCGCATCTCAACTTCAGGAATTTGCTCCTCGTTTCCCTTTTCATCTTCTCATCCCTCCTCTGCCTATGCTATTTATTCAACGAACTCGAGCTTGGAAACCCGGAAACCCTCCCTCTGATGTGCCTTCTTACATTCCATGCATTTATACCTGAGAAAGACCTTCTTCGTTGGTTTGTCTCCACCAGGTACTTTGGAGAATTTGCCGCTATTCCCTATGCCCGATTTGCGCTTCTTCTGCCTGACAATCCAGTTTAAAGAGGAAGGTCTGCCTTTTTTCACCTTCTCCACTTCATGCTCCGTATGTCGCCCGCAGAAAGGGCAGAAAATCCTTACTCGCTTCGGCATCTTCATCTTATCCTCTCACCTCTCTCCCTCTTATACGCTTCGAATCGCATTGCAACACCTCGATTACATAATATCTCCGCATTGGTCTTCGGCAACATGATAACATCTTCTTTTCCTACTTTATAAATCCTACCATCTGTACCCATGAAGGTCGGGATATTCTCCAGAATCCTGACCATATCATACTGGTTACTGTGCTTGTTATCTGTATCATCATTATCTTTTTCATTATAACGTTCAGTATGTGTTTTCTCTTGCTTTTGCGGCTTGCTTCTTATCAGTGCGGGCTTACCAAAGATATAAGCGAATATCCGCGCTCTGCCCTCTTCCACCTGGCTCTTCACCGCTTGAAACATCTCCCGCTCCTCATCCAGCATTCCTTTAGGCGGTGTATCCATGCCCGAGCTGGCAAGTTTTATTATCTTCCCTATCCTCCTCCTTATTATATCTTCTATCTTCATCCTCGCATTCCTCATCTCGTCTTCCAGAAAGCCCTTTCTGGTCTCATCCGCCTCCTCCTTCTCAGTCTCCAGTTTGGCGATGTAATCCCTTACATCCTCACAGAATCTATCAGGTAATTCCTGGAGCGAGGCAGTATTTCGCTCTCTGTAGAGGATCTCCCAGAGTTTTTCTATATCCATAAAATGAAGATAAATTTGTAGTTGAAGATTATATTATTTTAAGGGTGAGATGAAACTTTTTCGTACGCTTATACCATTGAGAGAAGCACAGAGCATGGTTTTAAGGCATGTGAGGCGTGTGGGTGTAGAGGAAGTCAGCTTTGATCTCGCTGTTGGTAGGGTTCTTGCGGAAGACATCATCTCTGAGATGGATAGTCCTCCTTTTAACCGCGCTGCTATGGATGGTTACGCAGTGAAAGCTGAGGATACCTTTGGAGCAGCACCGGATAAACCTCTGGTTCTTCACAGGCGTGAACCAGGCTCGGAGTCAGAAGAACTGAACGAGGGAGAGTATATCCCAGTACAAACAGGTATGCCGATGCCGAAAGGTAGTAATGCAGTGCTCATGTTAGAATATGGGAGGGAGAGGGACTCGAAGCTGGAGATCTTCAAGCCTGTTACGCCAGGAAAAAATGTCTCTTTCAAGGGCGAAGATGTGAGGCGCGGGGATATAATATTAAATAAGGGGCGGGTACTTCGAGCCGCTGACATCGGTATGCTTGCATCTATTGGCAAGAGTCGTGTGAAAGTGTATAAAAGAGGTATTATCGGGATTTTATCAACGGGAGACGAGCTGTATGATCCAAAGGGCAGTTCGAAAGGGGCAATCGCGGACGTGAACAGTTATGTACTGGCAGCGTTGATGGGCATGATAGCGAAACCATCCAGAATGGGCATAGTGAGGGACAATTATGACGCGCTAAAAGCTGCAATTGAATCCTCTATTACAGACTGCGACGCCGACGCTATACTGGTGAGCGGCGGTAGTTCAGTGGGTAACCGTGATTTTATTGGGGATGTAGTGGAGGATTTAGGCGAGATGATATTTCATGGCGTTGCTATTCGACCGGGAGAGCCAACTGGTTTTGGAATCATAAATGAAAAACCCATCTTCTGCCTACCGGGGTATCCAGTATCAATGATTGCGGCATTTGAGATGCTTGTTAGACCCCTTATAGAAGCGATGCATGGGCTAAAAGGGGCAATGATAAGGCAGGTCTTCGCGGTTGTTAGCAAGAAGATACCATCGGCAGTGGGCAGAACCGATTTCGTCCGCGTCAGGTTATATCATGATGAGTATGATGGCAAATATTATGTGGAGCCGATAAGGGTAAGTGGCTCGGGCATTTTATCCAGCGTAACGAGATCCGATGGGTTTGTCATAATAGAGGATAATAAAGAGGGTATAGAGGAGGGTGAACAGATAGGAGTAAACCTGTGGTGAAGGTAAGATATGAAAGTAGAAGAGAGTGTGGAGGATGGAGCACGTATGAGGCAAGAGGTCTGGGATTCATTACCCAGAGGTAATGTCTTCTTCGCACCTACTGATCCGGACAGGTTCTTCGAGGGTATAAAATTTGACATCTCGCCCAGGCAGTTTGGACTACGTGTGCGTAAGCATGACATGTATTGCGAATTGGGCGGACCGAGGCACAGATACAGTAGTTTCTTCTTCATCGAGGTTGTGAACGATGCAGAACGAATAGAGGATGGACGGATAGAAGTAATAGGACCGGAGATAAAGGATATAGAGGGTCAATCACTGCCTTTTGGATTCTGGATCAGATATTATGGCAAGCATCTTACAACCGATTATCTGGATTTATTGACGAGATGGACATACTTTGCACTTGAGGAGGGAGAGGGGTGGATGCTGCTCAACACGCGGGACACGATATGGCTAAGATTGCACAAGAAATATGCTCACAAACATGACTTTAAGCATCTTGGTCAGGCAATGATAAACCTCTGTAAGATACAGTTTCCGATGGTCGAGCGAGCGGATGCGAAGATACTGATAGCGAGTGAGGAGCTGGGAGGTGCGAAATTGACGAAGAAGATAGTGGACAGTGTCTGTATACCTTATTGGGAGCATGTGGACAAACAAGCGAGACGATTCTCAGATGAGGACGTTGACACCTTCTACGGATGTACCATCTGCCAGACATTCGCACCGACGCATGTATGCGTGGTAGCCCCGGATAGGCCACCTTATTGCGGGATAATCACATGGATAGGTGCAAAGGTGATGTGTGACCTCGATCCATATGGATACATATTTGCGATGCCGCTGGGAGAATGCATAGACCCCGTAGGGGGTGAATACACAGGCGTAAATGAGAAGATTTATGAGAAATCGAACAGGACTTACAAGCGTGTGGTGATGTATTCCTCAATAACGTATCCACAGACGAATTGTGGCTGTTTTGAAGCGGCGATATTTTATATACCGGAGGTGGATGGTCTGGGACTTGTAGACCGGAGGTATGCAGGGGAGACCCCCCTCGGATTGACGTTCTCGAGATTAGCGGGGCTTATCAGTGGTGGACTCCAGAATCACGGATATTGTGGTATATCCTTTAGAACGCCGCGGTCAAAGAAGTTCGTTCGCGCTGATGGCGGCTGGCATCGTGTGGTATGGATACCAAAGGAGTACAAAGAGACGCTCGTGGAGTATATTCCTGCGGATATGTACCCGCTGATAGCCACAGAGGATGATTGTGTTGACCCACTGGAGCTAAAAGAATTCCTGAAACGTGTGAATCATCCGGTAGTGCAATTGTGGAAAAACGGTGAGGAGCCTCAGCCACTCAAGATACCACCGCCAAATACCGATTGGGATACTGCAGAGGAGCATATAGCACGTGAGAGGGGCAGGAGACTGCTGAGAATATAGAAGTAGAGGGTTGGTGAAGATAAGATGAATTAAGAAGTCCGTATCTGCTCTCCTATTATCCGGTCAACAGCAGCTATGAATCGCTCCTCCATACCTTCAGGAATTGATGCTCCTGATGCTACCGGATGTCCACCACCATAGCCACCTACCTCGCTCGCTGCCTGCTCCAATGCCTTTGAAAGGTCTATCCCTTTCTCTCTGAGCAGCTTCTTGCTGCATCGGGCTGATATCTTTGTATCACCGTGTTCGTTCGCACCATTCTTCCTGTTCAGTACAATTACAGGCTTGCTTGTATTTATGTATTCGGCGATGATACCAGCCAGGACGCCGGTTATGCCTTTCTCCTGTACATATAAATAGTAGACATTCGGGAGCTCCTTCATCCCTCCCTCTTTCGCTACTTCTATCCTGTTCAACTCAGAAACGAGTTTATTCTGGAACATCATGTACAGTGACTTCGCTTCTTCTACCAGCTTCTCTTCACGCAAGCAGAGTCCTATACCCATGCCTGCTTTTCCAAACCTGCCACACGCATCTACCATACGCATAAAATCCAGTACATTCTTCTCCACCTCTAAATTCAGCAAATAAGAGGTTCCAATCAGTGCTTCTTCTCGCAATTCCGTGTTTGACTCTCTCGCAATTGATAATAGGGCAGAACTCAATCGCTTCACATCTTCTTCTCCCAGTTCCTCCAATCGCTTCTCTCCTTCTATTCCCACCTTGTTCAGGAATCTATCCACCTGTTCTGTCTTACCCGCGAGTGGAATATAAGGGTCAGTAGAGAGGAGGATCAAATCGCGAACCTTGCCATCACCCAGCTTCAGCCCTTTCCTTGGAGTAACAACACCCTCTTTTATCGCTTCATCCAGAATGAGCCTGTTTATTCCTCTGTCTAGTGGCAGTTTATCTCCTAATGTACCTGCAATTGCAAGACCCGCAAGATCCACGTTCCCTCGCTCATCATCAGAACCCAGCAGTCTCGCAACGAGGTAAGAGAGTCCAGCGGCGCAAAGTTCACCACCCAATCTCTCTTCACTCTTGGACGAGAGCCGATTGGGATTAATGAGAATGGTGGATGAAGAGCTTTTAAGCGAAGATGCCGCATGAGTATGATGGTCCAGGATTACCACATCCTTTTCCTTCAAGAACTTCAAGATCAGGTTCATCTGTGCTGTGCCCATATCTGCAATGATGATGAGCTCTTCATTCATCTCCTGGACAGAATACCGGTCCAATTTACTTATTATCGTTGCATGGAACTGTATTCCTCTACGAATCAGAGCATTGCAGATGATACCTGCAGCTGTTATACCATCCGCATCATAATGCGATACCACACGTGCGTAGTCATGCTTCTTTATTACCTCTGCTGCTCTTTCCAATTCTCGCTGCAACGGAGCCATAAGCTAAGATAAACGAAAACATTACTAAGAATAAAAAGATAAAAAGAACTATTATTTTTATTATACAAATTATACAAATTGGGCGTGTGGCCTAGTTAGGATATGGCGGCAGCCTCCTAACTCTAAGTACAAGTATAAGAGAGAAGCGGGAGAGAGCTGCAAATCACGGGTTCAAATCCCGTCACGCCCGTGTCTTTATCTTCTCACTATCCAGTACTATTACATCCCTCACCGACTTGACCGCGTCAAATGGTATGAGGATATAATCATTCTCCTTCTTAAACCCGCTCGTGTCGAGCTCTGATGCTGGCTTTATTACAAGCTCGGTCAGTATACCGGTCTTTGCATCCACCACGATATTATACAAAACTCCCATCTCTCGACCCTCTGAATCCAGAACCTCCTTATAACTCAACTTCTGTGCAAACATTCTCCCTTCTCTCATCTCTTTTATCCCCCTCATTAAAACTATTTATACCGCATATATATTTATATCTCTTCTCCACTTCGCAACTTGTCCAGTAACCGGGAGAAGTACCTGTCTGAAATCTCTACGAATAATGCATGCTCTCCTTTTGTTATACTTATCTTCTCCTCCTTCACCATCCTTCGATAAAACTGTCCATCTATAACCAGTTCCGCATCCTTTGTACCCAGAAGCTCCAGACTTATTTCACTCTCTATATCTACAATGGTGGGTCTCGCGGTGAGTTTAAAAGGCGCAATTGGTACTATTATCGTTGCATTTACCTTCGGGTCTACAATGGGTCCCCCTGCACTCATTGCGTATGCTGTGCTGCCCGTAGGCGTTGAGAATACTACACCATCCGCTCTCAACCGTTCCAACTCCTCGCCATCCACGAATATTACAAAATGAAGCATCTTACCCGGCTTTGAGGTTATTACCACTGCTTCATTCATTGCGTATGGCATCTCTTCATCCATTACTCGAATGGAGAGCCGTTGCCGCTTCTCCACATTAAAACCTTCCAGTATCAGATTCCTCAGGGTGGATACTGCATTCTCAGGTTGTATCCTTGCTAAAAATCCTATCATACCTGTATTCACACCCAGAACAGGCGTTGGACGTTTCAAATAGTGTAAAGTCCGGAGGATGGTACCATCACCCCCAACACAGATCAGTAAATCCACATCCATATCGCTTATCCTCTGACCCTGCATCTGCATTCCGAGTTTATAAGCCGAATCGGGATCAAGTACAACCTCAAAACATTCTCCTTCTCCCTCTCTTATACATCCGATTAAAGCCTTTACCACACTTATATCTCTCGATTCACCCCTGCATACGATTCCAATGTGTCTTGGTTGAATCTTCATTCCCCACAGAGTTTGGAGATAGCATCGGCCAGATCCCCGTTTGCTTCTTTCAGTGCTGTTTTCGCATCTGCCTCACTGCAGCCTGCTTTCTCCATCACCAGCTTCACATCCGCATCCGAAATTCTCGCTTGCTCCACCGGTGTTCCTGCTATCTGGTATATCTTCGTACCAGGGGCTTCTACAATTGTAACCTCAGGCTGAGAGAAAACGAGTTCAGCATTTGTTGTCCTTATCACTACTTCTTCAACATCCCTCAGCTCTTCTACGTTTATACCCGTCTGCTTCATCATCTGATTCAATCTCTTGGGGTTGAGGCTGACACCCTTCCTGAATCCACCACGCATTTTTATCTCCTCTAATTAAGGAACTGATAAATATATAAACAACCAATCATTTAAAATAGATTGGGGCTTGGAGTTTGGGGCCCGTGGTCTAGGTGGAATGACGTCGCCTTTACGAGGCGAAGGTCATGCGTTCGAATCGCATCGGGCCCATGGCTCATTTTTACATTATGGTATGAACTTATTTACCACTTCTACCCACCCCTCCGGTCCCTCACCCCTCGCTTTATACAGATTCTTCAGAGGAAGATCGAGCCATGTGCCATCCTTCCTCCTCACCACCGCTGGTTGGTCCACTGCTTCCAGCATGGGTATATCATTCCTGCTGTCACCAATTCCTATCGTCCTAACAGCCTCAACTCCGTATTCCTTCCTGAATAACTCTGTAAGTACCTTTACCGCTTTGCCTTTGTCCGCGTTTCTTCCATGTATGTTGTAGTACCTCCCACCGTGTGTGAGACTGAATCCTTTCTCGCGTATCTTCTCTAATAAAATCTTCTCCTTCTCCGCTGGCTCGTCAAAGATAAAACTCTCATTATACATCTTATCCTTTGCAAGTCTCGCCTTCTCTATGCTCAGATTCGCATCCTTCGCCACCTCTTCGGGTGTCATATCACCGAAGCCCTTTATTTTAAAGCCTGTTTCTGCTCTTATGGCATTCAAAGCCTCTCTTAACTCTTCATATCTTGCACCAAACTCGATAACGCAGTAATGCTTCATCTCTTTTGTGTAATGGAACTCAAAAGAGAAGTAGCCCTGAGGAATGAAGATTGCACCGCCATTCTCAACGATAAAAGGGTCTCTTATACCCAGTTCTTCACGATAATACTCGTTCTCTGCCAGGGTCTTTGCGGTACAAAACACAATAGGTATCTTCCGCCTCTTCAGGGTTGTAAGGGCAGGAAGTGCAGCCTCGTAGGAGTAATTAGAGAGGTCAAGCAGAGTGCCATCAAGATCGGTGTAAAGAACTATCTTCATTCGGGTGTACCTGCCTTAAAACTTCTTAAATACGCTTCTTCATCCACTTTATCCTCAAATATACCCTGTTTAAGCCATAAAAACGTGTCAGAATGGGTATTTAGCAACTTAGCGAATTTAATAGCATCAATATCACCAATTGGTGGCATGATAAGCATCTCGGGTGGCTTCTCCCACCTCTCCAGTATATCTACCAGCTCCTCAAGCACCTTCTGCCTCACATAATCGTTACAGAGTTTACTGTTATAAATCGTGCTCAGGGAGCCGAGTAACATATTTTTAATATGCTCCTCCCCTTTCTCCTCGTGTATATGTGGATTTAACGTCTCTATCTGGAATACCTCAATTCCTGCACTCACCACATCAGAATACACAATCTTATCCGTCTTTAGCCCGAACTCATCGAAGAGATAGACGAAGTGAAAAGGCTCGATTGAATAGCCCGTGGAGTAACTCATGTTATCCGCAAGCTTCATGGTCAATGCATGCTCACCCGCATTCCCTGTTATTACCACCCGGGTTTCAAAGCCGGTGGTGGTTGATAGCAGTAGATTGAGATATTTATTCGTTGTCTCGCTTACTCTGCCCCACTTCTTGAAATACAGCCTGTCCTCAACTACTTTTGGCTTATATCGCCAGTGTAGCCTCACCATTGAGTATGGCGACTCGGACATACAGAAGCCCGCTGCGTAATCCATTACGTATTCACGAACAGAACCGGGGATATAGTTGTCAGCATCTGCGAACCCAATGAAGTCTTTACCCAGCGCCTTCGCAAGCAACATGCCTATTATCATCCCTTCGGCTTTACCATCTCTTACCAGTCTATCGCTATCGAGGAGATGATCATAGCCGAGATCATGGAATGCAAAGCCCAATTCAGGGTCCTTCTGATGTACGGTGAGCATCTCCTGCTGTGTGAGGTTATGAACATTTGTTATCACATCTTTCTCCATTTTATATATGTCCTGTGGTACTCGTGCACTATTCGAGACCACGATTACTGAGCAATCAAAAGGTATTGCTCTCAGAACACCCTCCAGCAGGTGTATATTCTCATTTTTTATGGGTACAATGATTGCGAGTCGTTTCAAAACCTTCTTTATACCTTCAAAGGCGATATCACAAGCTCTGGGGTTCTCAAAGCCACCGGAGTCCAGCTTTAATACCCGCTGCAACTCGTGAATCTTTACTGAGCCGAATATCTCCGTATGTCTCGGCAACTCAATCAGCATATCTTATTATATTATGAGTATAATCATGTTATATAAATAAACTCAAGCCAATTGAGGTTTAGAGGTGTAGGAATAATGCCACGTTCTCATGGAGAGAGGAAGAAGACGAGGAAGAAGTTGAGTAAGAGGAAGAGGGAGCGGGGTTTATCTCCCATAAACAGAGCGATTCAGAGCTTTAAGCCGGGTGACAGGGTTCACATCAGGATAGACCCCAGCGTCCATAAGGGGATGCCACATCGAAGATTCCATGGTATGACCGGGGAGGTCGTGGGTGAACGAGGCAGGGCATTTATTATAAAGGTATCAGATGGCATCAGAGGACGTAAAAAGATAAAAGAGCTATTCATCAGACCGGAACACCTTCGCCTGCAATCACCCTAATTCCAAATTAAGAATTAATATGGGCCCGATGCGATTCGAACGCATGACCTCCGCCTCGTCAAGGCGACGTCATTCCCCTAGACCACGGGCCCTTTACCTTTATGTCAACTTCAATAATTAACTCTTATACAATAATGCTATTATAAAAATAAGGTTGGACATTTATTTACTTTCCTCATATTGGTGAATACGGTACGGGATACTATGGTGGGAGAAGATTTAGTTGTAGTGGGCGCAGGACCTGCGGGGATGACTGCAGGGATGTATGGTGTGAGAAGCGGCTTGAAAACCCTGGTACTTGAGAAAGGAATAAGCGGAGGTCTATCGAACGAAGCTCCGGAGATAGAGAATTATCCAGGATTCAATAGAGTTGGAGGCATGGAACTGGCATCAAAGATAAAAGAGCATGTATCGCGATACGTTGAGATTCGAGAGCTGGAGAAGGTTGAGATGATAGAAGTAAGCTCGAACGAGCTGGTTGTTACCTCCGATAAGAACTCTTATCGCACAAGAGCGGTGGTGATGAGCACAGGAACCAGACACAGGCGGTTGGGAGCAAAGGGGGAGGCTGAATTCCTCGGAAGGGGTGTATCCTACTGTGCCACCTGTGATGGCTTCTTCTTCAAAAACAAGCCTGTAGCTGTGGTTGGGGGTGGTGATTCTGCAGTTAGGGAAGCTTTATATCTGCGAAACCTTGGTTGTATGGTCACATTAATTCATAGAAGAGATAAGCTCAGAGCAGAGCGATATCTACAGCAGAAGCTGGAAGATGCGGGTGTTACCATCTGCTGGAACTCGGTTGTAAAGGAGATAAAGGGTGATAAGTCGCTAAAAAGCGTCATTCTTGATAGTAAGGGCGTTGAGAGCGAGCTCCCCATCGCCGGTCTCTTTATATCGGTTGGCGAAGAGCCGAACAGTGAACTGGCTGCGAAGATGGGCGTTGCACTCGATGCAAATGGGTATATAATCACTGATAGAAGCCAGAGGACGAATCTCAAACGTGTATATGCTGCGGGTGACGTTACAGGAGGGGTCAGACAGGTGGTAGTCGCCTGTGCGGAAGGTGCGGTTGCCGCGCTATCGGCTTATAATGACCTGCTATGAGCGCCATGTTGAGGGAGATAGGAATAGATGAAGCGGGAAGGGGACCTGTGATAGGGTCTCTCTTTGTCGCTGGGGTTCTTAACTTTGAAGGGCTGGGCGTACTGGGCGTGAGAGATTCGAAGAAACTTAGCTCTAAGAGGCGAGAACAGCTTGCAAAGCTCATCGAGAATGCTACTGAGGTTCAGGTCATGGAACTCACCGCGAAGGAGATAGACGAAAGGAGGAAGAGCCAGAGTATGAACGAAATCACTGTTGACCTCTTCGCCCGTATCATTGAACTTCTTCATCCCGATAGGGTCTACGTTGATGCGGCTGATGTCAATCCAGAACGTTTCGCTTCCAACCTCCGCAAGAAGTGCAACATACGTGAGCGTGACATCGAGATAATCTCGGAGTTCAAAGCAGATGTAAACTATCCGGTGGTCAGCGCGGCGTCAATAGTGGCAAAAGTGCACCGCGACAGGTCAATTAGAGAACTTGCCACTGAAATAGGAGCAGAGATAGGTAGTGGCTATCCTGCAGACCCCAGGACCATCCAGTTTTTGAATCGACTGCTGAAGGAACAGAAGGATAATATCCCTGATTGCGTGAGGCAGTCATGGAAAACGTTTGAGCGGTTATGCTATAAGTAAAATCATATTTATATACCCACGATTAACTGATATTGAGATGGTAGTCCCGGAAAGGGAGAAAGGAGGGGGAAAGGATAAAAAACAGGAGAAGCGGGAGGAAGTCAAGGAGTGTCCTGAATGTGGCTCTAAGTGTCTGGTTCGTGATTATGGCAAGGCGGAGATATTTTGCGCTGACTGCGGACTGGTGATTGCTGAGAATATCGTGGACCTTGGACCCGAGTGGCGTGCCTTTGACTCAGAACAGATGTCCAAGAGAGCGAGAGTTGGTGCTCCGCTCACTTATCGAATCCATGATAAAGGGTTGAGTACGCTCACCAACTGGGGGTCGTCAGCGCAGGGGCAATACAAGCTGAAGAAATGGCAGCAACGAACACATATAGCAAATACAACTGAGAGGAGTTTCATCTTTGCGCTCTCTGAGATAGAACGGATGTCATCCGCGTTAAAATTGCCGGTGAATATCCGGGAAGCGGCATCCATGCTATACAGGAGAGCGATGAAGAAGCATCTAATCCGTGGACGTAGCATCGAGGGTATAACCTCTGCAATACTGTATATCACCTGTCGGCAGTACGGAGTGCCGCGAACACTCGAGGAGGTGAGGGAAGTATCTCGAGTGGGGCAGAAGGAGATATCGCGTGCTTACAGGTTCCTATTAAGGGAACTGGACCTTAAGATATCGCCTGCATCACCTATTGACTTCGTACCCAGGTTCTGTTCCATGCTCGGTCTCGGCGGTGACATAAGAGCGAAAGCGATAGAGATAATAAAGAAAGCCTCGGAGAAGGAGCTGACCAATGGACGCGGACCCATTGGCATTGCAGCAGCGGCTATTTATATCGCAGCGATCTTAAATGGCGAGCATCGAACACAAAAGGATGTATCTGATGTTACCGGTGTTACTGAGGTTACAATAAGAAACAGATACAAGGAATTATCCGAACAGCTGGATATAGAAGTGCTCTTATAATACAAATTGCAAATTGAAGACAGAGTTAAGAGGGATATAAATATCTGAGTGTTGCTCTTGCCGTCATCTTTGCTATCCTGAGAGGTTCCGGCACCCTACCATGCAGGGTAAACTTGTTGAGTATGGCTTTGACTTCCGCGGTATCCATACCCAAAAATCGTATTAAAACCTCATACTTGTTACTTAAGGTGAGTTTTGTGCGATTTCCCAATCTCCGGTATGCCTCGAGCCTCAAATCGCGCTCTTTATCTTTGAAATGGTGCTCTATATGCCCCTCCAGTCCCTCGGATTCCTCATAAGTCACGCATACAAGGGGTATTTGCAGCTTCTCATAGAGCTCTTCTAAATTCACTATGTTGAACCAGCTGATAACACAGCCATTGAGCATCATCGCGTTTATATCGCCACGCTGCAATGAACGAAATAGCTGCAGAATACCCTCTGTTGCGTCCATACCACCCACTGTTATCTCACTGAAGGCTACACCATCTATGATGAAGTCAGAACGCATCACTATGCCTGCAAGTACAGACTTCTCGTAATCCATGACGAAACTCTCTGCTATTCCAAGTACCCTCATGCCCTTCTTGTGTATGTGCAGTGTCATGGCACCAGAGGAATAGGAATATGAATCCCGCCTCCCGGATTTGAACCGGGGACATCACGGTTTCCGCGCGCGGTATAACCTTGGGAGGTGGTCAAAAATTCGCACTACAGCCGCGCACTCTTCCAGACTGAGTTAAGGCGGGTATGTACAACTACGAAGTATCTCTTATAACATATAAAGGTTGATGTTTTCTATTCTCATCTTCACTTTAATAGTTTCACTTCCACCTCCTCTCCCTCCTCTATTATCTCCCTGCCCTTACCCATGTATATGTATCCATCAGCCTTTGCAAGGGTCGTGATCGCACCAGAGCCAGAGAGGATGGGATAGGCAACCAGGTTACCATTCTCAGGAACGAGCTTCACCAGCAGATATTCATTTCGACCCGGCTCAGAGAATATTCTGCAAGCAGTCTTCACATTCACATTCTTACTACTCTTCGGCTGCTGGTTTTGAATAGAGCCCGAGCCTGAGCCAGAAATTGTACGCAGCAGTGGAGCGACAAAGAGGTTGAAAGATATCAATGCTGAGGTAGGATTCCCCGG